>JAABUH010003129.1_pt1 | contig 14710 bp, 29 predicted proteins | sample 5559121 | NCBI WGS metagenome assembly JAABUH01 (sample SAMN10711871, study PRJNA513364) | rock metagenome | isolation source: Antarctica rocks | place: Antarctica: Victoria Land, Battleship Promontory nord | collected 2015-12-28
GGCAACGGCGGCCACACCTGCCCCTCCGGCCAGAGCTGGGCGACCACGCAGTGCTGCAGGAACGACCAGGTCGAAACTAATGGAGCATGGTGCTTGCAGACCTGGGTGAGTGGCCTCCAATAACCCTGGGTATTGAACCTGATGATGGGTTTTCCGGTGGTAGATGGCAGAACATCCTGACGTCTCTGTCCCACGTCTGCCTCGGTCAGATCAACGCCCTCGGACTTTGCGTGGACGTCGGCCTCGGACTAGGTGTAGGTGGACTCACCCTCTAGACCAGAATACACCCACAGCATCACTCACTCATGACTTCCACGCTCTCGTTTTGATACCTCGTGCCATGCAATGATACGTCCGCAGACCCAGTGGTCAGAGCAACGAGTAGGACTAGCTGCTCCGAATCCCGCTCCGAATGGACTTGAGTTCCTTGGTCAAGCTGTCCCGAGACTTCTTCGCGGTCACGGTTTCAGACTTGGAAACTTGTGGCTGCTTCTCAACTTGAGCAACGGTCTCTTCCGCAACCCCGAGCTTGCAGCTTGCTGCGTCTAGCTGCTACCAAGCTGCTTCTCGCATGGATTCGGCTCTGTTAAGTTGCATGATCAACTCCGCCGACCGCTTCCGTGACGCTTACAGATCGCCCCTCGAATCCTTCAGCTCGATGTAAAGACACTCGATCTCGTTCTTGTAGACTTGATGTGTCTCACCGAGCGCATGAGCTGCCTTGTCTCTCTTTTTGTAAGCAGAGTCCCGCTCAGTACGTAGTTGGTCGAGCCCTGAGATCGCTGCATCGCGCTTACATCGGAATTGATCGGATTCCCTAATCGCAGTGGAGGCAGACTCATTCGCCTTCGCAGCCTCTGACTTGGCTACTTGCAGCTGATCCTTGAGGAATGGTACCTTGTGCTCCACCAGGCGTACTATATCAAGCTCATGCTCAAGCTGTGTGGCTTTGATTGACTCTCTCAAGGTGGCCTTGATCTTCTTCAGCTCATTGTTACTTCTTTCGGCCGCTGCATACGCCTCGGTCGTCGTGCGGTCCTTTTCCCCTAGGAAGTTCCCTATCGCGGCCAGCAACTCGGTGTATCGGTGTTCTGAGCGATCGACAGAGTCTCCTTACGCGTACTATGTGTCGCTCGCAGACGGTTACAGTCGATCGCAGGCGGCAATGGCGGAGCAGTCTCCTGCGGCGTGAAGGAATGATGATTCCTCGGAGGAGATATAGCAGGCGAACGGAATGCGCTGTCGTCCGCACTGACGTCACTGAAGTGGCAACGCCAGGTTCGGGGAGGGGGGAAACGCCCGGTGTAGGAGACGATGTGTCGATCTCCATATCGCTCAGTGTGGGTGGAGAAGTAGGCGCCGGATTCGCCCGATGAACTTGTCAGATCTGTCATATCGGTCAGTGTCTCGGACGGGAGTACCGAGCAGACAGGGGTTGACAAGACCGGTCTGAGTGGGCGGCGAAGTGGTGAGGATGGCATAGCGGCGTCCGCTGGAGCTGTCGCATCCTGTGTGACCGCGGCTTCGAATGGAGTTTTCGGGAAGACAGGGGGTGGGGGGACCGGTGAAGGCGACCGCGAGACTGGCGGCGGAGCGGCAGCCCCCTTCTCTGGCTCTTTCGGGCGAAGCACATCCCGAGGAATCTTGGACGGGCCGTTCGAAAAAACGGCAGATGACGAGACCGGCGAGAGTGGGCGGAGATTGAACGAGTTGACTCGCCCTGAAAGATTGAAGCAAGTCGAGAACACCCTCGGTTGTCGGGGAGGCACCTTCTGCTTCGAAGGGTCTTCCATCAATCTAGGTCGATGACGCCTGAGATCCGTGTCAGATGGCGCGGCGTGGTCGACTTCGGCGGTGTCTCGGACCGTCAATGTAGGTGAGGCGGCCATGGAGAGCTCGGCTGGAGTAACGGGTGAAGGCTAAGAGACTGGTGAAGGTGGGCATTGTTTCGGCTGGAGGAGCCGGGTGATCACCAAGGAGTTTGACAGTTGTCTCCATCATACGAATCACTCCCTCATCATTGTCGCCAAAGCTAGCTCTCTTGCTCAGCTTCTCTCCCTCGACCATTTACTCTATCGGTGGTTCCCGCTCGCGTTTTCGGTGACTGGCCGGCCCTTTCGTCAAGCTTCTACGGGGGGTCGGTGTCTGGTTCTCCCCGCGATCGAGGTGGAACTGAGTGATTCGCGACCTGTCCTTCCGCGATCTAATGATGGCGTTCCGGATATTCAGAAGAGCACTCGAAGGATGGGCGGTAGCAATCGCCTTCGCGCCACCATGGAGGGAGAGCCGAGTCCTCTGGATCCGACCTGTCCATACCGTCGCGTGTGCGTCTTGTAGGGGTCGATGAAAGGGACGATCGACGAAACTTGATGGACGGTAATGGTCGGGTTCTCTCCACGGTCGAGAAGGGAGCATGTTCTTGAACTGCATCTCCTGCACCTTCCTCCTTGACGCTACCGCTATAGATTGTCATGGAATTCCCTTTAAGAAAAGCGGATGACGCACAGATATCGTGCTGTAAGGATGAGAATGGATCGTTTGGAATTGGAGATGCCGCGCCTGGGTCCAGGGACGCATGATGTACGAGAACTTGCGAAGTATGGCTTGGTAAGTTGGCGCTGGAAGCACGCGCTGGTGGTTGTCAAGGAACGACTGTCGAGGTCAAGTCTGCACTGATAGGGTACGTCCAGCTTTCTACACAAATCGACCGCCACTCTTCCTCGATGGCGATGGCTGCTATTCGAGGAATGAAGAGAGAGAGAGAAAAGTAAAGACAGGAGAGGCAATACAAACGAATGATGGAAAGGGACAGAATCAACCGACGATTTCACGGACCTCAGGATGGCGTCTCGTCCAGGCATCCAAGTACGGCACACCTCCCTCGGCATCAGCGCACGATTAGTGACCCACTTCGCGACTTAGTACTCCGCACACGCACAGACTGACGAGCTGGACCATGACATTACCCAAAGCACAAAGCAAGATGAACCCCTAAACATGTAACCTCCTTCCGGCCGCTTCGCCCGCTCGGAAACTCAAAACCTCCAAAACCGTCTTCCCCCCTCTCTGACAAAGGATCACGCATTCATCCTCCTTGAACGCCACCCTCCACACAGCGTCGCACGGTCTGGTCAATTCCCGGATGAACGTTCCCGTTCGGGTATCCCATAGCTTGACTCGACCGTCATTCCCGCCAGAAACGATGAAGCGCTCGTCGAATTGGAGGCATGTGACGGAGTTATCGTGCGCGCAGAGACGGTGGACGCATTCGAGGGTAGAGAGGTTAAAGATGATGACTCGACCGTCGGAGCCGCCGGTGACGAGGCGGTCGTTGGTGAGTTGGAGCTGGCCTACGAGGGAGGTGTGACCTTGGAGGAGGACGACGCAGTCGCTGCGATCGGATCAGCACGCAATCATCACTTGCAACCTAGCGGATATGAAGACGAAATGGGGCTAGTGTTGAGGCTAGAGGAGAGGAGACTCACCCCGTAGCAGCAGACCAAACCCGCACCGTCGAGTCAAGCGACCCCGTCACTATCCTCTCGCCATCAAAGGCAACCGCGTAGATCTGGTGATAATGGCCCCGAAGCACGTGGATGCACTCGCCCGTATCCGCATTCCACAGCTAAAATCATACATCAACTTTGTCTCCCGAGAGCGATGAGTGACTTACCCGGCAAGTGTAGTCGTAACTTCCCGAGACCACCTGATTACCGGCAATCTCGATGCACCGCACGCTCTGCTCATGACCAGTGAGAGTGTGGATGAGCTGACCCCGCTCGATATCCCAGACTCGGAGTGACCAATCACGAGAACCGGAGATTGCGATGGGTCGACCATCGAGCACTTTTAGGCAGCGGATGGTGGACGAGTGCCCACGAAGAGAGTGTATTTGTTCGCTGAGACCAGCATCAGCAAGCATCATACATGCATGAGCCTGTACTCACCCCGTCTCGACATCCCAGACCTTCACCTCGCGATCACATCCTCCGCTGACGACCAAGGGTCTCTTGTTTCCCCAACCACGTGCGGACCCGCAGACATCGCTCTGCTTCATCCTCCGAGTCGGTCTCGCTCCTTTCGGTCCGGCCTCTTGTCTAGCGCCAAAGCCTAGCGCCGTACTTGGACGGGAGATGAAGACGGAGCTGGATCCCTGAGTGGGGACGAATTGCTCTGGCGCCGGCCCATTGAAGCTTGCACGGCGAGACTGACCGTCATCACGATACGCTCCAGGTGCCTTGGGCAGACGAAGGAAAGACTCCTCCTCGAAAGCTGAAGGAGCTGGGGATCGACCTGACGGGTGGACGAGAACGAGTGCCCAAACACCGAGCTCATGGCCGATGAGGGACCGGCGGAAAGCACCGGTGCGAGCGTCGAAGATGTGGATCTTGGAGTTGGCCATTCCGATGACGATGTATTGCTCGTCGACAGCGAGGGACGTCACTACACCGTCGTCGGCGGAAGTGTGATTGGCAAGGAGACGACCACCGCTAAGCCAGTTGGACTCTGCACACGAGTCAGTCACGTTTCACGTCCGTAGAGGAAACCCACCCGCGAGGTAGGCATTCTTGAAATGCTGCTTGAACGAGATCTCCGCCGGGGACGGACTGCCCATCTCGACAAAACCCCGCTTATCCCCCTGTCTGATCGACGGGACCCGGAAGTCCGAACCGATAGGTGATCGTCGTATGGGCATCCCGAAGGCTGTCGAAGAATTGATCCCGAATCCACTGAACCCTTCTCGACGAGGTAGCCGGGTCTGGGTGGAGTACGGCTGGATTGGTGATTGGATCGCGGTGAAGCGGTTTCGGTCGCACATGTCCTTCCAGGTCTGCTCGTCTTGGAGCAACTGATTCCAGTATCGAGAGACTTGAGCTGAGCGAGCGAGGGTGCGAGCGTCGTCGACCTGGTCATCAGCGAAGCCAAAGTGCGAGACTTACGAAGGAAAGGCAGTGCAAAGCCAGTTCAAGGGGAAGCTCTCGAAAGAAGTCCCGCCGGAGTCTCGGCTCGATCCGTCGCGAGACGACCAGTGCCTCGTGTAGCCGCAGCTCTCCTACAAGGCTGGACAAGAATGAGAACCGTTGCGACTTGTTCAACCATTTGAACTGTCGCATCAGGTCATCCGGATCTGGACCCGGAAAGTCATCGAGCGGGGACGAAGAGATAGGATAAGGGCCATGTGAGAAGCCGCGCGAGTCAAGCGGTGGAGAGGGTAGAGGCGCATTGAGTTGGGGTGAGAACACGCGGAGCATATCGGCGAGGTCGGGTGCCATATTCAGTCGTGGTGGAGAGTCGGGCCATGGGCCGGATTCGGCAAAGAAGGGCGTGCCCATGTTTGGACGGACGAGTAGAGGGTTGGAGTCAATGGAGGAGAGATTGGCCGAGTGTGTTGAAAAGGCGGCGAACAATGCCAGGTGGGTCAGGATAGGTGGTGAGAGGCGCGCGAGACGCAATTTGACGGGATGAATGGGAAGCATGGATGACGATGGGTTTCAAAGGCGGATCAAAAGCTTCGTCAGCATAGGATTCGACGTTTTGGGAACCAAGCCAGAGACCACCGGGTAGGAGGGTACCGCTGGACATGGGGGAGGGGTGAAGAAGGACCGGAGATTAAAGGGAGGTCAGACGAGATCTTTCTGACGAGATCGACGTTGTGATCTCGCCTGGCTGGGTATGGGAAACATCTCAGATAATTTGATCCCCCCAATCTCCCTCGAGCCCAGACTGGGGCTTGGATGCATTGGGAGTGACCCAAAACTCACCGTTATCCCTATCCTTTCCCTTCCATCTCCCCTCCGAGAACCCCATCTCCACATCTTCATCCGCCTCGTCGTCCGACTCCTCTTTCGGATACCCCCCGTACGGCCATGTTTCCCTAGGTGTCGGACTAGGGGCAGGCGTGGGCGGCGACAGGACTCCTCCAGCCCCTGGTGGGATTGTCACCGCTCCAGGGTGTGTTGGCGGGTCGGGAGTGGACGAGGTGGGTGTATGTAGAGGGGCGGGATGAGAAGCCGGTCGAGAGAGAGGTGCACCGAGGGGGAGTGATAAGGCGGATAAGGAAAGGGTTGTCTCGGCTAGTGATGGATTGTGGGACGCTCGACGGGATGGTCCGGGGCGAGATGAGGGGAAGGTCGGCAGACTGGGATGGGATGGTGGGGTTGTCGAGGGGTTTGTCGGTGGTGATGGTGGCCTGTGGGTCCATGATGTGGGGTCCATGATGGGGGATTCGCGGTGCAACAAGAAGGGGCCGCCGGATCTGAAGGGAAGAAGGGGCCGCCGGATCTGAAGGGCCTTTATAGGGTTAGGTTTAGGTGATGATGGTTGATTTCACCGATACATTCCGAAGCGACAGATCAACGAGGTCGAGGGGGCAGGACACAATGTACAAGAAGACGGATTGACGGATGAAGGACAGATGGATTCGCTTACAAACTCAATCCGGCAGAGTAATTTGGATTGTGGCGTCCAAAGGTGAACCGGGCGGTCAGACCATTCCAGCGAATGTTCTCAGATTTCAGTCATACGACAATGTCACGACGAGGAGATGCATGTGCGCCGTGAGTATTTCCTCAAAAAGAGTCCTAAAGGCTCGTTTGCACAGCTACAATGATGACCAGAGCTTTGGCCGGGAAGCATCTGCCACTTCCGACTATAACTTGGGATAAATGCCACAAAAAGGTCAGAGAAATGCCAATAGGCCGCGTTTGACCAAGTCCAGCGCGTCCCGCAAACCGCACTTCTCATAGTCTCTGCATTCTATCCTCATACATATACCCCGAGTCCTGCTGATTGAAACGGTCGTATCGAGCATGGAGCCGACGAAGGCGCAGACGAGCGCTACCTTTTCGTACTTGAAGGGGCAGAGCGCGAACAAAGTAAGCCTTCTTCCGTCTTGAGCACTCTCGCTAAATCCCTTAGGCATGCTTCGACTGCTCTGCCAAGAATCCTACCTGGACATCTGTCACCTTTGGGATCTACCTCTGTCTCGACTGTTCCTCGGTCCATCGCAACCTCGGCGTGCATATCTCCTTCGTCCGGTAAGTCGAGCCTTTCATCAGCGTTGCGATACCAACGCTTTGCAGCTCGACCAACCTAGACACCTGGACCCTCCCACAGCTCCGCACACTGAAAGTCGGAGGTAATGCCGCCATCGCCGATTTCTTCAAGAAACACGGCGGCGGGTCACTACTGCCTCCGCAGCATACCGATGCACGGGCGAGATACACGAGTCGTCAGGCCGGGTTGTACAAAGAGGAACTGGCCAGGCGGGTCGAGACGGATGCGCAGAGGTATGTCCTTTCGAACCAGTCTGAGAGCTCCGCTCATCAAGTAGAAATCCGCATGGAATCCACATCGATGGACTGGAATTGACCCCCCTGAGCGCGACGACACCGACGATGGAGAGCGGCGATGACTTTTTCACTACTTGGGATAAGGAGAAACCTGCACCGAAAGCTCCTACGTCTGCTCCGAAACCTACTGGTCCTCCATCGATTGGAAATAGAAATGCCGCCCCGGCAGCGCGCACCACTACCTCTTCCTCCCTCCGCGGTACACCTGCCGGTACTACCCGACCCACGCCCGCCTCCCGCCTTTCGTCATCTACTGCACCTACCGCCTTTGGCGGAAAGGCGTCTAGACTCGGCGCGAAGAAGGCTGCAACTGGGATCGACTTTGAGGCGGCGCAACGTAAAGCGGCGGTAGAGGAGGAACGGGTTAAGCGGTTGAGGTACGATAAGCAAGGGGAAGAGGAGGAAGCGCGGGCGATTAAGGAGCGTGAGGCGGCGGAGAGGAAGGCTTCGGGGGCGAGTGTAAGCCGGACGTCTACGCCGACGACCAATGGGTACAAGGACGAGGTGGCGGCTCCGGCACGGCTCGGATTTGGGCAGACTATTGGACAGGCGGCAGCGCCGGTAGTCAAGACGTGAGTGATCCCTCTGAGCTTGGCTGAAGGGCAGCCGCACTCAACAAGAGGATAACATCCGGACGGCACGGGACAAGTTTGGTAATCAAAAAGGTACGTTCCGCTTCGGGACCCCCGCCAATGCCAGGCATTTCCTCCGACATGTTTTTCGGCCGAGGAACCTACGACCCCGCCTCATCCTCCGAAGCGCAGTCTCGGCTCCAACAGTTTTCAGGCGCCACCGCCATCTCCTCCAACGCGTACTTTGGTCGACCCGAGGAAGACGAGGAGGAGCCGGAGCCGCTGGGCAGGGAGGGACTGCTTGGGTTGGGGGATAACGAGACGATCCAGGGCCTAGAGAGGGGGATCAGGGATATGGCGGGGAGGGTGCTGGCGAATCCGGATGTGCAGAATCTGGGGGATCAACTCAGGCAGGGGGCACTCAAAGTGAGCGAGCGCAGAGAGTGTCTCTCTAAAGGGGATTGCCACTGATGTGGGTGGTGTTCTAGCTGTCGGACTTCTTGTCGTCGCTCGAGGGGCAACGTTAGCGCAGCGGTACTGCTTTGCGAGATTCTGCTTGGCCTACTCGAGCTCGTTTTGACTACACGACCCTGCATATCACTCCGTCTCTTGTCCATATCCACTAAGCTTAACGATTTTTGCAGTTTTAGACGAAATTGCATTTTTTGCCTCCGAAGCCATATGGGATTTGCCTCCACCTGAAAGTCGCCGATCGACGTCATGCCTCTCCTTTGAAGTCCGATCTTTACCCTCCCTAGCTATACCACCAACGCAAGTCATTTCAGCACCCCACATCTTACTCGCTAACACAAAACATCAGTATGTCCCTCACCCTCCGCCGTACCCGCGTTCTGACCCCATCCACCCTCCCCTTCCGTCCAAACCCAACCCTCACCCTCCCCCTCGTCCGCACATTCGCCACCACCCTCACCCCCTTCTCCCCTCCATACCCAGCCAACATGCCCGCCCCACCCAAGAAGATGTACCACCTCGAAGCGATCAACTCGATACCCAGCCAGTATCCCGAGTTTAGGAACGTGCTTTGGACGGGGGAGAGTAGTCAGTTGGTGGTGATGACGGTCCCTGTTGGCGGGGATATCGGCGAGGAGGTGGGCCGTCTCCCCCACCTGTGCAGAAAGAGATCGATATGAGGTGGCGTTGACTGATGTGTGTGATCGTGATAGGTGCATACCGTCGACCAGCATTTGATCTTCACGAGTGGGATTTGTAAGGCGATCGTCGAGGGGGAGGAGAGGGACGTGAAGGCGGGTGACATGGTGATTGTGCCGCAGGGGACGAAGCACAACTGTGAGTCTCTCGTGGATCGAGGCTATACCCTGCTGACAAACACTCCTCTCTTCGTCTTCCACCTGTCTCGGTCCGTCGTTCACCTTGCGCTCTCACCGTTCGCTATCGCTTCCACTCGGCCTCGCTCGCCATGCTCGCTGCGCTCGGTCGTAGTCGTTAATACCGGCCCCACCCCTCTCTGCCTCTTCACCGTCTACGCCCCCGCCGAGCACGCCGAGAAGACCGTTCACAAGACGAAGGAGGAGGGTGACGAATTCGAGGAGGCTGGGAAGGATGAGGCGCCGAAGTGGGCCAAGAGTTGAGGTGTTTATGGGGTTTTGGCAGACAATTGTGATGAAGAAGTGGCATTGTAATTGGTCTGATGTGCCGACGATGCTGAAAGAGGTGATGGGAAAGGGTTCTGTTGCGCGTATGGGGTCATTCGCTGATATGGGGCGCGTGACCAGATAGGTTCAGAAAGCTGATTGCAATGTTCGCTGATGATGATGATGTCCGCTCGCCCGGATATACCGACTTGAATCACATGAAGAAATATCCAAGATACATGGCAAGAGCGAGACCCGTCTGCGACGAGCTCGAGGAGCTCCTCGAGCACTGACAGTGTGACGTAGTAGGAAATTATAAGTCAACGAAACGCTCATAAGTAGAGGACCAACCCTCCTCGTCCAGCATGGGATAAGCAGGATACTCCGCAGACTCTGGGCCTCCTCCTCGTACTCTGCCTCATCGTCCGGCAACACATAGGACAGCTCACCGAACACTTCCCCTTGAACCTGTCAAATCCAAGTGCCTCCTTGAATGTCGGATTCGTCCGGAGAGTCTCTTCCGATCCAATCGTAATTCCCACAAGCCATACGTCTCACTGTTCCTGATCCAAACACCCATAAACATCCGCTGATCAGCAGGAAGGCAGACTCATCTGGCATCGGTGATCTTCTCGCCCTGGATATCATCAGCACAACACCCCAACATCATCACCACATCATCCAACACCTTCTCCGAGACCTTATCCCCCTTCTCGATCGTCCTCTTACTGCACTCCACCTCACCCATGATCTCCCCACACTCGCCGCCCCATCCTTCTCCCAATCCCCATCGTCCAGTTCCGGGTGGTCTTGATACCTCTTGTACATGCCGGCGTGATCGGAAAGGAACTCGACGATCTGATAATGTTTGGTCGCGTTGATGCTGGTTTCCGAGGATCCCGTTTTGGAGGGTGCGGAAGGTGTTGCACAGGGTCTCGGCGCTGATGCGGGAGAACATTTTGGCCTGATGATCTGTCTGTTTGACCGTCTACCGGTCTTTATGCGAGAGAATCGCTTGACAAACATGCTTGGTAGGAATACTGGTATCATATTTTACATGCTATATCGTCGCACAAATTGATAGCTCGAATGACCAAGTGTCAACCAACCCCCTGGATCATCCTCCGCCAGATCCTCCTCTTCCAAGTTCCATTCAGACCCATGCTCAAGGCTTATACCTTTGAGTTCTTCCGTTGCTCTCAAACCCAATTCCCTTTCGAGCTGCAAGATACGGCTAGCTACACTGATCAAAAGGTTCGTTAACCCGCTCCTTGCCCGATGCATCATCCTCACCGCACTCCTCCTCGTCTCTTCGTTCTCATACGGTATGAAATCGTCCTCGGTCATCTGTAGCATCCTGTGCGATTTCCAAAACACCGTCTGGATCCGATCAAGGACATCCTCGCTCAGTTCCAGCCTTGAGTCGGCGGATCCGTCGCATTCTGGATAGAAATGGGATGCGGGGGCGACGACGGGTTTCATCCAGCCTGGTAAGCCTTTGATCGAGTAGATGTCGGCGAGAATGCTCTCGAGAGTTGAGACGTAATGATCGGTCAGAGCGTCAAGACGAGTTTCTGTCCCTTTCCCGCTGCTTGAAAGAAACTTAGGGTGTGTGGCGGAATTGGACATGTTGATCAATGAGTGAGCGGGTGAGAATACGGAAATGATTGCACTGTTTCGGGTACTTTTGGCTACACGAGGCAGGATGCCTCGCTGGTTCCATCTGACAATGGAGCTACGATGACAGTGGAGCTGCTAGTCTTCAAGGGTCGCTATGAGGTCATTGCGGTCAAAAGAAAGGGATGCGGAGAGTGGCAAAGATTCGGCGTTGTGTGATGATTCACTCAGCCAAGCTTGCTAAGACAAGAAGAGCAATCCGGTGACTTTTCGCACCCCGACCGATGGGTCACCCTTTGCCCCGTCATCAACTAGACAGCTCAAACTGTGCAGGAGTTCCACCGAGTTTCAACCTTCGTTCTATCGTCATTGAACTACTTTTCGTCGTCATCGTGCTGCCGCATTCTCCATCGAGTAATCTTAGACACTTCGGCCTGCAATCTGGCGGAATCGCTTGTTCCCCACAACAATTTCATCGCACTCATACGGCTTGATCCAATAATCAAGCCTGGGTCACTCGTTCTGAGATCAGCTGATACGCGATTGCCAGCTGTCCGTCATAGATATAGGCGAGCGATCATTTCGTAAAATTCCGGTGCATCGCGCGTTGATGTATCACAGCACCTTCGAGAAAAACCCCGCCATGATCTCGAAAGCGTCTTGGAACTGCTTCTTCCCGTTCTCCGAGTTCAGCTGTACCCCACTCCGTCAGCCTTAGCCAGAACAGTAACGCGCGATTAGGCCTCACGTCTGCTCGGGCGGAACACCATCCATGCGGCATATCGTGGTATGTTTTCATCACGCACTTGTCGGCCCAAGGTTTGGTCAGCATCGTCTTATGGAACGCTTCCATCTGCGGTCGAATGTCCTGTCAGCAGCTTTCGGATCTGCAGCGGGCACAGCCCTACTTTCCCGGCATCCTCGTTCATCGATGGTAGGAGACAGGTCGGGCTGGAGAGTGCTTCGGCAGCGGAACCGTCGACCTGTACTCCCGGATGGACCATGGCATGTGCGTCGAGGCTCGGTGTGAGGGATACGAGAGATCCGCGACTCCACAATATCAGCTGAGTACGAGACGAAAACATGGCCGCGCCTCTTTTTCAAAGCCACCGTAACTCGACCGAAAGAAGAATGCTGTTGAGGGAGGTGGTGATTCGGGCGGAACGAGTGTGGAATCCCGCGCGAAGGTTAGAAGAGTCTCACCAGCAGAATCCTGCACCTGCTACCTTCTCATAACCCATCCCCCTCAATTCCTTCACCATCTCCGCAAAAACCGGAATCGCTGCGTCCATATTCCCAGCTCCTTCTCGGAACTTCGCTTGTATCTCACTCCTGTTCTTGTTCATCAGCGGCTTTCCTCAAGTTGACACCCATTACGTGAAGACATGATGTTCCGGGCAATGGGGCTACATATAAGACAGGATTGAAGGACAAGCGGGAAAACGTACTTCTCCTCAGCCATCGTCGTCAACTTCGGCAGGTCTAGCGCATTACCTTTGAAAATGTCGGGGATGAATACGTGGAGTCCAGTGGAGGCGAGGAGGTCGGCGCCTGTTATGAAAGGAGTAAGCGGATTCCTGCAGCTTGGTGTCATTTGACGCACCTTGGTAGTTCTGAGCGCAGTAGCCGGCGATATCGTATGTGTAAAGTAGGGCCTTCTTGCTCTGCCCCGGCGTCGAGGCGTAGGTCTTCATCCCGCCCAAGCCCTGAAACACTTTCATCAGCCTGCTTGAAGCGGATTCGCGCCCCCAAAAGAGCGAAACGGAGAAGTGGAAGATGGATGGTAGAAATCATGAAATTCTCACGGACCTTGTTCATTTAATCCCCTTTGGAAGTGTACTCGACCTGAACAGGCGGGAGGGAGATACAAGCTGAATTTGTATATCAGCGTGACCACGGAATACCGGTAAGGGAGATTACCTTCGTCCGAGCTCATTCCCGCTGACATCTTGCTCGTCAAGTACCTGTGATACCGAGGTTCCAACTAGCAGGAGGTGTATACTAGCTGAGAAGTATCGAAACGGTGGGTGTCTGGCCGGTTGGAGTCATCCCGTCAAACTCGGCGGAGTCGGCGATATCCGAACGAAACGGAAAACCCAAGGCTCGATTCCCGTATCCCCGGTTTTCAATTTGGAGTCCGGTCACGAAGTGGGGTCGAACCAATCCTTCGGTGCATCGAGCTGGCCTCTCAAAGGCGGGTTGACGCGGGGTTCACTTCAATCACTTGGTTGGATTTCTCCAACGCCTTTAATTCGGTCAGCCGGGACGACATAGCGAATGGGATCAATACGTTCGCTCCGGATTTCCTCAATGCCGCCAGATGTGCATACGGCATTGAGAGCGATCTTTTCATAAGAACAGAGGAGGGCGCGCCAATCGTCATCAAGTCCTCTTCAGGCGTGAGACAAGGGGACCCCTTCGGACCTCAATTTTTTTCCCTCGCTGTTCGCCCCATTCTTCACGAACTTTCTCTTCACCTCGGACCGGATCACCTCGTCCTCGCCTACCTGGACGACATCTTCATCTTGGGCCCGGGAGGAGGCGCGTTGCAACAAGTTAACGCTTTCCTTCCTGACAGGCGTTCACCACTATCGTTGAACCCTGCCACATGCTGGGAGCAGAGGTTGGACGATTTGCGGGATAATGGAGCCGAGATCTTGGGTTCCCTCATTGGCCCTCGGGACGGACGGGCCGCATTTCTCGCGTCTGCGGTGGACCAACAACGACAACTCATCGCTAGGCTCCCCTCCTTTCCCCATCAGCATGCCCTACTCCTTCTCCGAGTGTGAATTCAAGCCAACCTCCGCCATCTCATGCGGTCGCTGGTCACGTCGGATATCGACCATCTCTAGACAGAGTTCGATGGTGTGATCAGAGAGGAACTCTACCGCATAAGAGGAAGGTGCGGGCCGGATGTTGAGAAGAAGGCAGATAGACGACACGGTCATTGCGCTGCCTATTCGACTGGGAGGTCTAGGGCTGCATTCCCATCATATCTCCGCCCCGATGGCTAAGGCGGCCGCAGACGACCTCGCACTCGATGTTGGCGCCGATAGTCCCCGACGTCAACCTTCTAGGAAAGATCACCCCCCAAAGAGAACGCTGCCTCGAGGACCTCCTCGCCCGCTAACGGGATCTGTTTGATCGCTTACCTACTGCTGAACGGACTCAACTCACCGAAAACCAATCCACTCTCAGCAGATTATGGCTAGTGACCAACCCAACCCACGCCTTTCACCGAGTCACCGAGTTGGAGGTCGCCACCGGCCTCTGCATTCGATCCCTTCTACCGGATGAGGGACGGGTGTGCAAGGCATGCGGCCAGCAAGGGAGCTCTTGCACGATGAGCAATGTAATCCGGCCGGGCCGAAAGACCATTCGTCACAACCACGTCAACAAGATTTCGCTCATTTGGGGCTTGGAGACGCTTCCCGGAGCCCAGGTCTCCAACGAACCCACAATCGGTGTTTCTTCCAGGCGCAACGATATCCGGTTGGGGCGGCAAAATTGCTTTCGCCTCACCCGCGGTGCAGACTACGGGGGGGGGGGGAGCGGT
>JAABUH010003130.1_pt1 | contig 14708 bp, 13 predicted proteins | sample 5559121 | NCBI WGS metagenome assembly JAABUH01 (sample SAMN10711871, study PRJNA513364) | rock metagenome | isolation source: Antarctica rocks | place: Antarctica: Victoria Land, Battleship Promontory nord | collected 2015-12-28
ACAGCTTGCATGAAAAAAGCCTAACCAGATAATTAATTCATAGACAACGACAAAGGCCGTTGTGATGAGAATTTGAGTAATCAACTCAGGAGGTGACAACAAGGCGGCGGTCAATGAAAAAAAAAAAACTAAAAATTTTCGATTTTGAGAAAGAAAGAACGGAGATAAAATATCGAGTCGATATAAAAAATAACAAAGAAAGGGTAATTGAGCTAAAATAGCGAACAAAAATAAGACTTTTAAACTCCAACTCAGGTAGGAATCAATGCGAGCCTCCAATTGTATACTAAAAAGGTTTTTTTGTATTTCATATTGTAAAAAAAAATCATAAAGATGTGGTAAAACATTATAATAAATTGTTAAGATAGTCAATATAAAAAAAAGATTCCACAATAATATAAACCAAGTATAATTGTTTCTTTCAGAGCAAAAACAACTTGGTATAAAAAAACACCAAATCATATACCATACCATGGGAAATAATACGCATATGGTAGTAATTGTGCAAATTTTTAATGTTACATACAGGGCTTCCGTAAGCTCCGTAAATATAAATACTCTATGGTATTTGAGAAAAGGGTTGACATAAAGATAAATTATGTCAACATAATAATAATAACAGACTAGAAATGTTATAATAAAAGAAATCAAAAAATAAACAAATCGATACCAAATGTCAATAAAATAATAAATAAAATTTGTATGTTTTTTTTCAGCTTTCATTTTTTATTTTATGCTAATTTACGTGTATTATAGACACAAGCCTGTTCCACCCTTGCTTGCAGAGCAAGCAACCAATCCAGCCGTGCTTGCAGAGCAAGCAACCAATCCAGCCGTGCTTGCAGAGCAAGCAACCAATCCAGCCGTGCTTGCAGAGTAAGCAACCAATCCAGCCGTGCTTGCAGAGCAAGCAACCAATCCACCCTTGCCCTTAATGGTCAAAGGCCCCTTGATGGTCAAAGGCCCCTTGATGGGCAAAGGGAAGGCTCCTTGCCCTTGATGGGTAGAATCCTTAGATTACTTGTGTATAAAAGAGAAGCCTGTTTATCCCTTGCTTGTCCACCACAGCAAGGCAAGTAAGCCATCTTTTTTTTTCTAAGCAAAAATCTTTAAATTCCTTGTGTAGAATACAGAATCTCATCGACCTTGCCCTTTCTGGGCAAAGACAAGCCTCCTTGCTTGGTATGCAAGTAGGCCATCTTGCCCCTTTCTGGGCAAAGCCGAAGCTCTTTGCTTGGTGTGCAAGCAAGCCATCCTTCTATTTTATACACAAGTCTGTTGCTCCCTTGACCCTTAAATTAATATTTAATGAAATTCTACGGTCAAAACTGTTTTCAATGTTACGATGTGTTTGTCAATGGAAACCATTTTTTAATCTACTTAGATTTGGGCAAAAAAGAATTGTTATACAACGGTAACTGAAAATTTATATATTTATCTGGGCTTGCATCTGTGGAGCTCACTATGTTGGGTCACCTTGGCGTAGTTGAAATTAAACAAAAATAAAAAAAATCAACACCAAATACCTTTTTAAGGTGGTATAATTGGCTTGCTGAGCAGGGCATAATTTTTAAAGAATTGAAAATTACAGCCTCTAAAAAGCGTCGTGCATTGCCCAACACAAATATTTTTCCGTGGAATTAACAAAATGAGAAATCAACAAATTTAAAGGTTATCCTGGCCTTGATATCTGTTTAATATTGTATTATCAAACATTTGTGCAAAATGAAATTTAAAGGTTGTTGCCATGGCTTGAATTTTTTGTGTTTTTAACGCAAGAAATTCAAGTAATAAAACCTTCGATGTTTCATGGCAGAAAAGACAGAGGGTTCAGATAAGCTGCTGTTTTAAAGATCAGGCAAATTAAAATCTAATTTAAAAGGTAGAACGGGGCAAGAAAGGGTCCTTGTGTCAAGGCCTGCTTGGGCAAACAGGCCTATCTGTTTAACACAAAGGAGATAAACTAGATTGTTCCAACAATCAACTCAGTAAATAAGAATTAAAGCAATATACGAATTTACCAACTCAAAGGGGTAAATTAATCTTTTAATTCTAATAAATTACTACTATATTTTAATTGGGGTAACCAATTAAAATAAAGTTTTTTCGCTTTTTGTTGGGCTTCTACTTCCAAAAAGCAGCAAGCAGGCAGAAATCAGGGGGTAGATAGAGATTAAAAAAGACTCCGGACAGTGAATTGATTAGTCATTTTCTACTTTTGACAGTAAATAAAGTAAAATGTATAGACTGGACATTACTTGTTAATGGAATGTAATATTAAAGCCACTCTCATCGATCAACTTCACCAAAAACTATATCTTGTGTTCCAATGATAGTTACGACGTCGGCCAACATGTGATTTTGTGCCATAAAATCAAGCCCTTGCAAATGAGCAAAGCCAGGTGCGCGTATTTTACAACGGTATGGTCTGCTAGATCCTGAACTTACAAGATAGACTCCAAATTCTCCCTTTGGTGCTTCGACGGCAGTGTATGTATCGCCCCTTGGTACCATAATTCCTTCGGTGTAGAGTCTAAAATGGTGAATTAAAGATTCCATCGACAATTTCATTTGTGACCTCGAAGGGGGAGTTATTTTTCGGTCATCTGTTTTTATTAATCCCTTGGTAGGCATTTTATCTAAACACTGCATAATAATTCGCAAACTTTGACGCATTTCTTCCATACGAATTATGTAACGGTCGTAACAATCGCCTCTAAACCCCAAAGGGACTTGAAAATCTATTTTATTGTACGCATCGTAGGGTTGTGTTTTTCGTAGGTCCCAATTTATACCAGAACCTCGTAACATCACCCCCGAAAAACCCCAATCCAAAGCTTGATCGGCCGTCACGACACCTATATCTACTAATCGTTGTTTCCAAATACGGTTATTTGTTAACAGCTCTTCCATTTCGTCGATTCGAGATACAAATTGACGTGTAAATCGATAAATGTCATCACTCAATCCAATGGGTAAATCTTGAGCAATGCCACCCGGTCGAATATATGCAGCATGCATGCGGGCTCCAGATACACGTTCATAAAATTCCATAAGTTTTTCCCGCTCTTCAAACCCCCACAGGAATGGAGTCAATGCACCAACATCAAGGGCATGACAAGTTAGTGCTAGCAGGTGATTTAAGATTCTTGTAATTTCCGCAAACAGAATCCTAATATATTGGGCTCGCAACGGTACCGAACAATGTAATAACTTTTCTACAGCCAAAGAATAACCATGCTCTTGGCACATCATTGAAACATAATCTAGACGATCAAAATATGGTAAAGCTTGCAAGTAACTTTTTTGTTCTATTAATTTTTCCGTTCCTCGATGCAATAACCCTATGTGTGGGTCTGATCGTTCAACTACTTCACCATTCATTTCTAAAACTAAGCGTAAAACCCCATGGGCTGCAGGATGTTGAGGACCAAAATTAATCGTGAAATTTTTTATTTTTTGCGACATAATTCTTTTTTTTTAATACTTTTTAAAAAGTAGAAATGGGGGCTCTAGAAGCCATCCACAATTTTGAAGAGAAATTCTCTAATAACATAAAAAATAACAGTTTCATAGAAAGTAATCAACAAGATCAAGCCCTCGAAAAACAAAAATAATGGTTGTAAAGATAGGAAAAAAGATGTCAAATCAACTCAAGACGAAAATGGAAAGCCTTTAATTTTTTCTATGATCATCTTGAGTTTTTTTAATACCTTTGGGGCCAAAATATTTCGCTAAATTTTTACCAACTTGACCTGGTGAATCACCTAACATTTCATAGTTTGCAACCATAGGTTGGACTTTTTCGCCTTGGTCAATGGGTGAGACTGCCGGCAACCTTTGTTGTTGTTTTGGTTTGTTATCAAAAAGCTGGAGCTTTTTCACTTGATCGGCCAGAGTACGACATTGGTCGCGGCCAGCATTCACCACATCTTGCATTGATGAAGCCGATCTCTGATCACGATTAGTCGAGGCCTGCCAATCATTGGCAGACGTCTTTTTTTTGTTTTTTTTCTCGCACCCACTGCCACCGACAAAGCTTTTACTTTTACTTGCTTGGTTATCTTGGGTAGACGTAGAAGCTTTACTTGGATCACCAGCTGGCGTCGTACCCCCTTTTCCTTTTCCTTTACGTTTTGCCTGCTGCTGCTTTTTGTCCTGTTGGTCAGGTTCACCAGCATCAATTAAGGAGAGAATTAAGCGTCGCAGTGCAGGCAACCAGCTACCCAACATGCTGGTTGAGAATAACCAATAAAAAAACAAAAATAAACTGAGATAGACACAGCATAAGATCAATCTTTGCAGGTGTATATCCAGCTTGAAGAACCATTCCATTATTCTTTTTTTTTTTAGAGCTGGCCAATTACAGCCTGCTATATAAGCTATTACAGTAGTAAATAAAGAGGGTAGCAAAAAAGCAGATAATTTAATTGTTAATAATTCCCTAATTTTTCTTAACAAAGAAAAAAATTTATTTATCATCATGGCTTTTTTTTTTTATTATTTTTTGGTTACTTCCATATGAAGCTGACAAATTATTTGGTAAAGAATTGAAAATAAAGAATCCAAGGGGTAATATAAAATAAAGTCGAAAGTCAATAAAATTTTCAAAAATTTTTTCAGGAGCCGTCATCGCAATGCTGATAGCAATGGCTCCACTAAGTCCTAAAAGCATCATAACAGCGTAGTGATAGATAAGGCCGCTCTGAAGTCGACTGACATATTTACTCCAAGCAGACATCGTATGAGCAATTCCATATGGTCCCAATATTTCCAGGCACCCTTTATCAATGGTTTTCCAGGAAATAGTATATCCAAAATCTAAAGCTTTTTGTGAAATAAAATCATTATACACTTTGTCAAAAAACCAACGTCGATTTAACATGGTATATAATTTCCTTCCTAACCAACTAGTTTTAAGTCGAAAGCCGCGCTGCGGTAAAGCATAATTAAAGAGAAAGGCGAGACCTATTCCCAATGCAGTCCAAACTAGTGGCACCCATTTTTGAGTTTGAGGTATATATTCAGATTCTAGTAGAATAAGATTTTTTGGTAACACAAAAAGTGAGTTGCCCCAAAAATTAGTACCAAGTCCAATCATCATATCTTTTCCAAGATAGCCTACAAAAATACTTCCTAAAGCTAATAGAATCAAAGGAAAAGCCATCAGGAAAGGGGCTTCATGTGTTTTATTTAGGGTAGACTTAAAGGCGGAAGTTGGTGTTAAAAAAGTTAAGAATAGCAGCCGAAAAGAATAGTAGGAGGTCATCAAGACACAAATTGATCCAAGCCAATAAGCAAAATTCCCACTCAATGTATAGGTTGCATAGGCTACTTCCAAAATAACATCTTTAGAATAAAATCCTGTTAAAAATGGAAAACCTGCCAGTGACAAAGAACCGACCATCATCATACTATAAGTAAAAGGTAATAATTGAACTACACCCCCCATTTTTCGCATGTCTTGTTCATCAGACAGCGCGTGAATGACAGAACCAGCGCTTAAAAAGAGTAAAGCTTTAAAGAAGGCATGATTCATTAAATGAAATACTCCCAAAGAATATTGAGAAAGTCCACAAGCAAACACCATATACCCAAGCTGACTGCAAGTAGAATAGGCGATTACTCTCTTTATATCATTTTGAACTAACCCAGTCGTTGCAGCAAAAAAACAAGTCATGCCCCCTAAAAATGCTACCACCATTAGAGCGGTGGGCGCGTATTCAAAGAGGGGAGAACAACGAGCTATCATAAAAACACCTGCAGTAACCATGGTGGCGGCATGAATTAGTGCCGACACTGGAGTCGGCCCTTCCATGGCATCGGGGAGCCAAGTGTGTAATCCCAATTGGGCCGACTTTCCGACAGCACCTATAAACAATAAAATACATATCGTGGTTAAGGTGTCTAACTGTATGTTACAAAATAGGAAAGAAGTTTCAACCATCTTTGGTACACATGCAAAGGCTGAAGCAAAGTTTACACTGCTACATTGTGAATACAAAGCCATTATTCCTAAAGCTAACCCGACATCTCCAACCCGATTAAGCAACATAGCTTTTATGGAAGCTTTGGAGGCCTGAAGCCGAGTAAACCAAAAATTAATAAGTAAATAGGATGCTAAACCTACCCCTTCCCAACCGAAAAACATTTGTAAAAAATTATCCGCCGTTACCAACATCAACATAAAAAATGTAAAAATAGATAAATAACACATAAAACGAGGAATGTGAGGATCATGGGACATATAAGAGAGTGAATAGATATGAACCAAGCTACTAACCGACGTCACTACCAATAGCATTACTACTGTCAAAGTATCAAAATAGAAACCCCAACCAGTATCTAGCATCTCACAAGAAAACCAACTACCCAATGACACGGTGCAATGGCTTCCACAAAGGGCTACTTCATAGAAAGCTATCAGGCTTAAAAGAGTTGAAATTAAAACGGCCGTCGTTGTCACCAATGCGCCTCCTTTAAAACCTAGGAAACGACCAAAGAGACCAGCCAATAAACTGCCCATTAACGGAAATAATAGTATAAGCAAATACATAATCTTTTTTTCTCTTTCTTAATCGATCTCCTTTTATATTGTGCTGACTTGAAAACAGGGTGAAATTAGTAGACTTGGCAGAGATCATGACAACGGCCACCTCAACTTGCCAACCCCCCCCAATCTGGTATGCCAGCAAGAAAGGGTTAACCATAATCCCCCTTTGCCCAGCGCCATTCTCCACTCTTTTACCAAACTGATATTTTACTACTTTTTTATTAAGACAACACACCAAAAAAAGAGGAGCAAGTAATCCCTTTGCTTATCAAGGGCAAGAATCCTTAGATTACTTGCACTGAAAAGGGAAAGGTAAGGCTCCTTGCTTGGTGTGCAAGCAAGCCATATTTTCCCTTAATGGCTTGATGGGCAAAGGCAAGCCTCCTTCTATCCATAACAAAAGTTTGTTCAACCCTTCCTTTCTTTGGACCCCTAGTCTTTTACTTGTTGCTTGTATTTAAAAAGTACAAGCAAAAGAATAAATGAAAAGTTTTATCTATATTTGTCGGTACAAACAACAAAGAATAAAAATTTTATTTGTCTGCTAGCAAGCTTTCAATCAAGCTGCTTTAAACATAAGTACCAAACAGCGACATTAAGTGGAATTGTCACAATATGGTTTTACGCAGTGTCACACTGATTAATAAAATAATTGAAATTAGAAAAAAGCTTGTTTGTTTACAATCTTGATGATTCTATTTTTTATTTAATGATCCTGACAGTCTTAGCAAATTCTCTACTGTTTTGTTGAAACACATCTTCTCGCTTGATATTGACACCCCTATGCAATGTTAAGACAATGGCTCCAATCATGGCGACAAGTAATATTAAACTAGCTAATAAAAAAAAATAAAAGTAGAAAGTATAAATTAAAAGTCCAACTGCTTCTAAGGGAGTCACCACATCAATTAAATGTGACCAAAGAGTCCAATTTAACGGAGACAACTCAATCCACCCTTCCAAGTCGGCTCGTCCTACCCATGGAATCAAATCGTTATCTACAATGAGAAAAATTTCAGTAAGAAAAAGCAAACCCAAAAGGCCACCCATTGGAAGGTAACGTAACTTTTTTTCATTAAATTCCGCCAAGTTAATATTTAACATCATTACTACAAAAAGAAAAAGGACAGCTATGGCCCCCACGTAAACCACGAGAAAAATCATTGCAAAGAAATCTAAACCTAACAATATCAGCAATCCAGCTCCATTAAAAAATACCAGAATTAAGTAAAGAACAGAATGAACTGGGTTATGAGCTTGTACCACCATTCCACCCGACATTAAGGCCAAGGTAGAAAATAGATAAAATAGGGAATTCATGAAATTTTTTATTTTTATACTTTTTAAAGCCATTGGCTTGTGTTTGCTGCTTGCTTTTTTGAACCAAAATCAAAGCGCGCGGTTTTAAAAAAAAGCAAACAGGTGATCCCATACTATTTTTATGCTAAAAAACAGCACAACTGTTTATAAAAAAAAAAGAGTTGTTTGATTTAAGGCTCTTTTTTCATATGCTTTCTATTTTTAGTAAGAAAGTAATAAAATATCGCCTTAAAGAATTGTTTTTACTTTCTCTTGACTTTCTCTTGACTTTCTCTTTACTTTCATTTTTTGTGGTTGCGTTGTCATTTTTTTTGCTTTTTTTAAAGCACAAAATAAGGGGTTTCATTCCTTGACGCTTTTTCCTTGTGTATAAAAGGCAATTCCTGCCCCTATGCCCTAGAAGGAGAAAGGCAACCCTCCTTGTGGATATAAAAGCAAAAAGGAGAAGGGTAGGTGTTGCTTTTTTTATGCTGCCTTTTCTTTGAGTATCCAAGTAGTTAACTGTCTTTTTTTGCTTGATTATAAACCACACAAAAAATGATTTAAGTGGTTTGCTTGCTTTTTTTAGCACAAAAATAATAAAGGATTACCTTTAGGTTTCAGTAAGACAAAGGTTGTTGTAAGCCCCTCTGCGTATCTTTTTATATTTGCTTTCTTTACTTTAATATTCTATTTATTATCTTTCTTTTACTGCTTCTATATTGTTTGCTGCACTATGGTCTGGCAAGCTATCTTGTGGTGGCTGTGCAGTCTGGTGTGGTAACGTATACACTACTACCTGTGCCATTTTTTAACCTTTCGTTGTAAACTGAAATTAAAAAAAGGATGAAATTAGTAGTCGATGGCCTGCCATTTAGTTTCACTTGATTTGCCTTTGGCCTAAAAAACTTTTTTTAGTTTTCTCAAAATATATTACTTTGTCCGTTGTATTTGTTTTTTATATTACCGCCGTCATTCTGTATAAACGTTCATTAAACCGTGGTAAAAGAAAGTATTTACAAGGTCAAATCAAAATGACGGATTCTTCTCTAAATAAGATTGATATCAGTAGTATCATTATTATTAGAAATAAAATTGAAATCAAGTTATATCCATTACATAATTATATAAACAATCAAAACGTAAATTTAAGTGGATTCTAGCTTGAAACATTTATTCTACAATTTTAAGAGATGGCGCGATACTGCGCACATCGCACGCCCCCCATTGCTGAAATTCCTTCTGTTTTCTAAACAAGGATACTTGACCCTTGATTTTTTGCCACTTTTTGTCTACTCTATATATCTATACAAAATAAAAAATGAATGAAAAAAGGTGGCAAAAAGAGAAAAAGAGAAAGAAAGGGTCGAACAGGCGTCCGTTTTAGGCACAAAGATCTCATTTGATTACTAAAGTAGAAGGCAAACAGGGTATTTTCAAATGAAAATAGAATGGTTTACTTGTTGCATGCCTGATCAATGTCAACATATGTAAGGCAACAAATTTAAGACAAAGGTATTTGTAAACCATTAAAAATCAAAGTCATTTTATCCAGTCGTGAGCTTGATGTCACTACGGTAATATTCAAACCTGACAATGATTTAAAAGATTCAAAATGGGTTTCTAACTCCCTAAAAAAAAAGGGGTCATTGACTCCAATATTGTAATTACCATCTTGATCTAAATGAGAATGGAGGTCTTCGTTGTACTTATCTTTGGTATATTCTTGGTGTAATTTTACCCTAGGAAGAACGTCCATCGTTAATTTTTCCAGAAAAATATACATAGGCACAGTACGTAAAGTTACTTTACATCCCAAAAGATTTTTTTCTCTTAGTTTAAAGGCTGCGATCGATTTGCGAGACCACGTGTTTTTACTTCTTTGTCCTGATATCACCTTCAACGCTAGTAATGCAGGGAAATGCGCCTTTCTATTGGAAATTACAGCCTTAGAGCTAGAGTTTAAAACAATCTTTTCTATGCAAGGTATTTCCATTATGTTTTCCACCGGACATTGTAATACATAGTCAGGACAAATTATTTGTTTATAATGCAATGAAAGTCGGGATGATGAAAAAAGGCTGATTTCATTCCGACCATGCCCTTTTTTATTGGAGATCCTTTGTTTTTTTTTCATTTTATTCTCTATTTGTTAATAAGATTTTCCACTTTTTTCTCTTTTAAAAAAGGCAATACTATTCTTCCATTTTACCACAGAATAAGCTTTTTTTTTAATGGGTATGTCATCTTTTTGCTTTGATTTTAGTAGTTAAATGGAGCCCATTTGCTTTTTTATCTTTTTTTAAAAGCACAGGGGCGGGACGCGACGGAGGAAGAGAATACTTTCTTTGTTGGAATCGATGAGTCGGCACACCATTTTTTGAAGAAAAATGGTAAGGCAAGTCACTACTTTTAGAGACTTGCATCCAACGAGCTAAGCGAAGCAAACTGTTTACACAGTGGTATACCCAAAACATTGTATCATAATTGACTGGAATAGGTATTTGAATCCCATCTAAATTGGTGTTTGAATCTACCAAAGCTATGACGGGGATTTTTAAACCATTCGCTTCTTGAATTACATGCCTACTTTCATTGGGGTTTACGATAAATATTAAGTCAGGTTTGTTGTTTAATCTAAGCTTTACACGGCCTTTAGATTTTTCTAAAAAGCCAGGATAAGATGCTTTCATTTTTCTATAACGAGCACTTTCTATGTCATTCTCTACTAAATAATTATCAAATTGTCGCCAAATTTTACCATATTGAGAAACCATCTGTGAGATCTTTTTCCAATTACTCAGGGTTCCGCCAACCCACCGAGAACCGCTAAAAGATATTACGGAAGGTATAATATCAAGTCCACCCTCAATGACTTGCAAGAAAGGAGATATTTCACCTCGAGTATCCACTACCAATAATTTGCCATGCTGGCGTAAAATCTTGGCCGCCAAGAATAGCCCTTTATTAGTTTCTTGCACAGTAAAAAATGTATTAATCAGCATTAAATTACCTCGATTCCCTAAAAGAAAGGTGTCAATCCAGGAATGACGAAGATGTGGCGTAGGAAGCTTATAAGGTGCCCGTCCCAGATGCCCTCCCGTCCTAATTACCTTTTTACTCCAAAAAACCAAATAATCCCCTCTTTTCATTTCTATATTACCTTGTTTAGTAGACTTCATTTTATTCATTTTTATATATTTTGTTTTGAGAACTCAATGATGTGCAGCTGTGCACGCCATTTACCATTAAGATTGCTACTTTGAAAAAGGTAGCCGTCCTTTGCTTTTATTTTGCCATGGAAGTAGTAAAATAGAACCTTTTTGTTTTCTAAAAAAAGGTTCTATTTTACCCATTTTCTACTAAAAGAGAATAAAGATGATTAAACTGCATTCCATTTCAAGAATGGCTGTGTAAATTAAAAAACAAATAGTATTAAAAAAGCCATCATCAAAGCGAACAAAGCAATGGCTTCAGTCAATGCAAATCCTAATATAGCATAACCAAATAATTGCTTAGTTAATGATGGGTTTCGAGCTACCGAGTTGATCAATGATCCAAACACAATGCCAATGCCGGCGCCTGCACCTGCCAAGGCGATGGTTGCACAACCAGCTCCAATTAATTTTGCTCCTTCAAACATGACTAGAACAAGAAGGTAAGATATAATGCTGATGACTAAAAATTAAAAAAAATATTTAATTTTATAGTAAATAGAAAAATAGTTGGAATTTCAAAATTATGTCGTCGGCGTTGCAGGAGAAAAGTAGTAAAACCTCATCTTTTTGCTTGCCTGTCTTTTTTTAACAAGGTCAGATTTTATTACTTGCGTGTTAAAGTAGATGCAGAGCAAAGCGCATGCAACCTTACTAAACTCAGTATATAAAAATCAGTTTACTTTTCCCTTGGATCACTTTGAGAAAAACAAAATAGAATAGGTCACCACAAACTTTCGATGATCTCAACTCCAATCCAATGCCCCCTTCCTCCATTCATATACAAATCCTATGGTAAGAACTAGAAGAAATATCATCATTGACCAAAAGCCAAAAAAACTTACTTTCTTTAGCACCAAGGCCCAAGGAAATAAAAAAGTTACCTCCAAATCAAAAATTATAAAAAGAATGGCAACTAAATAAAATTTTATATCAAAGCGACTGCGAGAATCATCAAATGGATCAAATCCACACTCATAGGCCGAGATTTTCTCTGGATCTGCCCGTCGGGTGGAGGCTAAAAAAGAGACTCCTAACAATAGAATGGCCAACAATGTAGCAATTAAAAAATAAAGAAATATAGCTAAATATTCTAACATAATCAGAGAATTGTATATTGACTTGCAATAAGTATATTTTTAATTACTTGCAAATCCAGAATGATTGTTCTTACATAGAAAATAAAAGCAAAAAACAGTAAATCCAGGATGACATTTTTTCGAGGACGACGGGCATCGAACCCGCGGCCTTTGACGTGACAAGTCAATACTCTAACCAGCTGAGCTACGTCCTCGTTATTAAGTTATTCGATCCACCATCATTTATTTAACTGAATATGCAATGAAATCTAGGTTTAGAATATTAGTGAATATGCAGTAAATCCCATTATCATTGCTTATGGATCCATTTTGGCTTTTAGAAAAGAAATAACAAGATAAATTTGCGTGACATAAATTAGAAAGGCTTTTTTTACTTGTTGCATTGATGGTCTTAAGCAAGTATTAATTTGGCATTGTTGCCTTCTTCATTCCCTATGATCATATTAAAAAAAAGCAAGAACCTTTATGCTAGTAAAAAAGTAATAAAAGAGTAGTTTCTTGCTTTTATCCTACTTTTTTTTAGTAAATAGAGCCACCTGCCTTGTCTGTTAAAGACAAGTAAACTTTCTCCTTGTCTGTTAAAGACAAGTAAACTTTCTCCTTGTCTGTTAGACACAAGTAAACTGGTGTCTAAAACGGAGGCCTCCTTGTCTTAAAAACAAAAGTAAACTTGTTTCTAAAACGGAGGCCTGTTCGATCAAGTAGGCCTCCGTTTTAGAAACAAGGAGCCTTGACCTTTTCCTTGAAAGTTGATTCATAAAATTTAATATAAAATAAAAGGATCAATGAAATTACCATTTTTTTATCCACCCATACAGTATCAAAATGAGATATCTTGGTTTTTACTGATTCTTCATTTTTTTTTCAAAGTAGGAAAGTATCATTTTTATTTGAATTAATTTTGTATCTATTTCAACAATGTTTACCTGACAACGCTTTAATTTTATCATGGTCTGGTCTACAATTCTCTCAATTTACCACTACCTGAGTTTCGGCTGATTCTGCTTGGGGTTGCTTGTCATTTTTATAATGGATTAAAAAGGGTTCAAATTTACCTAAAATAGGGATAAAAAGCAGAAAGTAAACAAAAAAGTAGAGTGAAGCTAATTGGCCTAAAAATATATAAGGATTTTCGACTGGCTGTTGGCCAATCCAAACCAAAACTACACAATCAGCAACCAATAACCAAAAAACTTTTTTATGGATTGGTCGAAAGGCAGAGCTTCGTATTTGAGATGTATTGATGAAGGGCAGAGCTAATAAAGCCACAAAAACTAAAGCTATGGCTGCAACTCCTCCCAATTTATTAGGTATACTACGAAGAATCGCATACACCCATAGAAAATACCATTCTGGTACAATGTGTGCAGGGGTTGACATAGGATTTGCTGGAATATAATTGTCAGGGTGACCCAGTAAATTGGGATAAAAATAGACAAATATCAAGAAAAATATAGCAAAGGCTACCCACCCTACTAAATCTTTCACATAAAAATAAGGATAAAAGCTAACCTTATCGACCCCGGAATTGGTACCAAGAGGGTTATTGGAACCATATTGATGTAATGCGGCTATGTGTACTATGGAAGCTCCCGCAATGAGAAAGGGTAACAAGTAATGAAGGCTATAAAAACGATTTAAAGTAGCATTGTCTACTGAAAATCCTCCCCAAAGCCAAGTCACTATGCTGTCACCAACGACCGGGATGGCGCTAGCTAAGCTAGTAATGACGGTGGCCCCCCAAAAGCTCATTTGACCCCAAGGGAGAACATATCCTATGAAGGCGGTTATAATCATTAACAATAAAATAATTACCCCCATACACCACACTAATTCGCGAGGACTAGAATAACTGGCGTAATACAAACCACGAAAAATATGAAGATAAACCACTAAAAAAAACATGCTTGCCCCATTTGCATGCATGTATCGAAGTAGCCAACCACCTTCCACATCTCGCATAATATGTTCAACGCTTAAAAACGCTAAGTCAACATGTGGTGTATAATGCATAGCTAAAAAGATGCCGGTCGCCATCTGAATAATCAAACATAGACCGGCCAAACTCCCGAAATTCCAAAAATAATTTAAATTACTTGGAGATGGATAGTCTATTAAATGATCATTGATGGTGGAAAGAATAGGTTGTTTGAGTATAGAAAAGCGTTTCATTCCTTTTTAAATTTATATAAATTTTTTTGTAATAAGTCAATACTGTTATTTATTCACCCACCATTACTACGAGTTGGAGTGTGATATCATTTTCATTGCTGGCCACACCCCGCCTTTAATATCCCTGACAATCAGGTTGCTTGCTTTGGTTTTAAAAGACAGGCAGCACAACAAAGAAGAGGTCGAACACTTTAAAGCCTGTGCTGTCATCGACCCTGTTATAGTGTTATAAGATATGGAGATCGTCCACCAGCAATGGCTTTATTTAACTCCTGCTGTCTCATAACCCCAAACTCCCATTTCATTAAAGGTCGGGTCACATCTGGTTGCAGCGCGGGGTATCTGTCATACAGCGCGGGGTAGTAGATT
>JAABUH010003133.1_pt1 | contig 14695 bp, 22 predicted proteins | sample 5559121 | NCBI WGS metagenome assembly JAABUH01 (sample SAMN10711871, study PRJNA513364) | rock metagenome | isolation source: Antarctica rocks | place: Antarctica: Victoria Land, Battleship Promontory nord | collected 2015-12-28
CCTCTCGAGCGGGACCCCGCGCATGCGCACAGCTCTACCCGCGCGCGTATGCAGCCGCGCGCCGTCGGGGCCCGCGCCTGTGGCGATGCGCAGCACGAAGGGCTGCTGCAGCGCGTTGTGGAAGGTCACAAACGGCCGCGCGTCCGCGCCGCCCGCGGCGGCCTCCAGCACCGGCGTCTCCACCTGTTTGCGCGCGGCGGGAGGGCCTGAGGTCAAGTTTAGGGTTAGCACAGGTCGCAGTAGATCTCTGACCGCCTTTCTCCTGCACGCCATCCAGCACTGGCGTCTACTGCAGCGCCGCCCGCCAGAAAGGCCGGTGAAACAGGATTGGGGTCAAGATAGGTCACAACAATTCTTTGACCGCCGCCTCCTGCATGCCGTCTGGCACCCGCGTTTCCACCAGGGCGCGCGCTCACCGGGGGGTCCAACAGTCCTGCAGAGCATGCATGCACGTGCACCACACACACGATGTCTTTGGTTGAGAAGCGGCCGGCGCTCACGCCGGGACCATGCGCTCGCATGGAGTGTGCGCATGTGTGCAGCTAAAAGCAGGCGCCCTTTGTTCGGCACATTTGCTAGACAGCACTGCGGCGAACACAGGGGGGGGCTTACCTCCAGGAAGCCGCGGGCCTCGAGCAGGCGGCGCACGGCGGCGGTCATTCGCGCACGCGAGCGCAGCGCGTCCCGGACGCCCTCCGTCACCAGCATGTCAACATACCTGTGGCTCCAGGGTCGCGCGTCAAGGGCCGCAACTGGGACAAGGAGCCTCGCACAGCTGTCTGAGCACAGGTGGCACATGAAGCTGCCGCAGAGGAGGCTGCTGGGCTCTGACAAAGCATGGCAGCACTTTCTGCGGCAGGCTGGCGGGCAAAGGAAGCCAACGCACTGGCACGTCTCAGAGCGCGGGCTATTGCAATGGGTATAGGGTTATGTGTAGGGCAGGGCGCGCCGCTGGCGGTAGCGCTTCTCGATGTCGCCCAGGCCGTGCCACTTGTCGGGCAGCGGGCGCAGCGCCTTGGTGAGCACGGTCAGGCGCGCCGCGACCACGCTCAGCTCGCCCTTGTCGGTGCGCCTGATGCCGCCGTGCACGCCGACGATGTCGCCCACGTCCACCAGCGCCTTGAGCTCGCTGCGCCGCGCATGAGCGCGTCGCGCGGGGCACCGGCGGCAGCAACATCGATTGACAGCAGCTTTTGGGTGCGCATGCGCGCCGCCGTGCACGCCCGGGATGTGCCAAGCTTACCGAAGGACAACCAGTGTGTTGTATGAATGCCCGCACACCTCCACCCTGATATTCCAAGCCCGCTGCAGAATATTGATTGCCACCCAAAGGAGCGACAGACACTCTGCACGCCTCCTACACATGCGACTAATATGTGTTTCTACAAAAATGGTTATTAATTGTCCGACATCACGGCTGCCAGTAGGAAGAGAGCGTCCCGCACGCCTCACGCCACCCCGCCAAGCAGGCCAGAGAGCGCGGCGCGCAGCGGCCGCGCCGCGCCTGAACCCGCCCGGCTGCGCTGCGTCCAGCGTCGCGCGGTCCACGTACAGCTGCACGCTGCCTGAGCTGTCCTCCAGGCGCACAAAGGCCAGCTTGCCCATCACGCGCCGCGCCATCACGCGCCCGGCCACCGCGACCTCCTCGCCCTGCGCGCGCGCACACGGCCGGCTGTGCGAGTTCGCGCCTCGGTGCCGGCCACGAGATCGCGCTGCGAGCGGAGCGCCCCGGCGTCGCATGCACGCGGCTGCCAGGCCCTGCAGCTCCTGCGTGAGCTGTCTATTGCCGTGTGGTGTGCTGCCAAGCACGCGACGGCAGAGGCCTCCCGCACTCGCACGCCACATGCCCCGTGCGCGTGCAGTTGCCGAGCTGCAGGTACCTCCCGCACATGTACCTGGAGCTCTTGCTGCACAAGCGCTAGCCCACAGACCGCGCCAAAACCTAGAACCTGTCCCACACACCGAGCTGGCCTCAGACCTGCTGGCAGGCTGCGGAGCTGGCGTGGCCAACGCGCCTGCAGCTCGGCCGTCTCGCCGGCAGGCAGGTCCCGGAAGCGCTCCTGCAGCTCGGCTGCCAGGTGCGTGCGCGCAAAGCGGTACGCATACGGCTCCTGCCCGGACGCTCGCAGCTCTTGCGCCTGCCGCCCGCCGTCCCGCGCTTGGCCGTGTCCAGGCAGTGCAGGCGCGGCGTGAGCGCGGCGCTCTACCGTGAGGGGAAGCTTGCAGGCAAGCCCGGCTGGCAGCAGGCCTGCAGCCTGCGCCTGGCCGTCGAGCGGGCTGCCGGTGCACACGGGGCAGGGCGCGCACCTTGTCTATGCGCAGCGCCCTTATGTCTTCCTCGTTTGAGGTCGAGGGCGATTGCACGCGACTCCTGCTGCCCTTGTCCTTGCTGGTGCCGCCCTTGCCGGCACTCTTGCCAGGCGGCGCCTCTCCCTCTGCTGCTGCCTGCGAACTGCTGCCGCGAGGGGAGCAAGTCAGTCACCACCGTGTTGCTGGTATAGAAAAGACACACTGACACAAGTGCCAGGAGTGATGACACTTTGCATTCTGGACGAACGTGGCGCACGTCTCAACTGCAGCACACACGGCGCGCCAATGCGCTGCTCTGCAAGTGCTGTTCCTGGCCCGCTGCCCGCACAGCGGCCTTCCGCACAGGCTGCAGCTCCCCAAGACTCGATGTGCAAAGGACATGCTCCTCATCATGCCGCAGCCTCACAGTGGGTCACGCAAGTGGCTTGAAGCAAGGAGTAGACACAAGCCAATTCGTGTTCCGAGCCTGCTTTAGAGCCCCGTCCATCTCCCCGTGCTTGTTGCATCGAGCTGCCTAGGGTACTGGCAGGGCTGGTCTTGCAAAGGATGGGCTAGTCGAGTCATACCCAATGCTTGTCCACAGTACTTTTCTAGTATATTTGTCCGACGTAATCCTAGGTCTGCAGCTTCAAGCGCACCAAACAGCAACACCTGCACCTGCCATCTTGAATTGCTTAGTAGAATTGATTTAGTTGTGGAGCACAAGGTGGAAGCAGTCCTGTTTTTGCTGAGCGCTCGGGGCTGCAGGGCTCAGGGCTGATGTAGTGCCAGTGCATGGCCTGGGTGCGGAGGTCTGTCCAGCCGCTGCAGTCCTGGGGCCAGGCATGCGTGGGCAGGACCGCACCGACCTGGTCGCAGCAACCCCTTTCCGCGTGAGCACACATCCGAGAGCGTCGCAGGCCGCAAGGCGCCCCATCCTGCGCTCCACGCTGACCCCTCTCTCCTTTGCAGGCTCACGTTTGATGCGGGTCTGCTGAGCGGCGAGGAGGCGGGGTGCGGCGCAGCGCAGCCGCGGGCACGGGAGGCCGCGCCCGCCCCAGCATGGAGCTCCGCGGCGCCCAGCCCGGGAGCGGCACAGGAGGGCCCCTCGCAGGTAGGCCGCGAGCTGGCAAGCTCCGGCCATTGCTGCGCCCGCAGCCGCGCCCCTCTGCTGACGCCGCGGGGCCCCGCTGCAGGCGCGCTCCGCCGCCGGGCCTGCCCGCACGACGCTCACCGCGCGGATCACCGCGGCGCCCACCGTGGCGGCCGTGGAGCGGCTGTGTGCGGCGGAGCTGAGCGCCTTCTCCCACATGGACGCGTTGCGCGCCCTGGAGCGCCTCGCCCGCCTGTGCGCCCCCGGCTGCTGCGCGTCGCGCGCGCTCCCGCACGCAGGTTAGGGTAGGAAGCCGTGACCGCTGCAGCGCCGTCCGCGCCCTGCACCTCGAGGCTGAGTGTCTCCTTTACATCCCCTGCTCTGTGTGCGCCCTGAGCACAGGGCCGCCCGTGCGTCCACGCGCCCGCTGCTGCGCTTGGCCGCACCGGCCCCTGCACGCGAGCACGCCGCAGCCTCAAAGGCTTGGCGTGACCGCGTCCCCGGCTGGGCACTCCTCTGTCCTTGAGTCTCAGGATGTAGCCTGCCGCGGCGGGCCTGCAGCACTGGAAAGCCGCGCGATTGGCGTTGCCTCGGCGCAAAACCCCGCAGCTGTGCCAGAGCCAGGAGGGCCACGCACGCTGCGCGCGCCGCGCAGGAGCCTGCGGGAGCCGGGCGCGGGCCAGCGCGCACGCGCGGGCGCACTGGTGCCGCGCCTTGCGCGCAAGCTGGTGGCCGCGCTGCCGGCGTACAGCGCTACGCAGCATGCCTCGGGCGCGTGGGCGCTCGCGGTGCTGCGCGCGCACCCGGGGCAGCCAGCGCTGCAGGTGGGCGCCGCACGACCTGCGCCGCCGGCCCTGGGGCGGCGGCCGCGCCTGACCTCATGCTCTGCGTGCGCTGCGCTGTGCAGGAGCCGCGTCGCTGCGGGCCGGGGTGCTGGCGCAGGGTGTCGCGGTGGGGCTGGCTGCTCAGGCAGCGCCGGCCGCGCCTGTGCGCGTGACCAGCGCCTGAGCAGTGGGGCGGGGCCGCGCAGGCGCTGGAGAGCGCGCTGGAGGGCCGCCTGGCCGCGCCCGCCGCGCCCGCCGCGCCGGCCTGGGCGGCCGCGGCGCAGACGGCCAGCGCGTTTGCCGCGCACGGCTGGCAGCCCGGCGGCGCGACCGCCGCGGCCCTGGTCGCGTGGCTGGACGCCGAGGCGGCGGCGCGGGCGCGGTCGCGGCCGGCTCCGCGCGTCGCGCCGAGCGCGGACACGCTGCTGCGCGCGTGGGTGGCGCTTGCGGCGCGCGCGCCGGCCGGCGCCGCGGCGGCGTCCCTGCCGCACGTGGTCGCGTCGGTGCGCCTACGGAGCGCCCGCGCGGCGGCCGCGGCTGTCGTATCTAAGCGAGCAGCTTTCCGGACTTGTGCAGGGACGCGCGCTCAGGCAGTGTCGCTAGTCCGTAGGCCGGCCGGCGGGCGGCGCGGCGGCGCGCAGCGGTGGCCGGCTCGCGGGTGCGGCGCGCGCTGACGGCCGGCGCGCCCGGCGGAGCGCAGGCAGAGGCGTGCCTGCACGCGTACGGGCAGGCGCCCGGCCTGGCGCAGCGCGCGGTGCGGCTGGCGCTCATGGGCGCGTGCAACGGCGCGGGCAGCACGGCCGCGCTGCGCGACATCCTCGCCACCTGCCGCGGCCTCTTCGGGCCCGCCAGCGCGGCGGTAGCGCTGGACAACCTGAGCCGGAGGCGCGCGGCTGCACGCGCGCCAGGGCGCCCCGCTGCCAAGCAAGGGTCGGAGCTCTGGTTGGGGGCGAGGCGTGTGTCGCTGACGAGCGCGGCCGCCGCCACACGGTGCCCCCGTCTCGCGGTGCGGGCGCCTTGTTCAGGCCGCCAGCCAGGCCGGACCGGTGCACGAGTTGTGCGGGAGGTGCGCCGCAGCGGCGCAGAGCCTCAGGCAGTGCACGGCTGGAGGCCGGATGCGGGCGGGCGGCAGTCTGTTGCCTCGCCGATGCGCGCGGCGCTCGCCCGGCGCTCGGCGCCATCGTCCGGCCGCCGGACCGTGGGGTTTTGGACGGGGGGCCTTGGTGGCGACGCGCGCTTGGGCGCGGCAGGCCGGCCGACGAGCGAGGCAGCGCGGCGGGCTGCGCCGTGCTGGCGGACTTGCTGGGCATGCTGCGCGGCGGGCTCGCGCGGCTGGACGGCCGCCAGTTCCGCCTCGTCGCGGCCGCGCTCGGCGAGTTTGCCGAGCTGGCGCGCCACGACATCCTGGGCGAGGCGTGCGGCGAGCTGGGCGCGCGGCTGGGGCGGCCGGCCGACGGCGCGGGGCTCGCCGAGGCCGCCGCGGTGCTGCACAGCTGCTGGGTGCGCGGCCGGGCGTGATGGCTGGGGTACTGCAGGGTTCGGGCGCACACGCCGTGCGCCGCAGCTCGAACAGCATCAGCGGCCCCTTGCAAGCGCCCTCAGGGGCGCTTGACGGAGAGCGTTGCGTGTTGCGCACGGGGTGGTGTCCGCCCTGGGCGGCGGCACGTGCTGTCCGCGTGCAACAAGTCGTGCGCTGTCCAGGTGCACGGATGGCGACCGGGCGAGGGGGCGTGCGCCGCGGTCGCGACCTGGTTAGCCGGCGCTGGAGCTTCCGGCGAGGCTGACGGGTTTGCGGTCAAGCCTGCGGCGCGGCTGCTGCGCGCGTGGGCCAGCAGCGGCTGGGGGCCGCTGCCGGCCGCGGCGCTGCGGCCGCTGGTGCGCGCCGCGGCGCAGCCCGCAGGCGAGCGGAGCGGCGGGCATGCAGGCGATCGAGCCGCCATTGCCGGCCGGGACGCGGCGCACACGCTCTGGGCCATGGGCTGCCTGGCGCGGCGCGCGGCGCGCGCAGAGGCGCGCGCCACGGGCGCGGACCCCACCATCGAATTCGGTCAGGTACTCGGGTACCTCCACGATGGCGGGCCCGAGGCGGCCGGCGGCTCGCGCGCCCGCCTGGCCGCCGGCCTCGCCGCGCTGCTCAACGCAGCGCTGGCCGCCGTGGCGGCACATCCCATGCCCAGCGCGGCCAAGCGGCTGGCCAAGGCCGTGCTGGCCGCGCACCGGCTGCACGTCGACCTGAGCCCGGCGACGGCCGCCACGGCCGTAGCGCTGGTGGCCGCGCTTGCGCCGGGCCTGCGCCCGATGTGGGCGCAGCAGGTCGGCGAGGCGCTGTTTGCGTGGCACCACGCGGGGCTGGTGCCCGACGTGATGCCCGCCGCGGTGGCGCTCGCCGCACGGCTGCACGCCGCGGACCGCGATGAGCGCCGCGGCGGCTCTGAGAGCGGGGGGGATGAGTGAGGCGGGACGCTAGCCATGCCCCCACCCTATGCCTGTAATCTGCGCCTCGAGCAACCGGCTGTGGCTTGGCCGAGCACGGCGCCGAGCGGGCGTGCACGGTGTGACGGCCGCATCGGCGCGCTCGCCGCGCGGCTGCACGCCGTGCACGCTGGTGTGGCGCATGTGGCGCGGCGCGGCGCGGCGCGGACGCGGACACTCAGGCGCACCAATGCACCAATCCCGGCGAGGCGCTGACGCATTGGCACTGGGACAAACTACATGCCGCGTGTCGCGCCTGCGGGCAGGCGTTTTTCGTGAGCGAGGTCAGGTGCCAGCTTTTCGGCTGTCTGGTCTGACCCATCTGGCTCGAGTGAGAGTAAGCACATGTGTGCGAGAGGTCCAAGCGCAAGTGAGAGTGCGCACATGTGTGCTAAAGGTTCAAGACTGTTAAGTTTCTAGACGTCGCACGGCAGCTTGTATGTGCGCTCTGCACAACATGGACCCCGTTATGCTGCCGTGTGGCCAGGCCGATATTGTCTTGTGACGTGCAAGTGCCGTGCAACAATGGCAAACCTGGCGCATATTTCACATGTGTAGCGCACGCCCACCTGCACACCCCGTCCGAGTGCACTGCACTACGCCTTGTGTACAAAGCCGGCTGGCTAGCGGGCTCGCAGCGGCGGCCGTGGCGGCGGGCCCACACAGGCCAGGTTCCAAACGTAGAACAGCACCATGGCGCCGCTCAGCAGCGACACCGCGCCCGCCGGCATGAAGCGCGCCGTGGCCTGCCACCGCCGGTACATGACGGCCGTCAGCGCGGCCGCGACCGCCAGCGAGGCGACCGTCGCGGGGCGGCACAGCGCGCCCTGGTGGTATCGCGCCAGGCTGGCCTGGCCGCAGCCCGCCAGCAGCACCTGCAGGCGGCCCCGGGACGTGAGCACGGGGTGGCCGTGCAGGCTGAGCGAGGGTGCTGGGCGGGCAGGCAAGGCCGCAGGCCCCGCGCAGCACCTGCCAGGCGCTCGCGGCACAGTCGCGCGCAGCACGCATACTCATGTTTACTTACTGATGACTGCTTATAACAAAAGGAGTACCGACACTGCAAGGACGGAGGCGCATCCTCCACATCCCACAGCTGGCCGTTGCTAGTATAGTACTCATCCGCACTCCTGTCCTCACGCCTCCGACATCCAGGCACCACAGGATGCCAGGCACACTCAGCACCATTCAAGTTTCACAGAGCCTGGGCCCCTCGCAGGCAAAGTCGCCCTGACTTGCAGGGAGCTCACCGCCGAGCCCAGGCCTCCTAGCAGCGACGGCAGGCTGCCCTTCGTGGCAAAGCCGGCCACGCCGCCAAGCGCGAGCAGCATCGCGTACGGGAGAGTGAGGCAGAAGTCATACATCTTTGTGCGCTGCCAGGGCCCTCTCTGCGGGACCACAGCTGTGCCGCCAGACTCAAGCGTCAGGCGCAGAGCCTGCGCATTAGTCACTGCGTCAGTAGGCACAGGCCTTGGTGTATTGCGCCAAGTGGTGGAGTGATGCCTATATAGAGGCAGCTTGCATATCCATGTGACAACAGGGTGCGTGAGAACCTGGTCGCAGTGCTACGCCGAGCTAATGACAAGGCGCGTGCAGATTGAAAGGTATGCAGTCGGCTACTTCCCGGTTGCACAACGCATTCAGCAGAGGCAACTTAGTAGCAGAGGCGCCTGAGCAGCTGAGCAGATGTGCAAGCGACGCTGTAGATGAGGGTCAATGCCCTAAATTATGTAATGCAGCTGCCGCTGCAGGGAAAGTGGCCATGCACATGCTCGTCGCCGCATCCAGCCACAGGCAGTGTTTTGGTCACTATCTGCGTCATCATGCCAGGCAAGCAGGTTATGGCGAGCCGCACGAGCCTGGGAGCAGCGGCCCTAGGCGTGCTAGCGCTGTGCTGCGCGCAGCTGGCCCATGGCAACCAAGCGTCCTTCACAACAAACTTTGGTGTGCCACGCCAGCAGAAAGTGTCTGCGCTGTCCCGCCAACTGTATCAGTGTTGAGGCGGCAGCAGACAGGTCGAGAGCAGTGCCAATGCTTGCATACCCCAGGCTCTATCGTTGACAGCCTTCCGGGTTTGTGTTCACAGGCGAACCGGTCTACAGCACCAACTACTCACTGACGGTCGGCAAGCGCGGTGCGGTCCCGGAGTGGCGATTTTATCTGAGTCAATGGTCGGCCTCCTTTTTGCCGACCAATGCTTGCGCGCCGCTCCTCAGAAACTTGATGGCGGTGTGAAAGGCGGATACTGACCGTAGCAGTACACACGGCACACTCTGAGCGGACGCTCCTGCACCGTCATTGCAGCACTGTCTGTGCTAATGCAGTCGTACCTTCACCTTTCTAACATTCCGCTCGGCTTTCTGCAGGCCCAGTCCTCCTGGAGGACTACTACACACAGGAGAAGCTGGCGACAGTCAACAGGGAGAAAATACCAGAGAGGGTGGTGCACGCGCGCGGCGCAGCGGCAATGGGCTATTTCAAAGTGCGCAGCAGAAACAGGCACTTGGAACTTGTTGAGAGCAGCGGGGCTCGGTATATGTGCAGAGCAGTACTCACGCGTCCAGTGCCTGTCCAGCACGGGGCATAAGTAGAGTGCAAGGGGCTTTATGATGGGGCCTCCATGATGAGGGCCATCTTATATTGCTTGCCCAGCACCATGACGAAGATCATCTTGCTGCCAGGGGAGACCGCCGTGCCACAGCACAGCGCATGGAACCGAAGTCTATTTGTGGCCTACCTGCCCGCGTCACCGGCCTAACTCCTGTCCTGGCGCGCACCCGCGCCCGGCGCAGGTGACCAACGACATCACCGCATACTCAAGTGCTGACATCTTCTCGGCCGTGGGGAAGACCACGCCGGTCACCGCGCGCTTCTCCATCGTCACCGCGCAGCGCGGCGCGCCCGAGTGGACGCGCGACCCGCGCGGCTTCGCCGTCAAGTTCTACACGCAGGAGGGCAACTGGGACCTCGTGGGCAACAACTTCCCGGCACGGCCCCTACTAACCCCTCCTGACCGGCATGTCCATGGTCCGACAGGGCCAGGGTAAGGTTCGCCGGCGGTGCCTCCTCTCCCTCAGCCTCTGCATGAAGTGGGACTCCGGCGCCCTGGGCGACCAGCAGCACTTTCGGGTGCCCTTTTGTTGCCTGCGTTCCTGCGGAGTGTGCGCACCTGTCTACGGTGCACCATGCTGGAGGTCATGCAGCAGCGGGACACTCGCGGCGTTGCCTGCTTCACCCTGGCATGCTTCACGATCACTCTGCCTTGCATGCCCGACGTCACCTGCTCCCTTGTGGGTACGGGATGAGTGCTTGCTTGCTTGCTCGACGACCCCGTTGCCTGGGCAGCCCTGGCTGGCTGAAACAGGCTCACAACCCTAACACGCCTGGGTGGGCCGAAGGGCGCGCGCACCCAGAGTCTTTCCTCTCCTCTCCACCGGCCCAACACGCGCGTGTTCGGGTACCTTCTCACCGGTCCAACAGATGCGCGTCTGGCTGTCCGGCGAGTCCACCTGGGTTTCTCACGTCAGAGCGCAAGACGTGCATGCATGTCATGCCTGCATGCCCGCACCCACCCGCGACGTGGGCAGGGCTGCCGTCGAGGGTGCGCGCCACAGCAGCGGCGTCCTGCCACTGTGCTGCATCCACAGCGCGGCGGCTGACAACAACCCGGGCTGCAAGCGACGCGCGCCCGACCTGAAGCTCGGGCCCTTATGTTTCGAGCGCGCGCGCGCGCCGGGCGGCAGGTCTTCTTCGTGCGGGACGGCAACCAGTTCGGCGACCTGGTGCACGCGGTCAAGCTGAACCCGGTCAACGGCCTGAACGACGCCTGGCGCGTCGCAGACTTCTTCTCCTGGCACCCGGAGGCCATGCACGTGCTCACGTACCAGTTTGATGATGTCGGCATCCCCAAGGTGCCGCCCGCCTCCGCCGCCCGGCCCGTGCATGGCGTCCCTTCTGTGCCGTGCTCCAGCGCATGCAAAGGATGTAAACGTGCGTGCGTGATAGCATATATCCATTCAAGGACTTAAAAAACGTATATATGTATATATATTTCCGCTCTGAGCTGTGAAGATAACAGTACGCGGCTGCGAGGTGCTGCCTCAGGCTCCTAAAAAGCATGCGCGTGGGCTGCCGCGTGCAGGACTACCGGCACATGAACGGCAGCAGCGTGCACACGTACACGCTGGTCAACGCCTCCAACGCGGCCACCTTTGTCAAGTTCCACTGGGTGCCCACCGTGGGTGCGCGGCCCCTGGGCCTGTTTGTAACAGGTATACGATTGGGTTGTTTATATCGGCCGCCGCTCTGAGCGCGCCTGGTGCCCGCCCTCCTGCCGCCCGCTGGCAGCGCCCGTGACCGCTGCACTGGCTGCTGCGCGCGTGCGTCCGGCAGACAAGATGATGGCACAGTGCGTGCCCCGGCTGCCGCGCACAGCAGCGCACAGCTGAAAAGCAGTGCACGATCTTCGCATACGATCGGACACGTGTACATAGATGCTGCACCATGGACCTGAAGGGTGCAGAGGTTGCGCCGCGTAGGCGTGGAGAGTCTGCTGGAGAGCGACATCCCCGCGCTCGCAGCCGCGTCCCCTGACGGCAGCTTTGCAACCGCCGACCTCTACAACTCGATTGAGAGCGGCACCTACCCCGAGTGGCAGCTGTGGATGCAGACGATGGCGCCCGCGGTCGCGGACACGCTCGACTTCGACCCGCTCGACGCCACCAAGGCGCGGCCCCGCCCCTGTGGCCTGCCTTGCGGGCCTGCCTCGCGAGCATGTCCGCGCATGCCTCCGGGCTGCGCATCTGGGCCCTGCAGCGGGAGTCATACCTGCAGGCTGCGGCAGCCTGGGCCTCTGGGCTGCGCCACCGCATGTGAGGGAACACTTCGACCGACAGCGCCGAACCCTGACGAGCCGAACAGGGTCATGGTGAACGGCATGCATGCTTGCGGAAAAGCGCCACTGCAGGTACGTGCTGCGCCTGCAGTACCTGAGTTGCTGTGAGTGCGGGCGACGGCTGCGCGCAGACGTGGCCGGAGGCGCAATTTCCGCTCATGCGCGTGGGCTCCATGGTCCTGAACCAGAACCCCGAAAATTTCTTCAACGACAACGAGCAGCTGGCGTACTCTCCGGGCCACATAGTGCCAGGCACGACGGCGGCCCACGCCTCAATGCTGTGCTGCTTTCCTCTGTACGTGCTGGCATGCATGCGAAGCATCAGCGGGGGAAAAGAACCCCCCCAAAAAAAAAAACAACTGGCCCTTGTGCCTTTTCACATGCGCTGCTCACACTTGCAGCCAAGTTAGGAGCGGAAGCAGCCTGGTGCTGGAAGCGCCGCAGGTATCACGTACAGCAATGACAAGCTGCTGCAGTGGCGCGTCGTGATGTACGACGACGCGCAGCGCTACCGCATCGGCCCCAACTTTGGCATGCTGCCGATCAACCGCCCGCGCTGCCCATTCCGCAACGACCGCCAGGACGGGTGACGCAGGCCGTTCCCGCCTGGACGATGATGTTGGTCATGCCTTGTCCTCTCAGCAGACCAGGGAGAAGCTCGGGCTTGCGGCCGACGCACACGGGTCCGCCAGCGGTGGCGGGCTTGACAGCATCCAAGCGCGTGCGGCGATTCTGCGGATACCTTGCATACGTCCCGGCTGCAGCATGCTCAGGCGTTGCGCAGCCTGAGTGACCCAAACGCAGCTACAGCGTCAAGCGGCGAAAGACGCTTATGGAAGCATTGGCGTTTGAAGCGATGATGCCGGGCATGTGGATCGCTGCAAGGACCGCCTGTTGCGCTCTCGCGGCTCAGCGTGCTGAGCACGCGGCTTGGTGCCAGGCGCATAGAGCAGTCGCTCACGCTGTCTGCTGTCGCGTGCGCGGCAGGGCCATGAACATTCTGCGCCAACTTGGCAGCGTGAACTACAGCCCCTCGGAGTTTGCTGAGGCGGTGCGCCCCTCTGGCGCCGCTGCCACCTGCCGCTCACAGTCCCACTACTGCCTGCATGCCACAGCCCTGTTTTAAAGCCCCGCCCTGTACCATGCATCGTGGGTGGCACACTCCAATCTTTCTATGCATTCATATGTCGTCAACTCTCAGACGTGCATAGAGGCAAAGCAAGCTGTGGCTCAGGCTTTCCAAGGCTGCTGGGTGGGAAGGTTTGCCGCAGCACATGCAGCCTTACTTGGTCAGTGCAAGGCCCGGAGTCTCTCTGCAAGCGCCTCGCAGGCGCCTGTGGACCGGCCTCCCATGGCGGGCGCGAACATTGCAGCGGCGAACGGCCAGTGCACGGAGACGCGCACCGTCATCGACAAGCAGGACGACTTCAAGCAGGCCGGGGAGCGCTACCGGTCCTGGGACGCACCGCGCCAGGCGCGCCTCATGCCTGACGAGGCGCTGGGCGACGAGGCTTTAAGCAGACCCCATGCGTGCTGACCTGCTGACACAGCCATCTTCATCACCTGTGGCCCAATGGCTGGCATGACACCCTGTGCATAGGTTTTTCAGACATGCTCCCACGCGGCAAGCTCTCTGCAGATTTGCACACTGCGAGGCGTGTGAGCCCGCAGGCGCTGTGCAGCCGCCGCCGCTTCCCAGCGCGCACCAGAGCAGGGCCAGAGCGCCATGGGCTGCTGACGGGCATGCAATCATGCCTTGGCCGGCTGCACAGACCTGCTATTGGGCTGGTGCTGCTGCGTGGCTGGAGCGCGCCCGCGTGCGGCCGCAGGGCCGGTACGTCGCGCGCGTGACTGGGCTCCTCACCGCGCCCAAGGTCAACGCCGGCATCCAGGGCCGCTGGCTGTCCTACCTGCAGCAGATGGACGGCGGCCTGGCCGCCAAGGCGCGCCGCCCGCGGCCGCGCTTGCACGCCGCTCCCCCATCCCTGGCGCACCGCGAGCGCCGTCATCAGGAGGCAGAGGATGGGGCACCGCCCTGCATGCAGACTGCACCGCCACAGCTGCACCTGCTCCTGTCAAGCCGCCTATCCCCTCTGTGTGCAGCATGGCTCGTCGCGCGCAAGGAGAGCCCACTGCTAACACATGGCACACCACGCCATACGCGGCTGCTCAGGGAGTGCTTCCCGCCAGGCATGCGCGCTCGCAGCGCGCGCGGTCCGCGCCGCCGTGGGACCTGCACGCGCACGGCCGACGGCACAGCGCGGCGCCCTGCCACGCTGTGGTTTTGACAGCTGCTCATTCCCGCCGGCCCGGCGGCGCACGCGCGCAGCCAGATGGCACGCCTCAGCGGCCAGACAGATCATAAGTGACAGCCGCTCCCGCAGGTCCGTGCCGGCATCGCCGCGGCGGCGCCCGCCCCGGCCGCGGCGCCGCCCGGCGCGCTGGACAGCTCCTTCACGAGCTTCGCGGACGCGCTGGGCGCCGCGCCCGCGCCGGCCGCCGGGTCCGGCCGCATGGCGGCGCCGTCAGGGCCGGCGCCCATGGCCGCCATGGCCGCCGGGCGCCGCCTCAAGCAGTTCTGATGCATGCCCCTCCCTCTTGTGCGTGTCTCTTCCATACCTCCCTTGTGCGTATGGCTTCTCCATGTGGGCGCATTCATGCAGTCACACCATGCCTCCACACGCCGGGCCTTCACATGTGGTGATGGCAGCCACGGCAGGTCACATGTCAGCACATGCCTTCCAGAGCTCAGGCAATTTGGGTAGCGCGTCGCGCAGCACCCCCTAGAGCATCGGTTTTCACCTGATGACATTCCGCGTCTTTACACCTGCGATAACACCGCGGCATACATACATTGTCAGCAGGGCACGCTCTGGGCGGGTACGGTGCTGCCATGCGCGTGCGGATGAGTGGATGAGTGCGAGGACCTAGTGCTGTCTGGTTTTGCATTAACCCTAACCTTATTTGGATGTATTTCAGTTATGGCAGGCACGGCACAGTAGAAGCGCTGTCGCTGGCGTTAAATACATTTGTACATAAACCACGTGGTCCAAGGAGCCAGCCTAGAGCAACATGCCCTCTGCGATCGCAGAGGAGATGCACACTAAATGACAACGTTTGCACCTC
>JAABUH010003134.1_pt1 | contig 14690 bp, 16 predicted proteins | sample 5559121 | NCBI WGS metagenome assembly JAABUH01 (sample SAMN10711871, study PRJNA513364) | rock metagenome | isolation source: Antarctica rocks | place: Antarctica: Victoria Land, Battleship Promontory nord | collected 2015-12-28
AAAGCGCATGAGCAGCCTCCAGGAGATGTCGTTGGTCTACGTCCATCTTCTCGCTTCTCTGCGCTTTTCTCCATCTTTGTTCTAATACCTACCCCTAGCAGCGGAGGGGGAGGGGGTTAGGGGGAGGGGGGGGACGCGGCACACTTTTTGCTTTATAGAGAGGTGAGCCGGCCCGATGGTCGGCGTGAGTACACCAAACAAGCTTCAGCATAGGGAGGTTGACCAATGGGTGAGTTAGTAGTAGCGGCAACGTTGTCGGTGGGTACGATCATTTTCTGGGTGATCGTCGGCGGCATCGCAGGTGCCCTGGCAGGGCGCGTGATGAGCGGCGGTGGCTTCGGTATCGTCGGCGACATCGTGGTGGGCATCGTCGGCGCCTTGATCGGCGGCTTCATCGTGAATGCGCTGCTGGGCAGCAAGAGCTACGGAATCATCGGCTCGATCATCGTGGCCTTTATCGGCGCATGCATCCTGCTGGCGATTCTGCATATGATGTCCGGTGATCGTGCTCGCGTCTAAGACACGTACGCACCAACGGTGAAGGCGGGTCCCCAGGGACCCGCCTTCTTGCTATTTCGTTGTGTTTGAGCCTGTGTGTGGCGATGACACACTAGGGTTCCCGTCGAGTTACGCCTGGAATTTCATCAAAGTCGATATCGTAGGAATACACTGTCTGTTCACCACTCTGCTGCATCTGAGCGATGATCAGTGTGTCTCCGAAGTCCAGGTGGCTGGTAGCACCGAATAGATTCAGCGCTCGTAAGACTGCGTCGCGGTTCTCCACGTGGAAGTTGGCAAGCCTGACCAGGGTGGTGAGCTTCGCTGCAACTTCCGCTCGTCGCAGGTTATACAGTCTCCTGGAGGTCAGAACAAAGACGGCATCCGCAATAACGGTGTCCGGGGCGGCCAGGGAGAGGATGCGCTGCTCCACCTGTTCAAACAAGGCACTGGCGCGAGCTTGCTTGGCGGCATCATCACCGGTAATCAGTCGAATGATGATGCTCGTGTCACAGCAGGGATGCGTCATACCTTCGGGTGGTACTTCTCGACCAGTCGATCCTCATTGGCGATCTCCGTCATTTCATTGAAGGTGAGGTCCTCAGCAAGCGTTACCGGCGTGCCGCGGAGCGAGGCAACTGTGGGATATTGCGGCGTCTTCAGTGCTACTTCCCCTCCATCGCTGATGACGAACGACAGCTTGTCGCCCTGCGCGACGCCCAGGTGTCTCCGTACTTCAGCGGGAATTGTCACCTGGCCCTTGCTCGTGACGGTCGAGACAATCTCTTTCATCATCTGCTCTCCAGTTGTAAGGCATCTATGCATAGGTAAGGCATGATAGCACTGTTTCGACTGATTGTGAAGGCGCAGAGCAAAGTAGCTGAACTACATGCAGCGAGGGCGGGTCCAACCGGACCCGCCCTCGCTGCCTTGTGTGGACCGTGTGTCCGACCTACTGCGCCGGCACCACCAGGTGCGCGCCGCTGGTCAGCAGCACATGGAGGCTGTACGCCCCGTGGCCGCTCCAGCGGGTCGAGTAGTGGTACGTCGCCGCGGGATGCACGGGGATCAGGTGACTGTTGACCCGGTGCCGGCCGGCGTACAGATCGAAGCCCGCGACCTGCGAGGCGTGTGCCAGCCGCCAGGTGAAGGCGACCCGATGGCCCAGACGATGGGCGACGAAGGCCGAGACGCGGGCCGCGGTTGGATTGCTATACACCTTCAGCTCGGCGCCGCCGTAGATCAGGTTCAGCGTTTCCGCGGGCCCTTCGTCCCCCGAGTCGTGCGCCTGCTTGACCGCGTACACCAGCTTGAAGTCGGCGGTCTCACAGGTCACCGACGTGCCGCTGGACGTGCTTCCCTTGTACTCGACGATCACCTGGTCGAAGCTGGTCTGCGACACCAGGTACTGAAACACCTGGATACTGTGCTCGTCAACCAGCCGCCTAATGAGCAGGTCTTCGAACGTGGCTTTGCCAGCGCCAGCGCCACTACCGCCGGTTCCCGAACCGAATGCGGTGGAGTTTTGAAAGCCGTAGGCAACGGACCGGACCTCCAGCGAGCTGTGATGGGCATCGTCGAGGTTCAGCTGCGGAATCTCAAGGTAGATGTTGGTGTTGCCACAGGCGCCCGTATTGCTGATCGACGGCCCAACCGTCTGACTGGAGGTCAGGGTGGGACGAACCATCCCGAAGGCTCCGCCCAACAGCACGGCGGCGCCGCAGCAGGCGGCAAAGGGAGTGAATCGCTTCATGATGAAGTTCTCATGTCGCAGCTCTCCTTCCCGGCCGGCTTACGGACACGAGGAATTGTTTAGGATCTCGCTGAAGCACTGGGAGGTGGGCTGCTGGAAGGTGCCATCCTGGTTCTGTTCGCGGTACGACAGGTTGATCGATCCATACGTCATGGTGATCGTCTCGGTTGGCCCGCCATTGCTACCAGAGGTGTCGGACTGCTCCTGCTTGGTGATGTACACCGTGCCGAGCAAGTAGGTGAGGTACGTGGTCGTAGTTCCGTTGAAGGTCCTTCGCACGTTAATGGCAATCTGGTTGTAGTGCCCCCCGGAGGTGAGCGAATTGAAGTACTGAATCGAATACGTGCCGACCGGCTCCTGAATGGTGAAGTCATCCAACTTCGCCTTGCCCTGACCGCCGCCACTACTCGCGGATCCAATGGTGGCGGGATTCTCCGATATGGTGGTTGAGCTAAGGCACATGCGCACCACCAGCAGTTCCAAGGGATCAAGGTGTGTAGGATGTTCGCTACTTCGGGATGATGATCGGCAAAGTCGAGACTCAGGGGCTGATGATCACGACGGTTGACATAAGCGGCTTTCAGGCCGCCGTAGGCTGGACCGGTCTGTAGCCGGGCCGTCCGAGCCGGACTGGCCCGCAGGCCAGCACATCGTGTGTCCTCCCACGGTAATGCCAGTGCACGACGGCTGTCCGCGTGTGCCGCCCCTTGGCGAGGTATCCGCGATGCTCTCAAGCCGATGTATGCCACTGTGCCCGTGACCCGGACGTCCTCGCCGAACGAAACCATGGTGTCGGCCTGCGGGCCGATCCCGCCGGCAAGCGGACGGGCTACCCGCCGCTATCGACCGAGTACGACCGACCGGTAGGCCCACCCTCGTGTCGTCTCCGTCCGGTAGCCCGGCCGTCCTGGCCGCCTGTCCCGCCCAACGGCGCGGGGGGACTGGCCCGCAGGCCAGCACTTCCGACTGTGCGAGTGAGTATTCGGCCTCCCATGTGATGCCGGTGCAAGACGGAGGCGCGTGTGCCGCCCCTTGGCGAGGTATCCGCGATGCTCTTAAGTCAACCGTATTGGTCTGAAGACCGATTCTACGGTGTCAATGTACGGCGGATCGTGCCCGGGCGGCGAGCCGGTGCGGGCTCACCTCACCAACCTGTTGTCGGGCCAGTGGCCGGTACAGGCTGTCGTGGGGCCAGGCTCCCCTGGGGAGTGGGGCAGCTCGGCATTACGAATGGGGGCGAGCTGGGAAGTTACGGAGGGGGCGACTGCTACGCTTAAAATAGGAGGTGTTTGGGACGAACGTGACAGATTTCTCGCGGTATCCGTCGATCCCGTAGATGGGCTTTCTCTCACCCCGTTCAAAGGATACCCAATCGGGAGATTCCCCAGCTACGGATGATCCATCTGGCGGGCCACATCGCATTCAGAGCCGGGAGGCGCCATCAGACGGCGCCGCCACACCCACTTCCTCCCAAGTCTCTCGGTTTCGGGCGTGGTGGGCAGGCGTGCGCCTCGCTTCCCTGTCCGCCTCCGTCGTCTCGGTCCTGGTCGGCACGGCGGCCGCTCGCCCGCTGCACCTCGAGCGTCCTCTCGCCTTCGTCGCCGCGCTCCTGGCCGCCATGCTGATCCAGATTGGGACCAACTTCGCGAACGACGCCTTCGATTACCAATCCGGCGCCGATAGCCCCGACCGATTGGGGCCGCGACGGCTCGTCCTGAGTGGGGCGGTTTCGCCGCATGAGGCGCTGCTCGGCGCAGCCGTCGCCTTCGGCGGCGCCGCGCTGCTTGGGCTCTACCTGATCTGGGTCGGCGGCTTGGTTATTCTAGTCATTGGGGTCCTCTCGATCGCCAGTGGGGTCCTCTACACGGGCGGCCCCTGGCCGGTGGGGTATCACGGTCTGGGCGATCTCTTCACCTTCGCCTTCTTCGGCCTGGCCGGGGTGATCGGCAGCGCGTACCTGCAGACGCCGAGCGTGGGCCCGGCTCCCGTCCTGGCCGGCATCGCCGTTGGCCTACTCGTCACGGCCATTCTGGTCGTCAATAACCTGCGCGATATCGACACGGACCGGCTGGTCGGTAAGATGACCCTGGCGGTGCGAACCGGACGGCGAGCAACCCGGCTCCAGTACGCGACGATGGTCCTGGGCGCGTACCTTATACTGCCGGGCATCTGGCTCGCCTTGCACCGCTCCCCCCTGGTCTTGCTCCCCTGGCTCACCCTACCCCTCGCCGTCAGGAGTGTGCGGGGAGTGGCGGCCGGCGAAGGGCCGGCGTTGAACCTGATGCTCAAGCACACCGGGCAGCTCAATCTCCTCTTCGGTGTCCTCTTTGCCCTTGGTCTGTGGACCTGACACTGCGGCGAATCAGGACGATCCTACCGCCCGGGTGACGGGGAGGGTGGCGGTCAGCATGGCGCCGTGCGGCGTGGCGTTGCCGGCATGGAGTTGACCGCCGTGCGCCTCCACGATCCAGCGCGCAATTGCCAGGCCCAACCCGCTGCCCTCTCCCGTGCGCGCCTTATCGGCGCGGTAGAAGCGGTCGAAGATGCGCGGCAGGTCGGCCGGGTCGATCCCTGGGCCGGAATCTCTGACCTGCAACTGGGCGCGGCCGCCGCTAGTCTGAAGACGGACCTCGACGCTGCCTCCGGTTGGCGTGTACTTCAACGCATTGTCGAGCAAGACCAGGAGCAGTTGACGCAGTCGCATCACATCGCCCAGCACCCACACGTTGGCGCCCACGTCGGCGGCCAGGCGCATCCCGCGTTCTTCGGCCAGCGGCTCCAACTCGGAGGTGGTGTCCTGGACCAGGGAAGAGAGATTCATGCGAGCAGGCATGATGGACACCGCCTGGCTATCGGCGCGAGCCAGCAAGGACAGATCGTCGACCAATCGGGTCAGGTGCTTGTTCTCGGCCAGCATCTGCTCCACCGTTGCCTCATGATTGCCGGCGGCGTCGCCGGCCAGCCCGACCTCTCCCACCGTGCGCTGAATAGCCAGCGGGGTGCGCAATTCGTGCGCCGCATCCGCCACGAAATCGCGCTGGCGCTGGACTGCGATCCGAATGGGTTTGAGTGCTCTCTGCACCAGCACCGCGCTGATGCCGGCGGAAACCAGCAATCCCAACAGGGCGACGACCAGCAAGGCATTCAGCAGCGCCTCCATCGTGTGGTCGTACTGATGCTCCGAGATGCTGGCCTGGACCACGCCGGCGACCCTGCCACGGTCCACGATGGGGGCGGTGTATACCAGGTAGTTCTCGTTCTGGTAGTGACCGACGCTGCAACACTGCGCCTGTTTGGTGCTCAACGCCTGCTGGGCCGCCGCTGGATCCAGCACGACGAGTCCCAGCGCGCCATCGGCATGGATGGCATGAAGGTGTGGGTCCAGATAGATCGACGTGGCATCGCTCGGGGTGAGATCGGCTCTGAAGGCGCCGGACCCGAAGGACCCCGGCGGCCTGAACCCACCCTGTCCGGGCGTTACCTGTGGACGCGGTCCGCGTGATGGCTCCGAGAGTGTCTGCCCCGCACAGGGCAGCTGCAATGCGTGGCACACGGTTGGATCACGCTGAACCGCACGCGCTTTGAGGGTATCTTGCAGCGAGCCAAGCAGCGCCTGCCGTGTGATGAGATAGACCACGACCTCGAGCACCAGCAGCATGACCAGCAGCAGGCCGACGGTTTGCGCCGCCAGACGCAGCGTAACCCGTCGCAGGCCATCCCCGCGGGACGCCGATGTGCCGATGATTCCCTGTGTGACCCGGGACCAGATGGTAGGCGCCACTACGCCTTGATCCTGTATCCGACGCCGCGCACGGTGTGAATGAGCGGGGTTTCGTTTCCTTCCTCGATGGCCCGCCTGAGGCGCAGGATCGTAGCGTCTACCACGTTGGCGAACGAGTCGAATCCATACTCCCACACCCGTTCCAGAATCATGGTCCGGCTCAGCGCCTGTCCTGGATGTCGCATCAGGTATTCCAGCAGCGCGTACTCGCGTGGCGGGAGATCGATGCCTTTGCCGCCGCGAGTCACCTCGCGTGCTCGGGTATCCATAACCAGATCCCCCACCACCAGTTGCTCGTTCTCAATCAGCGTGCCCGCCCGGCGCGTCAGCGAGCGGAGGCGGGCCAGCAGCTCCTCGAAGGCGAATGGTTTGGTGAGGTAGTCATCGGCGCCGGCGTTGAAACCGCTCAACCGATCGGAGAGGGCATCACGGGCCGTCAGCATGAGCACCGGCACGGACACATCATCCTCACGTAACTGCCGGACCACCGCCATGCCATCCAGCCCGGGCAGCATCCCATCGAGGATCACGGCATCGTGCAAGCCGCTCTCGGCCAGATCCAGCCCTTCGGCGCCGTCGTGGACGATATCGACCACATGTCCTTCCTGGCTCAATCCCCGCCGGAGCGCCTCCGCCAGGGAACGGTCGTCCTCGACGACGAGTAGTCGCATGTGTCTTCCCTCCGGAGTCTTGCTGCTAGTGTATCGGTCGCGTCTGGTCGCGGTGTTCCAGTTCCATGGTAGAGCGTGGAGATGACGAGCGGATGACAGCGGCGCCCGCTCAGGAATTTCCCAACTTCCCGTCATCAAAGCGTCATCCCACTGCCAGGAAACCCTCATCTGGCATCGATAACGTAGTAAGTGAGGCCGCCGACCGAGGACATGCCGACCGCAGCGACCACACACCACGCCCCTGGCATCACAGTGTGCCGGGGAGCACTATTCCAAGGAGATACAGCTTGAACAAACCGCTCATCGCCATCACCCTGCTCACCGCGGGAACCCTGGGAACCGGGTATGTCATCGGCCAGATTGCCGGCGTCAGCCCCAGCTTCGCGGCCGGCGGCACACACACCCACACTGCCAACCACTCCCTCCACACCAACGTCGCCAATCAGCCCGCAGGCGCCCACGCCGATGGTCAGATAACCGCCGTCAATGGCGATTCAATCACCGTGACGCCGGATGCTGATCGAGCCGGCAGCAACGAATACACAGGCGTGACCACCATCAATCTGACCAGCGCCACCAAATACGCCGCGGGTCATGACGCCGCGGCCACCGCTACCCGGCCAGCCTTTGCGGTTGGCCAGCACATTGTCGCTGAAGGCACGGTAAGCGCCGATGGCAAGGCGCTCTCCGCCACCCTGGTCTCGGTTGACGCCGGTGGCCACGGGCCTGGCGGACCCGGCCACATGTCCGGCCCCCATGCTGATGGGATGGTCACCGCCGTCAACGGCGATACAATTTCGCTCAAAGCCGACGCCGATCAAGCGGGCAGCAACGAGGACACGGCGGTAACGTCGGTGGTGCTCACCAGCGCTACCACCTACGACGCCGGCCACGACAGTGCCCCCAGCACCACCAAGCCCTCCATCACAGCCGGTGAATATCTGATCGCCGAGGGCACGCTGAGCAACGGCGGCACCACCCTCACCGCGACTCGGGTATCAGTCCACCCCAGCGGGCCAGGCGGCCACTAGCCGCAGGCGGCTCGCGGCCCGGTCGGCTTGCATCTTGTCGCCCTCCATCTCCCCGCAGAGCGGGTCTGGGTCTCGCCCGGACTCGCTCCGCCCTTCCTTTATATATGTGACACTCAAAGTGTCCCTGAAGCACCGGACATCGCCAGCGCTGAGCGTCGCCTGACCATTCCAGGAGCCTTTCGCTCCCATCTCATCTGAAAGAACAGGTATGTACCACGCACGCATCGTCCAATTTCGGGATCACTTTGCACTTCTTGGGCTCTGTATGGCCGTAGTGTTTGCCTCCACCGCCGGTGAGCGCCCTTCTGCATCCGCGTTCGCCTCGGCCGAAAAGTCGTTTTCCGGGACCCCTCGGTGGGTCATGCTGGCCGGCTCGGCGCCCCCGGTTTTGCGCCAGACACAGCGTCTGCAGGCTGTGCCGACGGGGACACAGGTCGGTTTCACTGTTACGCTTCGAGTGCGCAATCAGGTAGCCCTGAATCGTTTCCTGGCCGGTGTATACAATCCGGTCTCACCGTCGTACCGGCACTTTCTGACCACCGCGGAGTTTGTCCGTCAGTTTGCGCCGGCCGTCGCCACGCGTGCCCACACGGCCAACTGGCTGAAAAGCCAGGGACTGCGCGTGCTGGGAACGTCGAGCAATGGGCTGCTACTGTCGGTGCGCGGCAACGTGTCCGCTCTACAGCACGCCTTCGCGCCATCACTCTATACCTTCCGCCAGAATGGCCGTCGCTTCATGGCCAATACACGGTCGCTGCGCCTACCCGCAGCGCTGGCATCGGATGTACTGGCCGTATCCGGCCTCAACACGGCAGAGTGGCAGCATCCGGCCGCACTGCACCCGCACCAAACTGCTGCTCCCCGCGGCTACGCGCCTGCCGATCTAGCTCACCTCTACGGCCTCGATTCCTTGCGAACGCAGGGAATCGAGGGAACGGGTCAGACCGTGGCTATCGCTTCGTTCGCCGACTACTCCGCGAGCGACCTGGCGGTGTTCGATCAGCAGTTCAACCTGTCGGGAGACATAACCCGGATCGGGGTGAGCGACGGCCGGGCTACCGGCGGGCTGCTCGGCGCGCAAAACGGACAGGGTGAAACCGAAGCCGATATCGAAGTCGTACAGGGCGTTGCGCCGCGAGCGGCCATTCTGCTGTACGAAGCTCCCAACAGCAATCAAGCGGCGGTGGCCCTCTACAACCGCATCGTGAGCGATAACCGCGCCCAGGTGGTAACCACAAGTTGGGGCGACACGGAATCGTTCTTCTCCGCCGCGGACCTGAGTGCAATTCACCAGGCGCTGCAGGAAGGGGCCGCCCAGGGGCAGACGTTTTTTGCGGCCTCCGGCGATAGCGGGGCGTTCGACGGCGCGGGAAGTGGTCCCACCAGCAGTACCACGCCGGCGGTAGATTATCCCGCGTCCGATCCATGGGTTACCGGCGTGGGTGGAACCACACTCACCGCCAGCGGCTCACAGTATCTCGCCGAGACCGCATGGTCGGATGGTTCCGATCCGAGCACACCTGTTGGAAGCGGGGGTGGGCTGAGTTTGGCGTTTTCCAGGCCGAGCTACCAGACAGGTCCTGGGGTAAGCAATCAGTACAGCAACGGCATGCGCCAGGTGCCCGATGTGGCCGCGAATGCCGACCCCCGCACCGGCTACGCCGTCTACACCGTCAACGCCCACGACACTCCGTCCTGGAGTGTTGGCGGCGGGACCAGCGCTGCGTCGCCACTCTGGGGCGGCTTCGCGGCGCTGGTCAATCAGGCGTTGGGACGGCGCGTAGGGTTTCTGAACCCGCTTCTCTACCAGCTCGGGCAGCGTGCATCGACCTTTTCCGTGGGGCCGTACCACGACGTGGTCCAGGGCAGTAATCTGTATTACCCTGCCACCGTCGGGTGGGACTTCGCGACAGGATGGGGCTCGTTTAACGGCGCGCCGTTTGTATCCGCACTGAAAACGCTTTCCATACCGGCGCCGGCTGCTCCACCGCTCCCCACGGTCGCTGCCACCGCCACCGCCACTGCCACCGCGACGCCAGAGCCCGCGCAGCCAACCGTGACAATCCAGCAGGTTGTGTTGCTGCACAGCGTTAAGGGAAGGCTCCAGATGACCGATACGCTCAAGGTTGGGGAGAAGGGCACCATCGTGGTGCTCTATCAGACCACGCACGCCAGTTCGCTCCTTACATCGGGAACCATCGTCGTTCGCGAGAGCGGCCACGTCCTGCAGACCATCGTGCTCAAGGCGACTCGGTACAACGGCAAGCCAGCCCTGATGGCGGCGTTGCACTTTACCAGCAAGAAGCACGTCGGCACCCTGCTGGCACACGTGATGGTGAGCCTTGGTCTGGTCTCGAGCGCACTGAATCACGTATTCACCCTTGCACCGCTGAAGTAGGCGATCTCTATGACCACCTCCCAATGACCACCTCCCAAGTAGGACCAGGAATGGACCGCGTTGAGCACATCATGGGCATGCCGATTGGAATTGACGTGCGCGATCCAGACCTTGATCCCAGCGCACTCGATCGGGCCTTCGACTGGTTCCGTTGGGTAGACGCGACCTTCAGTACGTATACCGCCGGTAGCCAGATAAGCCGGCTGAACCGGGGTGAGCTGACGCTGAGCGAAGCGCATGAGGATGTCCGTGCCGTGCTCGAACGATGCGAGCAGTTACGTTTTGCCACCAACGGCTATTTCGATGCGCGAGCCGCCTTCGCGTATAGCGAGGTCGGCGCCCGCGTTCCCGGCTGCTCTCCCTGGTCCATCGAGCCGTCCGGCCTGGTCAAGGGATGGTCGGTCGATCGCGCCGCGCGCCTACTGGATGCCGCCGGCGCGCGCAACTACTGCATTAACGCCGGCGGCGACGTCCGGGTGCGCGGCGGCGCACTGCCCCAGCCCTACTGGCGCATCGGCATCCTGCACCCGATTGAGCGCGACCAGGTGGCAGCCGTGGTGCAGGCCACCGACCTGGCCATCGCGACCTCCGGCGCCTATGCGCGTGGCGACCATATCGTCGATCCCCACAGCGGGGACGTCCCGGTAGGCGCGTTATCGGTAACGATTGTGGGGCCCGACCTGGCCACGGCGGATGCCTATGCCACGGCTGCGTTCGCCATGGGTGAGGCCGGCCCGGCGTGGACCGCCCAACTGATCGGCGCCGGCTACCAGGCGATGACGATTCTCAGCGACCGGAGGGTCCTGTCGACTCCGGACTTTCCAATACTCCCCGCACAGGAGAGAGAGGCTATGGAAAGAGGCGGGCGATCGGGTAGGTGAAGCCGGGCACCACATCCTCACCACTCAGGGTATCGTCCATGCCCAGCGGGGTTGGCTGGTCGTCGCCAGGGCGCCAGACATCGACGCGCTGGTAGCGCGGCCAGACGACCCAGACCAGACGCGTTCCAAAGGCCAGGTAGAGCTGGGCCTTTGCACTCATGCCGGGCGCAAACTGGTTCTCCGAGGCCACTTCAACCGCGAGATCGGGGGCCAGTGGCCATGCCTTGTAGTAGTCGGACGAATCGGGAGCCGGCACACGCTCCGCGCGGACGAAGCCCACATCCGGGGCGACCTCCGTGTCGCGGGGGTGAGCCGGGTCGAGGCGGTAGCCGCCCTGCTCGCCGGTGACGATACCCAAGCCGTGGTCCTCGACATAGGCGCCGAGTCGAATGAGGAGACGGGAGCCGATACTCGACGCGCCGCCGCTGCTCAGTGGCATGCGAACGAGTACCCCGTTAACCAGTTCATAGGTCCACCCATCATCCGGGATAGCGTGCAGATCGTCCACCGTCATCGATGGCATGTGGGGCACGATCTCGGCCCACGGCGCCAGGGGCGGCGGCGATCGGTGGAGTGCAGTACTCATAGCTCCATTGTCCTCTGTTCATGCTAACCATGCAACCTGCCGGTACAATTATGCGGATACCTGTTGCTGCGGGAAAGAGCGGATGACCCATGGGATTCCAGTATGCAGCCCAAACCGGGTGAAAGGAAACGAACTATGCCTCGTGCTTTGTGGAACGGAACGGTCGTCGCGGAGGCCTCGCCGGAGGAGGTGGAGACCGTGGAGGGGAACATCTACTTCCCCTCCAACAGCGTGAAGGGAGACTATCTCCAGGCGAGCGAGTACCACACCGAGTGCCCCTGGAAGGGCACGGCCAGCTATTACGACCTTGTGGTCGACGGCCAGGTCAATAAAGACGCAGGGTGGTACTACCCGAAACCGAAAGATGGCGCCGCCGAGATCAAGGACCACGTGGCGTTCTGGCGTGGAGTGACCATCGAGCAGTAAGGCCTGCTTCAGTCCTACACTTGCAGTTAATAGCCGACGATTGAGACGCGTTGTCTCTGCTCCACCCCGACCTACCTCCGATAGACATGCATGCCGCTCTGAACAAACCCCAGGCCCTCCAGCCCGGAGATACCATTGGCGTGGTTGCGCCCTCCTGGTGTGGCCCGGCCATGTTCCCACATCGCGTCCAGCGTGGCGTGCAGTTCCTGGAGTCGCTCGGGTACCAGGTCGTGCTCTCCCCGCACGCCTTTGGCCGCCGTGGCGACGTCTCTGGGACGGCCGAGCAGCGGGCTGACGATATCCACCAGTTGTTCGCCGACCCCGAGGTGCGAGCGATCTTCACCGCCATTGGGGGCGATCATTCCAATCACCTCCTGCCGTTTCTGGACTGGGACCTTATCCGCCGCCACCCCAAGATCTTCCTCGGCTGGTCCGATACGACCGTGCTCGCCTGGGCCATGTACTCCCAGGCTAATCTCGTGACCTTCATGGGGCCCGCGGTGATGACCGGCCTCGCCGAGTTTCCCGCTCCCCTGCCCTACACTGTTCGGTCCTTGCAGCGTCTTCTCAGCGTCCCGGAACCGTATGGCCCTATCGACTCGGCCACGGAATGGACGGAAGAACTTCTCGACTGGAGGGAGCAGCTGGATCTGACGCGGCCGCGACGGCTCCGGTCATCCCCTGGTTGGACCTGGCTCAAAGGGGGACACGCCGAGGGACGCCTGGTGGGTGGCTGCCTGGAGTCCATCCAGCATCTGCGCGGCACGCCCTACTGGCCCGACCTGACGGACGCTATCCTTTTCTTCGAGACCTCCGAGGAAGTCCCGTTGCCCGAAAGAGTCGATGCCGCGCTCCAGGACTTCGAGAACATGGGCGTGCTGCGGCGCCTGCGCGGCTTGCTGGTGGGCCGCCCCTATGCCTACACCGAGCGACAGAAGACTCAACTGCACGAGGTGATCCTGGAGCGGACGGCTCGCTATGATTTTCCCATCGTCACTGACATGGACTTCGGCCACACCGACCCAACTCTGACCCTCCCAATCGGCTGCCGGGCCACGATCGACGTGCCGAAGCAGCAGATCAGCATGGTGGAGGCTGCGGTTACCGGTACCTAGACAATGGCACGTCTCTTGCGCCTTCTCCTGTGCAAATCCTCATCTTTGTTGAAGATTTGCACAATACACCCCCAACACAGGCAAGGAGAGACCGTGAGAGCTGTCCTTTATAAGGAACCCTGCACAGTTGCGGTGGCAGGGTCGCGGTGGAGCAGGCGCCGACAGACGCCTGTTCCACCGTTTACTGGCCGACCGTCGTCAGCAGCGAACTCACAATGGTGCTAAAGGTAGATGCCAGTTGGGGGCCAACCAGCACCACGAAGGCGATAGCGGCCGTCGAGAGCAGGCCGAGCAGCAGCGCGTATTCCACCATGTCCTGTCCGGCCTCGTCGGATGCACGTCTGCTGAGCGAGTCGTGTCGCCGGGCCAGCGCTGCGTGCAGCGCCCACAGGTGAAGCTGCAGTGCGTCCAGCGTGTCCATGTGGCGGTCCCCTTTCACTGTTAGTGGTAGTACACCACGCCGGAGGGCCACTTGAGTAGGGCCGAGAGTCGCGTAGCCGGCGGGACTTTCAGGCTGCGGCCCCCCCCTCCCCCTCGCGGGGTGGAGGGGAGCTACTAAGAGAGACGGTTTCTCTGAAGAACTGCCCCTCACCACTGGAGGAGAGCCGTATATGCTTGGCTATGGGCACCTCGCACCGCGCAGCTCGATTGACGGCTGTCAGGATTACAGCGCTCATCGCCCTACTTTGCGTGGTGACGATCGATCCACACGCTCCTGCGACGGCACACTCCGATCCATACCTGCGTTCCAGCGTCACCGCTCTGGGGATGACGCTTACGCTGATGCTGCCACGGCGAGCCTATCGCTGGAACGCACTGATTCCGGTGCGCGTGCGCCTGGACAACCACTCGTCCCATCCATGGGGCCTGCTGGAGGAACCGGACAGGTGTGATCGGCATAATTTCAGCCTCTATTCAGTGACGCGATCAGGTCGTGTTCTCGAAGCGGCGCCCCTGCGCTTTCTCAGCTTCTTCTGCAACAAGGGCCCTCCCGGATATTCCCTCTTACCCGGCCATTCTCTCTGGCGGCGGGAGTACGCCCTGGTGCGTGCCAGCCGGTTAGAGGCGAGTCTGGGCGGTGAACGCGCCCTCCTCACCACACCTCCAATTACGCTGCACCTGGTATCGGGTGGGGCGCCCGCCACGATCGCTGTATCTCCTTCGCCGGTGGTCCAGGCAGACGTGCGATCCCCTGGTAGCAGTGCTACGCCGATTCTCTATCAGTACGTCTTGCACTGTGAATCTAACGGCGACCGCAGCGGGCTTGAGGAGGCATACTGGACGGTCGCTCCAGCCGGTCACATCGTGGCGCCGGTGTATCAAGAGCAGCCTTCGACCTGCAGCTGGAGTATCGTCGCCGGACGAGCCGGCTATCCGGTGCGCAAAGTCATCTACCGCGAAGTCCCCCCCTCCCCCAACCCCTCTAAACAAGGGGTGGTAATGGTTTTTGACAGGCGCAGAACGTGGTGAAGGAGAGGAAGGTGCGAGGGAGCCTGGCAGGATAGTGGTAGAACCATCCCCACCACCTGGAGGCTTCTCATGCACCTTCC
>JAABUH010003135.1_pt1 | contig 14686 bp, 16 predicted proteins | sample 5559121 | NCBI WGS metagenome assembly JAABUH01 (sample SAMN10711871, study PRJNA513364) | rock metagenome | isolation source: Antarctica rocks | place: Antarctica: Victoria Land, Battleship Promontory nord | collected 2015-12-28
TCACTGGTGGCGGGCGAGGAGGTCCCGCGGCGGGCGAGGAGGTCGAGGTGGTCCCGCGGCGGGCGAGGTGCTCTAGCGGTGGCCCCATAGGCCTGGTGGCGGGCGAGGAGGTCACTGGTGGCGGGCGAGGAGGTCCCGCGGCGGGCGAGGAGGTCGAGGTGGTCCCGCGGCGGGCGAGGTGCTCTAGCGGTGGCCCCATAGGCCTGGTGGTGGCCCAGGCCTGGTGGCGGGCGAGGTGGTCCCCAGCGGTGCTCTGGCGGTGCCCCAGGCGATGCCCGCCGGTGGTGGTCGAGGAGGTCCCGCGATGCCCGCCGGTCGAGCTGCGTCGTGTGGGCCGCGGCCTGGGCCCTGGCCTGGTGCCCTGGTGGTGGCCTGGCGGCGGCGGGCGTGGCACCTCGCGAGAGCGGGCACCTCGCGGGAGCCAGCTCGTCGGGCGGCTAGTAAGGGGCCGCCCTCGTCCCAGTGGCGAGGCGAGGACGGCCTGACAAGTTTATGTCGGGTCAGGGTTGCCTCGGTCGAGACTCGGACGGGTGCTTAGCTTGTCCGCGCCGAGGGAAGATGCACAACCACGGCAGGCTAGCCGGATGGAGTTGCTGGCGGAAGCGCAGGTACACGCCACGCTCGCGACGCTTTGCGCGCGGACCGCGGATTGACGCGGATCACGCGGAGGTTGAGCTACGAACCTCTTCGGGATCAGTCGAGTGGTGGCTTGTCACGGTCACTGATCCTGCGTGTGCAATGACCTTGTAGCCCGGGTCAATCTCCTGATGCAGAGAGTCGGCGAGGTCGACGACGATTTGCGCCAACGCTGCTTCACTGGGGCTTACCACCACCTGCGCTGCCATCACGCCCTGCCCTCGTCGTCGGGTGGCTCATCGACCACTAGTACTACCTCTACGTCGTGGTCCAGACGGTACGCCTCTAGGGCCGGGCGCAGCAGTACGTCAGCCGCCGTGAGGACAAGCCGCATGTCTTCGGGGGCGAGGCGTTGAGAGAACTGGAGTTCTCGGATCGTCTCCACTCCTACCGCTGCCAACTTGGGGTTTGGCGATGCTGCCTGTTCGCAAGCCCACCGAAGGGTGCGCATCGCTTCCTCCCGCTGCGATCTTGCCTCTAACTCCACAGCACCGAGACGCTGCTCTCGGGCGCCTCTGCGAGTGATGAACAGTCCAAGAAACACCAGCGACGGTGAACCGAAGCTGACGGCGTAGACAGCCCAGATGGGCAATGTCGTCATCAGCCAAGTTCGTTCAACGTGGCCCGCGCTGCCATCATGGTCCAAACGATAGGTGGTGGTGAGGGTGGCCGATCTCGCGCCAGAGGATCGCGAACGTCTCCTGACAGAGCTGCAAGAGGAGGTGGCCAGGGCAGACAAGCACCCCGGGGTGAGCGCCGTCGACCAGCTCATCGCAGCACGTCGCATGGAAAGTAGGGCGGAACACGCCTGGTTGAGCGGCGGTGACGAGGCGGAGCACGTCGTATGCCGCGATTGGTTCGCAGCTGAGGATCGCATGGAGGCCCGCGCCCGAGAGGTGGAGGCCGCCGGGGACCGGGAGGGCGCGGACGCGCTCCGGCAAGCCTGGTATGTCGCGGAGGCCGTGGTAGTAGATCTGCCCGAGCAATGAGAGGTGCCCACCGATGAGCAAGACGTACGACGTGCTCGCCGCCCGCGAGGACGCCTGGTGGATGGTCTCCATTCCCGAGATTGACGGGCTCACACAAGCCCGCGACCGAGAGGAAGTAGAGCAGATGGCGCGCGAATATATCGCGGTAACGACCGATGTTGCGTTCTCGGAAGTGGCGGTCAACGTTCGCGTTCTCGATACGGATGTCTGACTGATTCACAGACGGGCAGCTTTCTCACCCTCGCGCGACGACTTCGCTGGTCAGTTCACGTTCCGCTCGGGCGGCGAGCTTCGCCCGTGTCCTTCTCAGCTCTACCCGGCGTGTTCGCGCCCGCGCTTTGGCCTTCTCCTCCTGCGCTTCCTGGCGCAGCTTCTCCTGCGCTGCCTGACTCGCCTCTAGCGCGGCGTACTCGGCCAGGCGCGCCAGCCGCACCGCCTTCCGCGCCTTCACCGCCGCCACGTAGAAGACCGTGGGCATACCCGCTGGTGACCCTCCCGCGGCCCAGCGTGTGGCCCACAGGGCATCCCTCGCGGGCCGTCCCGCCGCCCACCGGGCGTCTCTATCAGGTCGGCCGACCGCCCACGTCGCCTCCCACCCGGGATATTCCACTTCCCACTGCGCTGCCAACTGCCGTCGTACCTCCCGAGTCTTCGACCAGTCACCCTTGTGCTGTGCGCACACCGCTTCCCACCGGACCGACCACGCTTGCTCTTCCAGCCGTCTCTCATTAGCTTGACCGGCGCGTACCTCCCACCACAGCGCGACGGATTGCTCCTCGTCCTCCATAGCTTCCGCATCCTCAAACCGCGCGATCCACTCCTCAAATCCCCGTTGCGTCTTACCGGTGCGCAAGTTCTCCCGGCTCAGCCACACCCTGGCCGCCGCGGGATCACGCGACGGTTCCCCGGCGACGCATTCAGGGCACCGAGCCCGCCACGCCGTGAACATGTCCCCCGCCCAACCCCCGACCCGATCACTCCCCTCGTTGACGTTGCACCCCCGGCACAACGAGCCGCGCACGATGTTGTGGTCATGACAATGATCCCAGACGAGCACCGTCGAACCGGAGATCGGGATCCGCCGCACAGTCCTACGAGCACCGCACAACCCGCAGCTTCTCGGGTGCTCATGCGTCGCGGAATACTTCGCGATCCACTTATCCCCTTTCATATCCGGGCATCCGGCGATGGAAGGACCACCCGCGCCCTTCTGGGGGCGGGTTTCCGCACCCGCGGCCGTCTCGGCTCTACGCGGCGCGTTCGTGCGTTCGTCTTAGCCTCCGCCCGCTTCGCGTTGGCTAATTCGGCCTCCACGCACAATAAACAGCGGGCCCGCCACCTCGTGAACCTCTCGCCCCAATGATGCGTCTGCCTATCTGTCTCCTCCTCGATATTGCACTTATCGCACAACGTTCCGCGGACGATGTTGTGCGCATGACAGTGATCCCACGTCATGATGACGAACCTGCCAGGGGCCCCCTTTGACGACGCTGCATACCACTCCCGCCAGCGGGCGGAACCTCTTCCGCACGAGGAACCATCCTCATTCCGAGTCGGTTTCACGCCACATAACTCACAGCTGCTCAGCCACGGGTGCGTTAAGTAGTACGACCCGCTCCACACGTCACCCTGCCCGGCGGAGACCAAGGCCACGGCGTCGGGCTCAACGCCGCTCATCGCGGCGGCCGCTCGTCCAGGTTGTGCACGTCGGCCTCGTTGTAGCGCACGCTCGGGGACGGGGCCACCGGACGGTGTTGCCCGGCAGTCTGGGACCGCCACGCGGGCACCGGGCGGGGCGGTTCGGGGTAGCCCTGCTGACGTTCTATGCCGGGGCGCCGGGCAGACCCCCGACGGCGGGCGCCGTACATCCCTGCCGCGAACACGAGCAACGGGTGGCGGCGGCCGACGCGAACCACATCCACGGTGACGAGGGCCGCGACGGTGAACACCAGGACAACCGGTGCGAGGAACACCAGGCCGTGCAGGACCAGGGCGGCCACTGCGACGGCGGTGACCGCGGCGATGACGTGATGCCTGCGGTGCATGAGGACGAGGGCGATGCCGGTCAGGAGGAGGACGAACCCGAGGAGACTCATCGCGTCGCCTCCCCCGGCCGTGTCGGCGCGCCGTACTCGCTCCTCAGTGCGTCCTCGACGCGGGCCACCTCATGCAACCCGGCCGACATGATGGCCCCAGCGACGGCGTGCTTTGGGATGCGCAGCTCATCGGCGATGCGCCCGACTTCGGCGCGGAACTGCTCAACCTCAGCCTGAGGCAGATACAGCGACACCCGCTGCCCCCGTGCGGCCAGCGGCGGCGGTGCGGCCGGTGTCGTCGAGTCGGGCGGCAGCGGAGTCGCGGCGCCGTCTTCAATAGCCGCGCCGAACCTTGCGGCTAGATCCTGTGCACGAGGACTCATGGGCTTGCCTCCAATAACTGTCGAATCTCTTGGGTAGGAACTAGATAGGCGTCGAGGTCACTAGATTTCCGGAAGCCTTGCGCGATGCCTTCACGCAGGGGCACAACACCGGTGAGGACCGGAACGCCGTAGGTGCCGAGCGCGTTCCGCGCTTCCCTTATCGCGTTCGTGCCAGCGCGGGCACGGACGAGCAGGGCCGTGAACGGCCGGTCGACGCCGTCCGCCTCGACCTCCCCCAACAATCGGATGGTGGGGGCGATCCTCTCCACGTCCAAGATCGTCGGCGACATGGGGATCACCACAACATCGGCGGCGGTCATCGCCGCGCGCACCGACTCCACGTCACCGGGTGGGGTGTCCACCACTGCCCACTGATGGCTTCCCGAACGTTGCGCCAGCACCTCGTCCAAGCTGTGAGCGGTAGCCGTGACAGCTTCCAGCGGGATCATGCCGCCGACCCTTTGAGCCCAGTTCACAGCCTGCCTCTGCGAGTCGAGATCAACGACGATGGTGCTGCCCACGCGAGACAGGCACGCCGCCAAACCCACCGTCGTGGTGGTTTTAGCCACGCCACCTTTGAGGTTCGCGACCGCAATCGTAGGCATAATCGGAGTCTAGCGGATGCCGTGGGAGAGTGTGGGATATGCGACGTGATCGGATACAGGATGACGATGTAGGACACCAGAGGACAACCGCGGCCACACAGTCAGGGGCCGGTGTGTGTTCGGACCCTGTGCCCCCGGCATCACGCCCAGCCCAGCGAACGCCCCAGCACGCCGCGGGGGAGTCGCGACACGCCGCCGCGCCCAACGACGAATGTCGGGTCAGGCGCGTAGGGTCTCCCGTTATGGGCGCGCCTGTGATTGTTCCTCCGGAGTGGGACGCAATTGACGCCGTGCCGCTGCCGTCGGTGATACGCGCCGCGGACGTACCCCGCGGTGCCCTGCACCACGCGATCTCCCGCGGGCAACTCCATCCGCTCCCGGAACAGCGCGCGAAGTACGGCGCAGTCCTGATCACCAAAGACGAAGCCCTAGAAGTCCTCATGGCCGCTGCGATCGCGGCCGCCGCGGGCATCGCCCTCGCCACCGCCCTCCGCGCCGTAGCGGCTGGCGCCACCTTCCCACTCACGGGCACAGCGTGACCGCCGCAGCGCCCCCCGTGGCGGCGGAAGTCATCGAGCTGCCGTGGCGGACCGTGGCGGCGCAAGAGCGCTCCGACGCGGCATGTTCGTCCCACCTGACCTCCGCGGCCACGGCGGAGCGCCGGATCGACACTGGACGGCGGCGGAAAGCGCACCGGCAGGCTGAGCGGCGGCGGCGCAGCATTGACACCCGCAGTCTTCGCCTGCCCCTGGCCCTCGTGGACCTCTCCGACGTGGACCTGCCGGTCAGTCATGATTCAGCGAGTGCCCGCGATCGGGCCCGGTACCGCCACTACGTGGACACCGTGACCGCCAGGGTTGCGGCGGTGGCCAGGAAGTTCGGGCCGTGCAGCCCCCTCGTCAAACACCTCACGGCGGCCGTCGTCGCGGCGATCACCACCACCCAAGCGGCTCTCCAGCAAGCGCGGATCGTCTCGCTCGACCACCACCTCTGCTGGAGCATCGGCCTGCACACCCCGGGTTCAGGCGCCCGCGGCCGCACAGCAGGGGACTCTTGTGCCCTGACTTTGTGCCCCAGGATCACGCCGAACGCCGCTCACGCGCCACCGATCCCCCTCCGCGCCTCACCTAGGCACGGCGGACAAGCCACCGCCATCACTACGTGCCAGACGGTGATGTTGATTTGATCTAACCCCAGACAGACGAAAACGCCCCACTCCTTTGGCCGGGAAGGGCGTCATCGTCAATCTCCAGAAAAGACATCAACTCAGATGAGCATACCTCAGTGGTCGGTGCGCACACATGATGACGCGCCGCTGCCCCCTCCCTCCATCCATGACAAGTGCGGCGGCTGCCCCGCGAGGGGCATGTCGCGCCCTTGCGCTTTGCCCACGCGCTGCAAGCGGCTTCGCACGATGCTCACACCTGATCCCTGGTGCCAAGCCTGCGACGAGGTGATCCGACGCACTGCCTCGACAGGGGTCGTGCCCACCTACTGCCCGGAGCACAAACCGCGTAGCGCGAAGCGGAAGTCATCGGCTCACGGCACCGGACCCCGGCGATGAGCACGAGTGTCGGCGGCGGCCGGGCCGGGTCGGTGACCGGTGGGCAGAGCCCGATCGAGGTCGTGCTCGCCCGGGTCGAGGAGGTCACCAACAGGGCGCCCCGGCCGTCCGGGGACAACTGGTCGGCGCTCTGTCCCGCGCACGACGACACCACCCCCAGCCTGTCCGTGAAGGTCGGCCGCGACGACGCGGTGCTCCTGCACTGCCACAGCGGGTGTGATGTTGGCGCGGTCCTCGACGCGCTGAACCTAGCAACCCGGGACCTGTTCCCGGCGGCGGCAAAAACCCCCGACGTGCGAGCCCACCAAACCAGCGGCCGGTCCCCCCAGCGCAAGCGGGAGGTCGCGGTCTACCGCTACGTCGACGAGAACGGCGTGCTGCTCTTCGAACAGGTCCGCTACGAGCCGAAGGACTTCCGCTTACGACGCCCTGACCCGAAAGCGAAGGACGGTTACGCCTGGGGTTTAGGCGACGTACGTCGAGTCCTGTTCAACCTGCCCGACCTCGCCGCGGCGGTGCAGGCCGGGACACCGGTGTTTCTGGTGGAGGGGGAGAAGGACGTCGCCGCCGTCCAAACCGCCGGGGGTGTCGCCACCTGCAACCCCATGGGCGCCAACAACTGGGACGGGGGCTACGCCGAAACTTTGCGGGGTGCGCGGGTCACCATCGTCGTCGACCGAGATCCGGCCGGACAAACATGGGCGCAACAGGTGTACGACAGCCTGCTCGGGGTAGCGGCGTCGATCCGCACGGTGGAGGCCGCCGCCGGTAAAGACGCGCACGACCACCTCGCCGCCGGGCATTCTCTCGAGAACTTTCGTACCGCCGACATCGACCGCGGCCCCCGGCGCTGTACACGACCCGACTGCGCCACCGAACTGGGCGAGGAGGTCCCCCCGGGGCAAATCTGGTGCGACAGCTGCGAGACAGGGTGCTGCCTGCACTGTGGGCGGCCTAAAAGCAAAGCGGGCAGGAAGAAGCAGTTCTGCTCGGAGACCTGCAAAGCCGAGCACACCCGGGGAGGTGGGTGCTCAGCACCCTGCCGCGATCCCAAGCAAGGCATCCCCCGGCGGGCCAGCGTGCCGCCTGAGGGTCAGGTAGAGGTGCCCGGATCTAAGGGGTGGACCTACGACACCAACGGGGTCTACGACCGAGACACGTTGGTGCTGGGGTGGGCCCCCGTCGTCGTCGAGAAACTGACCGTGCGCGGTGATAACGGCGGCGTCGCAGATCGGTTCTTCACGATCGGGGTCGGCGACGAGGAAGTGACCGTCAGCTACAGCAACCTCCAGAGCGGGGAAATCTGGTCTCGGCTCCCCGCCGCTGTTGGTACGGGTGCCCGGCAGGTCCGCGACGTCCTCACCAACGTGGTGCTGGCGCAGACCGTCGGGATGGACATCACTCAGGTGACTACCCGGACCGGGTGGCACAACGGGGTGTATGTCCGTGCCGACGGGCGCACCACACCCCCCGACGCGGACTTGCGGATCGTCGGAGTGCCCGAGCAGCTGGCGGCGGCGGCCCGCCCCCCCGCTGTCGTCCCCGACGACGAGGAGATCCGGCGGGCATTGCAGGTAGTGGCCGGTGCGGCCCCCGTCTCGTTCGCACCGCTGCTCAACCTTGGGGCGACGGCCCGGTCCCTGGGGTACTCGCTGGTACCTGCTCCCACCTCGATCATCAATGTCGGTCCGCCGAATCGAGGAAAAACCAGCAGCGCAGCGACCGGAAGGCTGCTACTGCTCACCGACGACGGTTGGCCTCCCACTATCACCGCACAGTTCGCGGACACCCCCACCGCCATTGAGCTGGCCATCGACCGTGAATCCGACATGTCCTCGCTGGTCGACGACTTGGCGCTGCAAGGCGACGCCACCGAAGCCGATCGGCGGGAAGCCCAGACGAAGCTCGACCGTCTCATCCGCACCGCCGCCAATCAGACGTCGATGCGCGGCCGGGCCACCCGGGAGCTGGAGCAGCGCCCCGGGAACCACGTACGGGGCATCCCGATCCTCACCGCGGAAACTCTTCCCCCGAAGACCCCTGAATCCCTGCTCCGGCGGTGCGTCATCATCGGCCTGGGACAGCGGCACGACCCGGTCGACGTCGACATCGGTGTCCTCGCGGACCAATGGCCGGCGCTCGGACAAGCGGGCCGCATCATCGGGGACCGCATCATCGAACAGTTCGCCGACGGTGTGGCGTCGGGGGAAACACACGAGCTGATCCGTGAGCTGGACCGACGGTGGACAAGTCGGCTCGCGGACCTCATCGACGACGGCACCGGCAGCAGCGACGGCCTGGCCCGCAACGGCGGATACCTCCTCGCCGGGCTGGAGCTGGTGGCCCTCGCCGCCGACCTGGACGTCGAAGAGTTCGTGACTCCCGCACTCGCACCCTTGGGCCGCCACCTGAGCGCCCAAGTCGACATGATGCGCAACCGCTACGACGCTGCCGGAAACCCCGCCGAAGCGATCGGCGAAGTGGTCCGCGGGGCGTTGCTGGACCGCCGCGCGCACATCGCCGACAGCGACGGCCGCGACGTTCCCTGCGTGCCCGCGCAAACCCCGCAAGCCCAAGGACTCCGAAAAACCGGCAGCAACCCTGGTATGTACACCGAGTTCGAGGGCCAAGGCGTCACCGTCTACTGGCTGCCCGACCACGGACCAGCGCTGGGTATCCGCTCCGGCGAGCTGCATGCCCTCGCCAACAAAGACGCGCGCCTCGCGGGGTACACCACTCGCACCCTCCCCCCTGCGCTTCTCCGGGCCGAAGCCATCATCCCCAACGCGCAGAGGGGCCCCAACGCCACCACCCAGGTCCGCTGCGACACCGGAAAAGACAACGCCCGGCTGGTCCTGCTCCGACCCGAGCTGGTCTTCGCGGACCTGAACATCGCAGAGAGAGAGGACTACAACGGCCAGAACACCGCGTGGCTCTCGTTAATGCAGAGCTGGGGTCGCTGTAGCACTTCTCCAAGCGAGAGAAGTGCTACAGCAGAATACGTGCAGGTCAACGGGTTAAACGGAGCGAACAGGCCTCACGGCGACGGCGCCGGTTGCACCTCTGAAAAGCCGCTGACCAGGGCGGTAACACTTCTTTTCGATGATTCTGCTCTGAACGCCGCCAAACAGGCCTCTGACCAGGGCGGTAACACTTGTAACACTTGTAACACTTCTAAAACAGTGTTACGCGTAGAGGGAGACGCAGCGCGCGCACCGTGCGGTGAAGCCCCAGCCGATGTCGCGCTCTGTGAGCGATGCGGGACGGTGATGACGTTCACCGAGCCGGGGCAGCGGTTCCACCCGACCTGCGACCCGGACCCGGACGGGCCCCACCGACCGCCGTCCGACCCGGCGGGTGGCGCCGGGGCGCCGTGCGCGGTGTGTACGGCACCCGGAGCGTGGTGCGGGCGAGGGCAGGGGCCAGGGACCGTGGCCACCGCCGAGCCCTGCGTGCTCTGCGGGAGACCGACACGGATGCGCTCCTTATGCGGTGCTGCCCGGTGCGCCCACCTCGACGAACCGGCCGCCGAGACCGCCGCCGAGATCGCCGCTGAGCCATCCGCGGCGGCCGCTGGTACCCCATACCCCGCGGGGCCCGGTAAGACGGTCAGCGGACCACCAGGACGGCATGGGGTGCACGCCGCCGACGGCCTGCACCTATCCGACGGACAGGTCATCCGGGACGTGCCAGCACCGAAACACGTCGGGGATTCCTTCGACCTCGCCGCGGCCTACGACCTCACCGGCCTAGTCCTGCACCCCAACCTTGGGCTGCCCATCCCCGATGAATGGCCGCCCGCGGTGGACCCCCGCGAGGGGATCGACCACGCGTTCATCACCGACGCCACCGCAACCCACGAGATGCACCGTGAACCGGCGAAGCTGCTCGCCCGGGTCGGGGGCAGGCGACGCAGCGATGAGTACCTCCCGAAGGTGTGGGTCACGTTCGCCGCCTACGACGTGAGCACCCACATCCGTGACGCACCCGACGGTGCGGCCCTGCTCGCGACCCTGACCGCGTTCATCGGTGCCGTCGGCGTCCCTTACCGGCACTCGCCCCAGGCCACCGGTCGGGCCCTGGTCGAACAGCTGCACCCCCGCAAGCACGGCGGAAAGCAACTGACTCCCCGGGTGACCCCGCCGGTGAACATTCCGGCCAACGCTGAGACCGCACTGGCCGCGGCACGGCCCCTCACCGACGCCGAAAACACCTGCCGGTACGCCCACGGGTTCGACCTGAACCTCGCCTACCTCGCAGCACTGTCCTCAGTGTCCCTGGGACATGGCACCCCAGAGCACCGCACCGGGGGAGTGGACTTCGACGCCAAACTCCCCGGGTATTGGTTCTGCCAGCTTGACCCACCAGGCGCACCATGGCCGGACCCGTTCGGGCCCACCCGCGGGGGTGAGCCGGGCCCCGCCTGGCATGCCACGCCGACCGTGGCCCTGGCCGTCGAGAACGGCCAAACCCCGGCCATCACTGAGGCGTTGGTGTGGCCGGAACGGGACCGCTACCTGCGGCCCATGTACGAACGGCTGAGCAAAGCCCGGGGGCAGCTGCTCGCCGACCCCTCACCGGGTGCGGCCGGTGCCTACGGGCTCGTCAAAGACGTCGTACACACCTTCCCCGGCTGGTTAGCCCGAAGCCGCCGCGACGACCTGGTCGAGTGGTACAGGCCGGAGTGGGCGCACGCGATCATCGCCCAAGCGAGAACCAACTTTTATCGCAAGCTCCGCAAGCTGGGGGCGGCGCCCTACCTGGTGGACACCGACGCCGCCTACTACGCGGCCGACGAACCGGATCCGACCGTGTTCGCCGCCCGCGTCGGCCTGGTCCTGGGCGGTGGTCTCGGGCAGTTCAAGACCGCCGGATCCGGGTTGCTCGCCCCCATCGCGAAGGAACTCAGCCGACCCAGCCATGACCTCTTGACCACCGCGCGGCGTGCCACCGACGCCAGCTTCACGGAAGGGCTCTGAGAATGACCGGGATACCTCCCCGCTTCGTCACCAGGGCGATCACCACCGCCGCCCCCGTCACCGACCTCACCGAGCTGCGCGGCGCCTACGGGGACAACTCGGGGTTGGCTCGGGAACTGACTGGCATCACCGCCCGCCCCAAGGACCAGACCCCGGAGCAACGCCGCCGCTACCAGGCCACCCTGCGGCAGCTGCAGCGCCAGGCCCGGGGGCAGCGCCCCGCCACCAACCTGCGCCCAGGGCTGGACCGGCTCGGCAGGCGGCTCGGTGAACAACGGCGGATCGACCAGTTCCGGCGCACCGGGGTGCACGTGACGTTCAACGGGTCGCTGAAAGTCAGCCAAAAGGTTGACCCCCGTGCCCGGTGGATCAACTGGCACATACCTGCCTCACAGTTAGGCCCATTCTTGCGGGACGCCGAAGCGCACCGCTGGTCCCGGGCGTCCTCAGAGCTGGAACAGGCCTTCCTCAACGAATACGGCATCGGCCGTGCCGCCGAAATAGACCACACCAATTCACTGGCGCTGAGCACCGAACGGAAAACGGGGTGGGCATGACGCGGACAAAGGATCACACAGCAAGAATCGCAACGGAGGGGAAAACGATGATGAAAACCGCCAGTAGAGAACCAACAACACCGGCCAACGGTGGTCACCGCATTCTGACACCGTCGAGACCGGTGATGAGCGACGACGCCCGCCAGCGGTACACCGCCGCCATCACCGGTCAGGCACGGGCGCGGCGGGTAGCGCTTGCGGGAGAGACCAGCGGGCGCGGCGAGCTGGTCAGGGATCCGAGCCTGATCGTGGTTGCCGGGGGCGTCGACACCGCTGAGGTGTTGGTCGTGTTCCTTCCACCGTCCGGCGTCCTCACCGGACCCGCGAACACCGCGATCAAAGCCGCACTACGACGCGGCATCGCCGTCCTCATCGACAGCGGCGGGTCCCGCGCGGCGTTCCCCGACTGCCGGGCAACACCGCTACCGGCAGGCGGCTACCGCCTGCACCTGCCCGACGAGGGCGAGGCCGGGCCCGCCACGTCGGCGACGCTTGCGGTCCTGTACGGGCCGCCCGCGGCGGCGGTGGTACCGCCGCCGGTGATGAGCGCGGAGCAGCTGGCCGCGGACGGACTACGGGAAGCGCGGCGCCCGATCACGCCGGACGCCGTGGCGAAACTCAGTCCTTATCCGCGGCCGGACGATCCCGCTCAGCGCTCCGCGTGGCTGCAGCTAGTCCGCGGCGGGACACTGCCTACACCGGCGGCCGTCACCGATCGCGCGGCCCGTACAGCAGCGCGGCGCGCACGCGAGGTAGCGGCGGCCAAAGAGGCAGCCGCCGTCGCCAAACGGGATGGGCCCGCGGCCGCGGCCGCCGTCGCCGTCATCGTCCGCGACACCGGCACCGGTCCCAGCTGGGCTGAACTCGGCACAGCCATGGGGTGGCCGCCGAACACCCATCGCGGCGTCATTCCCCGGCTCACCCGGGCCAGCTGGCTCACTCATACCAGCGAGACCCGCTCGCTTCGGCCAGGAACCCGCTACACCCCGTCCGGGAGGACCGAATCATGAGCGACACGGTGCCGCTTGTCCACGGCACGGTCTACATCGGCAGGAAAGGGGTGCGCGGGGTCAAAGTTCGGTGCTACTACTGCGGTCGAATCCACACCCACGGGGCACCGTATGGCGACAGCGAACCCGGACTACGACAATCGCACTGCACAACCAGGCCCGGCGAGTACTACATCACCTGTGCTCCGCTGGATACCGACACCCTTGCATCCGGGGCCCGACGAAATCCGAGAGAATCGCCGCGAAACTAGGATTGCAGCATGCAAGGTGCGGTGATCCGCGACGAGCGGCGCAAGGCGGTGCTCGTCGCGCTCGACGGGAGCGGCGAGCGCGGGCTGACGGTTGCCGGGGTGATTGAATTAACGGGCATCGAGCGTCGCGGCTGCTTCCGAGCTGTAGCCGATCTACGCGATGACGGGATCATCACTAAACGGGCTGGGTATTGGCAGCGATCTTCCGCGGGGGGATCAATCATGCCACCGCGAATCGCTGACCTGCATAGACGCTGGGATGAGACGATTATCGATGGTGAAGTCGTCGAGACGATCGCCGCGGCCGGGACGCAGGTCCCGCCGCCACCGGTAGAGGACCTGACGAATGCAGACGCACGTCGCGCCAGAGAGGCGATGGATCGGCTCAGGTCCGGCATCCGCCAGCCAAAGTCCTATTATCGTGCACGCCTCCGGCAGGCGCCGTCGAAGATGCCGGTGGCCGTCCGCTACGCCGATCGGCTCTACGATCCGTCCATCGCCGCTGAGGCCCTCAACCAGGGCGTCTGGTTGATTCAGGGACTCGCCGATGCGCTGCGGTTGGACCTGGTTCCCGAGGAGCTCCACCACCGGGCCACCCAGGCCCGGCTGAACCTCAGCGCCGTCGAGCGGGAATTATTTCAGGCGCAGGCTTTCGGAACGCATTCTTTTAGGGCCGCTATCGCCGCCAGCGTGTCGGTGATCACCCTCGCGCAGGGCTTGCTCGACGAGGTGCGCCGCTTTAACCCTCCACAGCAGCTCACGGCAGGCCCGCCGGTTCCCGAGTCACGCGGGGTGACTGAGCAGATGATGAGATCTCCGGCCGATGACGCTGGATTCGCTGCATGGTTCGGCGAGCGGTCGACTCGGACCGCGGCCCGAGCAGATGCGCGGTCAGGCGATGCCCCCGAGCCTTGGTTCCGGCCTGCCGACCCTGTCGACAGGGTTGCCGCGCAGGAAGTCGTCCGAAGGGAGCAGGCGCAACAGCGTGCAGCGGGCGCCGCCCCAGAAGAGGCGCCGCCCGCACCGCGTGAGTCTTACGTCCAGCAGCACCCGGTGCTGGGGGAGGTGACGCGGATCGGGCGGCGGGTGACGCAGCAGCGGCGCCGCTGAATCCGCGATTACGCGGGTGATGATGCAACCGGATTCGCAGGTTGATTGTGCATAGCCCCTGAGCTGGGCAAACACGCAGAACTGGCATCAGTGACAGCAGAAGTGACAGTGGAAGTGACAGTGGAGTGACACCGGTCAGTGACAGTGGAGTGACACCGCCGGTGACAGCAGGAATGGCGCCGCCCGCGAGACTGTCGCGCACGGCCGCCGTCCTGGGCCCCCCACCAGGCCACCGCCGGGCCACTGGGCAGGGCAGGGCCAGGCCACGGTCCCACGACGCAGCTCGACCCGCCGGGCACCGCGGGACCTCCTCGCCCGCCACCAGGCCTGGGCCCACCGCCAGGCCTATGGGGCCACCGCCAGAGCACCGGGCAGGGCAGGGCAGGGCCAGGCCACCGCCAGAGCCGCGGGACCCTCCTCGCCCACCACCAGGCCTGGGCCACCACCAGGCCTATGGGGCCACCGCAGAGCACCGGGCAGGGCAGGGCAGGGCAGGGCCAGGCCGCACGACGCAGCTCGACTCGCCGTGCACCGCGGGACCACCTCGACCAGCTCGCCCGCCACCT
>JAABUH010003136.1_pt1 | contig 14682 bp, 19 predicted proteins | sample 5559121 | NCBI WGS metagenome assembly JAABUH01 (sample SAMN10711871, study PRJNA513364) | rock metagenome | isolation source: Antarctica rocks | place: Antarctica: Victoria Land, Battleship Promontory nord | collected 2015-12-28
CATCAATTTCAGACAAATGCTGAAACCAAGGAACTAAAATTTCATGAGAAGCTTGCGCCTATTGCTTTTGACACTGCTGTCACAATGCTGGCAGTACCTTCTCCTAAGACAAGTCCACTAGCAACCACCACCATCAAGCTTGCATGGCTCTGTGGTTTCCATGTAAGCCAGCTTTGTTCAATCAACGAGCCAATGACACGAGGTATTGTCCACTTTGGAGCTACATACATGCCAACAGCAAAACCTATGCCACTAGGCAGAGCACGGAGTAGCTTCTGGCTCAAAGCAGAGCTTGCCGAACTTGCGTCTGAAGGCTGATCCAGGTTTGCTTCTTTGCCATCACTGTGGATGAAGAAGCTGGCAAGGGGTAACAGCGCAGCTAGAACAGCTGAGGCTATACAGAAATGCATCACGCGAGGTGGCAGCTGACCACCATTCACCTGCACACAAGCCAGTCTGGTTTAGCCTCATGCTGAGCAGCTCACACAGGGCTGCAATTGAGAGAGATCATTGTGGAAGCTCAAATGTACTCAGAGCCTGATTCCAGCAGCTGAACATTGCTCTTGCAAACATCAAACTGTCATTGCCTTGTGGGAACCAAGAGTGGCAATGCCTGCTGCAGGTGTTGGCGCACTCATATTGCCTGACTAAGAAACTCAACTTTCCTAAGCTGCCACAGTCACAAGATAAAACTTTGACTGTAAAGTTGCTAGAGCCCCTGCATGGCGATAAACATGATCCTCTGAGACTGGATTGGAGCCCAAGATGACCCAAGCAGACCTCATGAACACCCGTTGTCAGCAAGCACATAGTAGACTGGGCCCCTCAAGTGCATTTTGTTGACTGCGGTGTGCATATGAACAAGAGAAAGACATACCAGTTCAGCCATGTCAAGCCAGATCTCAGCAGTGGGAGCAGGGAACTCGGGGCCAGGGATCTGAAAGGCTGAAGTGTACAAGGCATACGCCCCCACACTGACAAAGACAGAGGCAAAGGAGCCCATGAGCATGGCATAGAACTGGGCCCTTGGGCAGACCCCCAGCAGGTGTGCAGTCTTGAAGTCCTGCATCATGTCTCCTGCCTGTTGTGCTCCTGCCTCTGCAATGGCTCCTGCCACTAGATTGGGCACAACCCGGCCAGGTGCAATGATGGCAAACACTCCCTGCAAAGCGAAAGTCATGGGCGGAACCGCTCTTGGGTCATCACACTTGTTGTGCAGTACGAGTGCTGCGTGAAAGGACAGAGTTTCAGCAACCCAGCCTATTCAGATGCAATTCCCTGTGAGAGTGTATGAGTCCCATAGCCAGGCAACCAGCTCCTGTATATCCGCATCTGATGGCCATCAAGGACCGCTATTGGGCAAGATTCACCTTTGACAATGGTCCTAGACAAGACCTGCGTGCCACACAGTGATGTAGCCAATACTTGTGGCCCAGGGAAGGGTGTGGCCAGAACAGCATACCTGGGACAGCTTGCCAACTCCGCTGACAGGGTTCAGATCGGTCTGGCCCAAGGCTCGCACTGCCAGCACAGCCACAAGCAGAGCCAGCCCCACTGCTGCCAGGGGGTCAATGACCGGCAGGTCCAGCATGGGGGTCAGCATTGCAGTGCAGAAGGCCCCTGACAACACAAGACCCCCCACCCACCAGGCTGTGGGGATGCGCTCCTCTGCTGAGTCATGCTCCTGGTCATCTTCTACTTCAGTGTTGGTCCTGTGAGATGACAAAGTATGGGGTGTGTGGCACGCTGCAGATGAGCATCTTGCTGATGATATTAGACACTGTCATGCACCTGGCCCTTTGCAAGAGGCATTGGGTGTGCAAATGCGGACAGACATGCCAGCAAATAAATCAGTGACGTCTGTTACTCCACATTGGCATTGCAGCAACAGACATGACAAACACAGTTGATGACTGTGATGTCAGCGTAAGTTGGACAAACCATGCACAAAGCTCAACACACCTATGACCTGGCACACAGGCGGCACATCTCAGCAGTGAATAGATTGTTCACCTCATAGCTGCAATGTGGCGCTTCAGGGAGGTGAAGAGAAGCAGGGAGAGGGAGGTGAGGCTGTCTCCCAGCATGATAGCAAGGGAAACCCACAGCACCCAGCCTGTGGCGCCAGTCTTCCAGTCCCCAATGGGCCCAGGTGCCCATCCCTTGTACCGAGCAAAGGGTCCCAGGATCCCATACCCTGACAATCATTTGTTACAATGTTGCATAGATGTTGACTGAAGCTGCTGGGTTGTAAATGTAAGCAGTCTTCTGCAGGCACTGCAACAGAGCATGAAGTACCAAATGAGCAAGGATGCAGGACTGCATGCTGCTGCTGAAAGCACACACACCAACCATAGTGTGCTGTACCAATTATCATTAGAATGTGCCGCACAACCTGCATGTGCATGAACAGACAGTACTGCCCTAGCCAGCAGAGGCCTGATGTATACAGGATTGTTTTGTGTCTTGCTGCATGATGCAGTGTCAAGCAGCAGGCACAGCTCAGAAAGGACATGACAATTCGACTTGCCAGAGGGCATCTGGTGTGAGAACAGATCAAGCAGTGTACCTACAACAGCTCCAGCCAGCATAGAGAAGGCTGTCTTAGGGCCCATGATCATGCCCTGCCCAATGTACCCCATGGAGGGGGTCACTTCCCATCCCCAGTCTGTCACCACCCTCATCCCCAACCAGGATGCAACAGGAAAGCTGTGAATGGCAGGGATCCAGGACGCCAGCAAGGTGTAGACACTTGCTGCAGCAAAAGACCAGAGCAGCGCCTTCCAGGCAGCTCCCCAGTCTGTCTGACTATCTGGGCTGTCACCATCTTCTTTGCTCATGCCTGCAGCTATACCCATCGTCTTGATCAGGGAATACACACCAGGGAAGCCCATGCTCCCCGCATGCGTTCATCAACACTGCCCATGAGTGCATTGACAATACAAGTCAGCAGCACCAGCATCAGCCGCATACAACTTATTCTATATTGGTCAGCATGCGCCAGTCACAGGCAGAAAGCATACGCTGTCTGAACTGCTGGCGTAGCTTGGTCTGCAGGGAGTTGATGCTGTCCTGCTTGGCAAGGCGGATGCTGTGTGAGTGCAGCCCACTGCTGCTCCTCATCATCAGTGGTAACGCCTCCTGCATCACCTCAAATCTAGCTGAACAAGCTGCACCATCACTGAGTGGGCTCCCAAGCACAGGATCGTGATGATGCACAACTGTGCTTTGCAGCTGCAGGCAGCCATCAGTATGACAATTATATTTGCACTCATAGAGAGTATGGAAGCAAATCTGTTAAAGCAGAGGCCACAATGCACTTCTAAGTAACACTCCATGAATGTGTGAACATACCCACAAAGCACTGGAAGTTTGATCCAGCAGAGGGTCTCTACATACAGCCATTTTCGAGTGCTGGCAGTTCTGACAAATCACCTCATTATCAAGTTCAGAAGCGTCTGATGCCTGCCGATTAGCTTTTGCTGCAGTCAGTGCTAGGGAGCTAGGGCGGCTGGATCTCCCTCTCAACCTGGTGGACCTCGTGCCGCCGGGGCTCTGGGGGGTGTGTGGGGGGGTCTGCAGCTGCTCTGACGGCAACTCGTCCAAAACCATGTCTGTACAGCGAAACTGATATTACAGGACAAGTAAAGTGCAATGTCTACCTTTTCTTGCAGGAGTACAGCTTGGAAATCCTGATTGCAAGTGGAACATTTCATCAGGATGGCAGTGCATGTGCAGAGGTTGTGGAGCGCAGTGAATGCCTTGCAGGCGTCAGGCACTGCTGCTGAAATTGTGTCAGTGCGTGGAATTGCATGATGTTGTCAAGAGGTTATTGCTTAGGAATGCATTCCAAGTCCAGCAGTCAGGAGGACAAGTACCTGGCTCTTCAGGAATGACACTGACAGTATGTAGCTGTTCTGGTAGCTGTGTATTCGTAGGGACTGCGTGCAGCGTCCTGATCACATTTGCTGTTGCAGTTCCGGAAGGAAACTTGAGCTTCTCTTTGAGGATGGTCTGGGTGCGCAGGGGTACTGCACAGAAGACGCCCAGGAATGCCAAAGCCAGGGACCACAGCACAAGCTGTCCGTATGACAGTATGACTGGGCCGTCTGGTGGGTTCTGCTCTACAGTCATAATTCCCATAGCAGGGATGACACCCACCAAACCTGCAATGTTTCACTGGGAAAATGAAGTGTATGCTCCGTGTCAAGGCATACATACGGAACATTTGTGAAGCGATTTGCTTCATGCTGCATTTCAGTCTAGGGATCAGAGCACATTCATCAGCAGCACAGTGGTGGTGCAAATGTATTGCACCAAAGACGGTAGTGTGAAGTTTGGGATGATTTCAAAAACTGTGTGAATGTATGATGTGAGTGCTGCTCTATGTTGTGCACAAGTGCATCCACAGTGATACGTATGTTACCAGCAGCAAGGGGCATGGTTGCTGTAGCCACTGAGGTGGTCTGCACAATGACGTTCTCCTCCACTGTAAAGCCCTTCATGCAGTCAAAGCAATGCAGGACTCTAAAGACCCCAAAGCCCAAGATGGCAGACTGCAAGCTGCCCATGGTCACCCAGCCAGTTTGAAGCCCAAAATACGTGTTTGAGAAGCAGAGAATACTCCCGACACACAGCCCTGTTGTAACTGCCCGAATGGTCAGCTGGCGTTTAGGTGCAATCTCTTCAACTTGCCTGCACACAAGGTTGTGGTTGTGTCATACAGCCTGAACAGAAGGGACTGACAAAATGTCTACACAACCTGCTCAGTGAGTTAACAATGGCATGCAGAAGTCACTGATGGCACACCAGTCGGCAGCATCATGCTGTCCATTCAACGCTTCACTTGTGCTCGCTGCGTATTGGCTGTCTTCTCTTTGTCGGCTGTCGAAGTCTGTGTCTGAGTCGTTTTTGAACGGCGTGACTAACGTATTGCCTCGAGCTGCAAAACTCTCAGATACTTGAGGCGAGCGTGCGCCATCAGAATCTGGGTTCATGACGTCGCTGTTGCGCTTTTTGGGAGAGCTCGCTAGCATTTGTGCGACTGCCGGCCCGACTTGCCTTGCGGGCTAGCGCTCGTCACTGTGGTATACCCCGTCATGCAGATCTGCGTCGGCCCTTGTGACATAAGCAGCGGCTCCATTGGCGATCAAACCAGCATCTGCACATTCAACAGGTCCTTGTAGTGCTCCAAGCCGCAGCAACTCCTTCTCTTGCCACAGTATTGGTCCTGCTGAGAAAATCCCGTGAATCCACGTGCGGTAGCTATATAGTGCTGGCACGTGAGGGTGGTATTATTGCACTCGTGGCTTCAGGCTTGCCCGATTGCGCCCCACGGCAACTATCATATCATTGCATTTGGCCTTGCTGGTGATCTGCAACAGTACATTGACATCGACTAGTTGCCTCGACCGTCTTCGCACATGCAGCTCACAAGCTTGACGTTGACCGGAAGAGCTCTCCCTCAACTTCACAGCAGGTGTGCTCGCGTTCGCGCTGCCTTTGCCAGCACCATGAAAACTGACAAAGGCAAAACTGTCAAGAAAGAGAACTTGCCAAGCAAAATATGTGCTGTATGCGGACGTCCCTTCACATGGTGCGTTGATCCTGCATGCCATGCAAGCGTGTCAAAAGTTCAGGCACTTGTGCTAACAGAGCTCTGTCACGTTGGTGCCAACGCCAACTGCAACTTCGACATCAACGACCTGATGATGATGTTGCCTGGTTTCAGGAGGAAGAAGTGGGAGAGCTGTTGGGACGACGTGAAGTGAGTCCTGACAGAAATTGCTTATTCCCGTTTTGGTCTTGATGGATGCTTTGCATCAGCAAGATACTCCTATACTGCAAGTACTTATGACTGTTGCTGCGCTGGTGGCTCGCAATTTCAACTTTGTTACTGCATTTTGCAGATATTGCAGTGAGCGCTGCAGACGCAGTCGAGGAGGACAAACCGCCCAGGCCGCTCCCTCGGCAACAATGGCACCAACAGCACCTTCTGTGTCCCACTCATCATTCAAGGCTGGCAGATCACCTGACATCAACAAGAGTTTGAGATGTCAGGATCTTGGAAACATTGTACATTTGGAACACTTGAATCTGGAGGCAAGTCTCTTCAGCCTGGCATATTTACCATCTACCATAGATACTGAAGCATGTAATGAAACGAGCAACACTGTCATGAACGATACTGTCATGTCGTTCATGACAACCTCTTGCTGATACTTTTGTTGACCACACAGGTGCCTGATAAGGAGCAGGCTGGAATTTTTTATGGTGAGGGATTAGGACTTTCTGCAGATCCAGGGTCAACAGCTGCGCAGCGTGGAGGTGTTGCAGTCACATGGTTCAACATTGGACGACAGCAGGTATCGCTCCATACTGCCGGCCACAAGCCAGTCCTGGTAGATGCAATTTGCAAGAGGAGAAGCAGCAATACTGTACATGCTGCAGTACCTGCTGCCCTCCCACAACTGCCATCACATTCCAAGGCATAACATGCAGCTGTGGCAGCATACATCAGGTTGCAAGCCGTCAGCATGGCTTTTGGCCAGTGCATGCAACCCCTTCAGGTTTGATCCTTTCTTTGATCCTTGAGCAATGCAAGGCATTGCGGCCTTTGTATCTCATTACGTTTGTGTGCTTTGCAGTTTCATATTTCCAAAGGTCCAGAAGCTCAGAGGACGCCCATGCCTGTAAAGCTTGTCCTTCCAGACCATGCAGCGCTTGTTCAGAGACTTGAGCTAGTGGCAGCCCATCTTCAGGGAACACAGTTTGCATTTGAGCAGACAGAGGGCAGTGTAATGGTGACAGATCCTTTTGGGCAGCAGTTTGAGGTTCTGGCACCCTCAGATGACGACACTATCTCAAGAGGCATTAAAGATATTGTGCTGCCTTGTGCTCCTGGAACTGCAGCTGCAATTGGTGCTTTCTATGAGAAGTTCTACATGGTACGATTCATCTGCAGCGTCTGGTCTTGCTGGTGATCCTGATTGTCATGCATAGCAGACTGAACTCTATGCACACTTGCCAAGCTGTGTGTGCAGCCGTAGAACCACCAAGACTTGATCTGACCATGTGTGTTGCTTGCTTAGCTGCGTTCACAAAGCACTGCATCTTGATGAAGCTACTGTTTGAAGCTCACGTTGATGCTGGTGTTTATGTGTTGCATGGTACTGCAGGCAAGGGTGGCATATGGAGCTCAGGATGCAATGGATTCTGCCAGTGTTCTGTTTGGACCTAGCTCCTCTGTGACATTTGTAGAGGATGAAGAGTACAAGACTGCTGAGGCAGCCATTGGTGATTTTGAAGGGTGGCACATTGCCTTTTACATGGCAAATTTCAGTAGCGTATATGACAGGGTGTGCGATGCTGGCATTAATCTGCTGGATCACAAGTACAATGACAAGGCTCCAACACTAGAGGATGCGCTAAAATGGAGTCAATTTCGGATGGTTGACATTCTTGCTGTTGACGACAGTCCTGAAGGGTGCCCTACAAAGTACAAGTCAGGCGATGTACTTTATAGCTTTGGGCATGAGGCCCGCAGCCTGTACCACCCTAGATATATGCGGAGCCTGTACAACAAGGGAACCAATGTGTATGATGACCATGGTCCAAACCTGATCTAAATGGGGCAATCTAGTCAGTTTGTAGAACCAAAGTATGCCATTGATCTATTTTGGCTATCTGTAAAATGCGTGCTGTTCAGTGAGGTGAACGCTTCTCATTTAGGCTGGGCAGTCGTTTGTTTGCTTTTGGAATTTGGTGAATGTCACGCATGTACAAGCACACTCATGTACACAGCTGGTCTACCCTGAGGCTCAAAATTATACAAACTTCAGTTACCTTACAGACATGGTGTAAAATGGTGCACATCTGAGCAGAGTGTCGAGTTGCGACACTCGCGTGTCATAGATATATATAAATAAACCCTAAACCCTATATATATATTTTGGCCACTGACTACAGGCTATGTGACTAAGGCATTTCGACTCCCATCACAGCGGCTGACCACGTATGCAAGCCGTTTGAGAGCGTTTTGCGAGCTGTACGTTACGCTGTCACGAAGGATTCTTGAAAGGTCAGGCTCTGAACTATTCGCAAGATATTTGCTGGTTGCTGGACTCGTCGAGCAAGCGACTGGCACTAAAAAGTTGTCGTCAGATCATAACGATCCCTGCAGGTTGCAAAGGTTTTATCCTCTTTTTATCTAGAACATTGTGAAGTTGGTCTTCCTCAGGAGGCAGGGCAAAGTGACAGCGTACCCGGCACAGATCTCATGAAGTGCTTCTGTGCTCAGCTGTTGCTGATAGGCCCAAAACTTCCAGGCACATACACATAATTGGGTCAACACAGTCAGTTCTGGTCAGGTATGCTGGAGCAGACCGTGTGACTGCTGCTGAAGCCATGCAATCCTGCAATCATGTGTCTCTGCCTAGTCATAGGTAGCATGTGAAGCAACTGCTGCAGAAAGCTGTTTGTGACGTGTTGAGTCTGTGCTGGTAGTTGCAGGCCAGCCAACATATTTGCATGCCTGCAGCCTGCTGGCCTCAGGCCTGGACTACTGTCACATAGACAGCTCAGTCAGGCTGCAGTCACGCCTCTGCCAGGCAAAAGTCTGCCAGGCTACAGATTCTCAGGGCAGACAGTGCCGACAAAAGCTGCCGCAAGCAGCATGCCATCAGCACATCAGCAGTCTCAAGCCCCCTTCAGGCCCATGGCTGCAAATGGTCAGCACACCTCGAACAGCATAGCACCTGCGCCGCTCAAACGAGCACCCTCTCGGAAGCGCGGTCGAGCAGCATTGGCAGAGGAGCAAGGCACAGCAACATCAGTATCCATTGTTGATGCTGCTGCAAGCACTCAAGCACCACCCACTGTATCTCATGATGCAGCAAGGGGTCTGTCCGCTTCCAACAATGGCCAGGTCAAGCCTGAGTCAGACGCAGCTGATGCTGGTGTCAATCCTGCTGCAGTAGACCATCAGCTCAATCACAGCGGCACAGCCAGGCCAACGCGCAAACCCAGGCAGATCAAAGCTTCAGCTGCGATCAAGCAAGAGGAGACGAGTGAAGACATCAAGCAGGAGCCAGCTGGCTTGTCAGATACAGGCGAGCTGTTGGATGGATCAGCTCCGGCTGCCATCATCGATGGACAGTCTACAAAGCCTGCTGCAAAGCCTAGACGCAAGCCAAGGCAGTCTAAAGCTGCTGCTGCAGCTGCAGAACAGGAACATCAGCAGAAGCAGCAAGCAGTCAAGCATGACCCAGAGTCTGCTTCAGATGCGGATATGTCAGATGTCTCTTTTTCTGCTGCTCCAGCTGCAAATGACATACACGCTGAAGTTGATGCCGGCAGCAAGGCAAAGCCAAAGCGCAAGCCCCGTCAGACCAAAGCGGGCGCCGCAGCAGCTGCAGCAGCAGCTCAGAGTGGAGATGCTGCTGCGAGTAACTCCAAAGCTGCTCCAGCACCTGCCAAGCTTGACAGGCGCAAGAAAGTCAAGATAGAGAAAGTTGTGGCCGAAGTCAAGGCAGAAGTTGCTCAAGAAGCTGCTGAGCAAGAGCCAGCAGTCGCTGAAGCTCCTGTTGCTGGCATGGATGAACACCAGCCCCGCAAGATTCCCAGGACCACAAAGTCAGCTGCAGCTGCTAGTACTGGCGTCACTGCGTCTGAGACCTCCGAGGAGTCTGATGCTGCTGCTAAGGCGCCCGCCAAGGCCAAGGGCAGGGCAAGGGTTTCTCGACCCAGAAAAGCCCCTGCCCCGGATGATGGTGCCACAGCTGGGTTGCCTGAGGCATCTGAAGGTACCACATGCTGTGCCTACACATGCATGTACCTACACTCAGGCAACATGAGCTGTCGCCCAGTACAGGTCTGGACACATTGTTCAGCATGCTGAAGGATGAGCGTGTTCCATGTTGGCACTGCTTCCCTGTCCTGCCATGTAGTAACATCAGCCCACAACAATCATAGGCTTGAATTTCAACTTCTTAACTGTGTACAGCAGCCAAAGCAACAAGCAGCACCTCACAGTCTCTCTCCCCTTATGCATGAGAGGCATCTTTCTTGGTGCCTCAACGGTACAGAAACCTGCTGGGCAATCCACAGCTGCCTCCGTCTGTTACCAGCAGCGCGATCAATTGCCTTCATCACTGCCCATCGTGTTACCAGCTCACCCCCTGTCCTCACCGGCAGCTATCTACCTTCTCTTGCGCCTGTTTTGACTCAGGTGCCCCAGCCAAAGCCAAGGCCCCCCGCAAGAGGGCCCCCAAGAAGGCTGTTCCTCCTGATGGAGATGCCCAGGGCAGCATGTCAGACACCTCGTGTGAGCAGATCACGGTCGCTGGCTCAGACTCTGTCAAGAAAGTACCTAAGTCCAGGAAGAAGTTCAAGAACGAGCTGACCATACGGCTTATTGCGGCCGCTAAGGCAGCTCTGGCAGCACCTGAAAAAGGTGTGCAAACCCCATGCTATTGCAGGAATATGAGATGCTGTACTACGAGCAATCAGTTTGCAGCTCTCGCAGTGACTATGACTATGATCTTATGCATAAAGCTCCTAGTAGTCAAGGCACAATGGGCAGGTTTGTGATATACATCTCAGAGACTGATGTCATTGTGGCAACCTTATCATGGCCTCCTTGTGTCGTTGCACCACTGATGCTATGCAAACAAGATCACAATTCAGAGCTAGCGTAAGATAATCAAAGTCAAACCAACAACTCAGCTTGTGGCCACCATATCAACATGCCTGGCCTGGGGGTTAAATCTGGCCCATGTTGCCAAGCACAGAATTTCAGCATTGTTATGACTTGTCAGTTTGACTCCCAAACTGGGTGAGAGTTGCACTTTTCAGTGCTTAGGCCTATCAATGGCTGTATTGCGTTGATGACGCCCATTATGTCATGTTGATGGTGTCCTCCTGCAGTGGTGGCACCTCTGCCAATGCCCAGCTTGGGTCATGCCTGTCCTGATTACATGTGATTTATACCAGTCCCGATGTGGGCATCATAGATAGGAGCTTTGCACCTTTTTGTGATATCATTTGAACTGTCTATGTGCAGTGGTGGTGCCACCTCTGCCTGTGCCAAACTTAGGGTATGCGTGTTTGAACTCCACCTTACAAGCCCAGAAGCCTCCGGTGACTAGCAACAGAGGGGCCATTCTGCGCACCTTCAATGAGAAGGGCCTGGTCTACATCAGCCAGCTGGCTCTGCAGAATTGCAAGGACCTGCTGCCCATTGTGCAATGGAACCATGAGCACAACATTCGCCTCTTCAGGTATTTTCTAAGCATGGGCAAAATCGTCCTTCATGAAGCAATGTAGAGGCCCTGTTCAGGCACTCAAGGCTCAGGCATGTCATACTGCATTTCCTCTTGCAACAAATGGCGAGATGTTGTCTTTCGCTGCCTGACCATGCGCCTTCATTTTGATCAGTCACCCTTCAGGCTGCCATTTATTTTGCCCCTCAGGCTGCCCTTCAGTCTGCCCTTCAATCTGCCCTCTCATCTGTTGCTCCATGAGTCTGCCTTCAAAGCTGCCCTGTGAGAGCTGTGTTGGTTTTCCAGGCTGAGTAGCGACCTCTTCCCTTGGGGAGACAGCGGCAAGTACAAGCTGGAGGAGTTGCCAGACTTTCCAGAGATAGAAGCAGTCCTGGCAGAAGTGGGCACGCTGGCCCGGCTATACAAGCAGCGCCTGACCTCCCACCCTTCAGAGTTTGTTAAGATGGCTGCTCAGAAGGATGACATTGTCTGGAAGAGCCTTTTCGATTTGGAAGTCCACTCAAGGGTAGATTATGATGCCTTCAGCTGTTGCTTTCATAGCCTGTCTTGTGCATGTTTGCAAGCTGAGCTTGGATTGTTTTGTGCATGCTCAGCGTTTACATTGTACACTGTGAGGGCATGTCACCTTGCCTAGATCTGCTCCCTAAACTTTACCTTCTGCCAAACTGGCTGCTGTATGTTGGTAATCATGCCTGATACATACAAGACATTAGAGCTGAGCATGTGGACACAATTTTCTCATATCCTGCTTGCACAGTCAGGTGCAAAAGCATGCACAGTCACTGGCCCTCCTCAATTCAATCAGCTTTGTAGGTGTTTGACATGATGGGGTATGAACCAAACATGTGGAATAAGATCAACATCCACATTGGGGGCACCTATGGTAACACTCCTGAAGACAAGCAGGCTACACTGGAACGCTTTGTCCTGTGAGTCTGTTTGCCCCTCATCCTGCATGCATCAATTTCGCAGAATCTGCCATTCAGTGTCAGGTCGCCATTTGGTGCAATGTCGGCACGTCTTCTCTGACATGCTCATATGCTTCATTTCACAGCCACATTCAATGTTGCCAGGGCCATATGCATGCATGCATGCATGCATTTGTGCTCAACAAGATTCAGTGCAGCAAGGGGAGCACCTTGCCTTTCTGCAAGGGACTGTGACTGATATCAGCATCAGCATGCATATCTGTGTCGCTCCTGAAGTTGTTTGCAAGTCGCTTTGTGGATTACAGCCTGTCACAGTTTTGCGTGTTCACATGCAACGTGGGCAACATATGTGTTGCCATGGTCAGCTAGCTATAACTGGGCCGCATCTGATGAGATCAGCTGCAATGTTGCTGCATAGCGAGTGTACACTCAGCCTTCTTTGCAGCCTGATATGACTCATGTATTGCCTGTAGCAACTTTCAGAGGCTGAGTCCCAATGTGAAGAAGCGATTGGCTGTGGAGAATGATGACAAACCCACTCAGTGGTCTATTGCTGATCTGCTGCCTCTGCATGATAGGATAGGTGAGCAGTTCATACTGACTCTCACGCCTGGTGATGTCTGATGTGTCACCATCATTCTTCCATGAGCATATGCAGTGACAGCCAGCATATTGCCAACAGCAGCATTGTGATAATGTTTGACTGAAGGACTTTTGTACTGAAGCAAAGTCATGGTTCTCACCAAGGTGCCAGTATTGCCCTCAACTGACCTATTTATGACCCAGTCATCTGCAAAAGCTCTGTAGGTCAGTGCATGCTGGGACCGGGTTTCTTTGATCAATCTTCCACAGGATAAAGCATCTCATGCAGGTGTCCCCATCACATTTGACTTCCACCATCACAGGTTCTGTCAAGGAGAACTGACAGAGGAGCAGGCATTCAAGGCTGCCATAGCCACATGGCCAGAGGGAGTGCGACCTCAGGTAAGACACTATGCCTACTTTGGCCGCGTCCCATATTGCACTGCAATAAGACTGTAGCATTGCACAGGCTCTTTTGAAGGACTTGTGGGCATTGAACCTGTGGCAGCGTTTGCCCACTTCTGCACAGGTGCATGCATTTTTGGTGAGTGTCATTTCATCAGTGCACCTTGGTGCATGTGTGGGCAGGATCAGCCACACATTGCAGCTGCTGAAATGACATGGCGCATGATGCTTATGATGATGCTCCGGCATAGTGCACAAGAGCCCAGACCTGTGCCTGGTCATACATGGCAAATCAAGAGATAAATATATGCTGTGCAAGCATATGCGAGGCATTCCTTGGCATGCAACTCATAGCAGACGTGGTTCTGCATACTAGGTGCACTGGTCAGAGGAGCCAGAAGATCCAGACAAGGTTAGGCGAGCACATTCCAAGTACATCAGGGGACCTATGAATTTGCATGGGCACGAAGCTGATGTGGATATCATGGTGGAAGCCAAGGCAAAGGAGCTAACAGTGCTCGACTTCAGACACACTGCTCATCTAGATGTGGACCTGCCCGTAGTACCAGGGACTTTAGACACACCAGATTTGGTGAAGGCTGAATACCAGACTGATGTTGACGGCGCTGAAAAGGCAAGGCTGGCAGTGGAAGAGCAGGAGAGGCAGAATGTCATTCTGAGAGCTGAGCAGGCCAAAGCTGCTGAAGCTTCTGGCGCTCACAAGTTTCTGTGATTGTTGTACCTGCACTCAGTTGCAAAGGTGCATTGTGTTGTAGAACCGCGTGCTTGCTCATCAAATTGAGATGTTGTTGACACATTTATAGCCAGCCTTAAGCTGGCTGGACACAGCGTAGTCAGCCTGTTTCTGATTTCTGTTAGAAATGTGTGTCTCAGAAACTCGTCTATGCTGCTATGCACCGTCTAAAGCAAAGGTGGCTCAGCATGTTGAAGATTGCTGCCAATGGTGTATTTACATTCCCAGTGTGACCAGCTCTCCTGTTGGCAATGATTTTTACAGTTGTGATTCATAGATGAAACGCCACTGAGATGCAAAAATTGTTCAGCGCCTAAATTACTGGTTGCATTGATGACCGAGCTTCTGGGACATCGCATTGCAGTGTTGTCGTGTAAAGTAATTGCTGATCGTTCGATGTGTGCGGTGGTTCCAGCAGTGTATGCGAGTCTGCACCGTGGATCAATAAAGCAATTTACATTTCCTGTCTTTATGACTCATCAAGGGAGTCAACAGACAACAACTGGGAGATCAACATACTATGATACACTAAGCACTGACTGTTCATGGCGTTCGGTAATAAAGCACCACAGCAATTGCAGTAGCGTTGGAGGGCGCTAGTGCCACAACGCCACACGCTCTACACTAACCTAGCTCTACAAAGTTTAGAAGCCAAGCGAATGAATCAATCAATTCAATCGATTTACATTTCCTGTCTTTAGGACTCAGCGAGTCAACGGACAATAATTGG
>JAABUH010003138.1_pt1 | contig 14676 bp, 15 predicted proteins | sample 5559121 | NCBI WGS metagenome assembly JAABUH01 (sample SAMN10711871, study PRJNA513364) | rock metagenome | isolation source: Antarctica rocks | place: Antarctica: Victoria Land, Battleship Promontory nord | collected 2015-12-28
TTGCGATCTAAAATGATGGTGCAAATTTGAAGAATTTCTTGCAAATTTTCCTTACTGAATAGATTGTTTCATATCGTCTATTCGTCGATAGCAGAATAGTAGATGATGAGCATTTATCTAATGTTAGGGATCTGTCTAGAGCGAGTCAGATAGGGGTGTCATTTAACTAGAAGATAAATGCTAAGGAAGAAAGATAGCTACGGGAAAGAAGTTGACTACATATTTGTGTTTCTCAGTCGACGCTAGGCCCAATGGGGACTAGTCAAGGTGACGAAGCGAGGATAGATCTGGTAAGACTAGAAGGCTGAGTCTGACAAGGCTAGGATCGTGACAATTCTGAAGATTCATATCAACAGTAGCTTGACTGTTTATTCTGCGAAGATTTCTTCATCATCTGATCAACACGATATATAATGTTGTTTCTTAGACAATCGATTTATGACTGTCAGAATCGCGTGGTTTTCATCACTTTCTGATAGATCAATAATGAAGTCTAATGATAAGTTCTGTCATCACTGCTCGAGTATGAGCAATGACTTCAGCAGTTCATTGATTCGATCTTTCGATGCTTTTGATCTACGACAAACGTAACAGTTTCAAATGTAGCGCTTGATTGTCGTTCTCATCTTCGATCAGCAATATGATTGTCTCAGCAAGTTCAACGTTTGATTCATGTCAGAATGATCACTGATTGAAAGATCATGTGCTTCTCTTATTAATCAAGTGATCATTGACTGAGAAACTCATAGTCTATCATCTTTTCAGAGTACTTCATCAAGTACTTTGCAATTGTCTAGATTAATATCTTGACAAGTTCTTCTGTTCTGTTTCATGACTATTTGAATATTGAAGTACAGTTGATTTGTTCAATTTTCAACTATAATCTGATTCTGAATAGAAATCATCTCTTCGATCGAATTTTGATTAACTTTTGATTCAAGTTTCGATTCTGAGTCAGATTTTGAGTCAGATCTGAGCAAGATCTGAGTCAGATCTTGATCAGCTTTCTGATCATCTTCTTAATCAGCTTCTATTGACTGCAGTTCAAATTTGTCTTCAAGCAATAACATCTGATGCTGATATAACTTTTTGATCATCGTTTGCTTCAACTGACTTGACATCTGACATTCTGATCAGCACGTCGACTTTCAGATTCTGTTTTCTCGACTGATATATGATCTTGAAGTTATATTCAGATAACTTCTCAGCTCATTTAGCTTGTCATCTGATCAGTTCTTTGATGATCATGAAGTACTTCAAATTCAGATGATCGATGAAGATCTTGATCAAAATATTCATACATTTCAATTCAAGACATCAATGTTTCAAACAGCGAATAATGATCAACAATTCTTTATCATAGATCTCGTAGTTGCATTCTGCAAGAATCATGTTCTTGCTATAAAAGATCATTGAATGTAAGATGTCTTCATCGTCATATTGAGACAATACTTCATTGTTCACATAGTTCAAGAAGTTCGTTTTCAGAATAGCTTCTCTGATTGAGTTGAAATGCTTCAGAATGAAGACTGTCGTCATCTGTTGCTTTAATTCTTCAAAGATTGTTTGACAGATCTCTGTTCATTCAAAAAGATGATTTTTTCAAGTCAGCTTTATCATGAGTTGAACAATCTTTGAGAAGTTCTTTATGAATCATCGATAGAAATTGCAGAAGTCAATGAAGATCTGCACATGAGTCAATGATCGTGACACTTCTCAGTTTCGAATCACATCTACTTTTCGAGAGTTCATTCGTAGATCATTGATAAACATCAGTAGTTCAAGAAACGAGATTTTCTAAATCTTGAATTCACACTTGTCAATGTTTATCTGCAGATCGACTTCACGAAACTTGTTTAGCACTTCTTTCACATGAGTTCTATGTTTTTTCAAGATCTTGCTGTAGATGAGAATATCATTCAGATATGTCTGTAGACTGATCGTCGAGTCGAGTTTCGAGTTGACATTTTGAATTCGACTTGATTCGAAGTCGAGTTGCTCACATTTTCAACTCGACTTAAGTTGAATTGCTCATATTTTCAACTTGACGTGACTCGACTCGACTGAAAATTGAGTCAATTCGACTCGATTCATCAAGAATTTGAGCTTGACATCAAGAGAGCTAAATATAGAAATTTTTTCGGTTTTTTGCTTTTGCATTATCTTTTTGCATTATCTTTTTGATAGAAGTCATGACGAGAAACATGAAGACTATATGATAGAGAGTCATGAAGAAAAGTCATGATAGAAGAGTCATGAAGAAGAGCTATGAAGAAGAGTCATGAAGAGAAGTCATGATAGAAAGTCATGATGAAGAATCATGAAGACTGTTTGATAGAGAGATTTGATAGAAAGTCATGACGAAGAACATAAAAAGAAACATAAAGAAAAACATGAAGAGAAACATAAAGAGAAACATGAAGAAGAACATGACGAGAAACATGATGAGAAAACATGAAGATCGTTTGACTTTGATAGAGAGTCATGACGAGAAAACATGATAGAAAGTCATGAAGAAGAATCATGTAGACTGTTCAATCAAGCTATATATATCTATCTAATATCTTGTCGAGTCAAGTCGAGTTTTCAAATCGAATTGTCGAGTCAAGCTTCTCAATTCGACTCGAGTGCTTGAGTTCAACTTCTCAACTCGACTCGACACTTTTTCAAAAAAATTTCAACTCAACTCGACGCGATCAGTCTATATGTCTGACAGAATTTACGTAGATAGTTGAACAATACATCGTTGATATAGTGCTGAAAGAACGCGAATTCATTGATTAATTCAAAGAGCATTACTCTATACTTGTAGACATTGAAGAAAGTAACGAATGTGATTAGATTCTCACTTTCAGTACTCATGCAAAGCTTATTGAACGTGACGATAATATTAAGTTGAGTCAGATACTTACTGTCTTGAATTCGAATGAGTACTTCGTCTATCAAGAATATTGAATAACGATCTCTTTTGATCAGAGCATTCAGTTTTCAATAATTCATGCAAAAGCAAAGACTATCATCTTTCTTTTTAACAAATAGTATTGATGAAACGAAAGAAGCTTTACTGAGTGTGATGAACTTCTTCTTCAAATTCTCTTCTAGATACTCTTTGATCTTCTGCAACTTGTAACTCAACATAAGATACAATCAACTTCTAGAGAGTTGACTTTCATCTTCTAATTCAATCTTATGATCGTATGATTGATGCAAGAGCAACTGCGTTGTCTTTTCTCTATCAAAAACATTCAGAAAATCGTGATAAACTATCAAAAGCTTCTTCTTCAGTTCATTTAATGACATGACAGAGATCATTTCATTCAATTTCGTGAAATCTTCAACTGAGTTAAGCGCTTTGTTGATTTCACTAATGATCAAGAAGAAGATCTTGATCTTCTTATTCTTGACTAGAATTCAATACACAGCGACTTTGATCATGACAATATTGACGAGTCTCTTTTTCTCAATTGACTGAAAGAAGCAAAGTTGATCGAGATCAACTTAAGTGTTTTGCTTTCATATGAGTACAGATTTAATGAATCAAACAGATTCAATGAACTGATTCACTAGTTTCTGATTCGTGAATTGCTTCAAGATGATTGTCGACGTAATCATTGAGTTCAAGTTCTTTCGTTTCATTTTGCAGATCTCGCTTGACTCAGATCTGTAAAATGCTGATTGACTGCTTGCTTTTGAAACAACAGATTTCAATGTTTGAATCTTCAATGATGATATTAATCGATCATTTGCAGAATCTATCAAAATTTGATTTCTTTTCAATCAGAGATTTTCAATGATTATCTTGTGCTGATCTAGACGAGTTATCAATAGAAGCATCATTTCATTCTTGTGTTCTTGTATCATAATCAATGTATACAGAGCGTGTGTAATCGACTTTCAATCAAAGATTTCATCATACAATCGAATCAACTTTAATTTTGACAACGATATTGACTGAATATCAAAATGTTCACATAGCTCTGACATCAAAGATTCATCAATGAAAGTCATATCAGTGACTTCAGTATTTATCAGAGTGAGAAATCTGAATATCTTTTCTAGACTATTCAAGATGATGTTAACAGTGAACGACTTGAAATTAAATGAATCATCAGACATGCTGATGAAACAGAATATGAGTATATTGCTCTCAATCACTACTTTGATGAAGACAGATCATTTTTCAAACTTGCAGCGATCTCATGCACTTGAGTCGTTTCAAAGCAGTCATATGCTCTATGTTTTGACTTTTTGCATTTGAAGCAGAGTTTTTTCTTAAACAACTCTTTCTGAATAAAGTTAAGCTTCGATCTTCTGAGTTTCTTTCATGAAGAGACTGATGATGTGAGTCGAGTAGTCGATGTGCTGACAACAGAGCGAGCAGCTTGAGTAACTGATGCTTTGACGACTGATCAAACGTTCAATTTGATTAATCTAACATCGACTCGCATGCAGATGTTGATAAACTTGTTCAAGTTCGTGATTCATTCATTGAGCGTTGCTCGTTGAAGATCTGAGCTGATCTTATGCTGAAAATCATCTAGTAAAGTCTCGTTATTGTACTTTAGTTTTGCATTAAATGTCTGAAATTTCATTCAAAATTCATGAAAGAAGATCTTGTTCTGATACAGCTTCAAGTATTGATGTTGAGTCGTGTGATGATGATTGAAATCGTCGTACATTTTATTAATCATCGATAGTACTTCTTCGACTTCTAGAAACGAGTTCAAGAAGATATTTTGCATTCGAGATGCTATGTGTTTGATCGCAGCTTCACTGACTCGACTTTCGATGTAAGCAATCTTCAACTCTTCGATAGAAAAATGATTTTTATTTGTCTTCAGCTTCTTTTGCATTCAAAACAGTCAATTGTTTACATTCTGCGTTGAATCTTCGAACAGAAGTGAGTCGAGTAACTTGATCGACTTCAAGAATCAATCTTCAGAAGTTGAAGTGCTTTGTCAACTTGATGCAACTTTTAAATGATGTATAATCATGTTCTTGTTTTTAACTTCTTTCTGCAGACGCGTCTGCGTAATCTTCAATGTGATATTTGTCTCGTTGACATCTTCTAACATTTGAATCATGTCATTGTGAATCTCGATTTCGATGTCATGCTGTTGATACATGTACTTGATAAAGACAACAATGTCGTCTGCTTCATGAGTGTTTATTCAAGCATTCAATTCAATGTTGATGTTGATCTTAATCATTTCATGATCAAAAAGCAACGCGTTCGTGTTCTTTTCTTTTGTATTCAATAACACATTTGTGTCTTCTTCTTCTGATGCTGCTCGATTCTGTGATAGAAGTGATTCTCTTCTAACATTTTGAAAGTTGTAGCGAGCAATGCTCATTGATTCTGATTCTGTGCTTCTAATCATTGTATGAGTAGAAAATTGCTGATTGAAATTCTGATGTTACTCTATCAAACTTTCTGAGTTCAAGTACTGCTGAAATTTCTGATTTCTGATGACGAGTTCAATAAAGAGTTAATCAAGAGCAACGCGTTCGTGTTCTTTGATTCTGATTTTATCGAAATTTCTGATTTTAAATCAAGATTCTTCTTTAGAAATTTCTGATTTTTATTGAGCTTTCTGAACTTAAGTTTTGATTTGAGTTGTGTAGCTTGTTTTTATATCGTTTACATATCAATAATAAGATTAATGAGTTTTGAACTAATGTTATGAGTCTGCATAAAGCGAATCATATGAGTATATTCTAACTAGAAGTTCAAAGCTAAAGAAGAAAGAAGATGTAACACGTTGAAAATCTTGTATTCATGAAGACACACTAAATCATTAACATGTCAACATCAACTCTGTACTAGTCTAAGATAGTTTGACACGATCTATGTTAGACTAATTCAAAGTGCATGTTTGCAATAATGCTCAATCAGCGATAGAGACAAATCTTGTGCGTCATCAGTCATCTTGTTCATCATTTCATTTTCGAGTACTTCTGCATGTTTTGTCACTCAATGTAACTTCAGCATGACTTCTTAAGATCAAATGCTTTCATGTGCAATCTGAACTTGTTGCAGACGTGTCTGATCTTTTGTTGATATCATAGCTTTCACTGTTTTCAGAAAAGTCTGACTATCATTGTATACTTTGTATATCTTTTCATGACACTCTTGATTCTCTGTCGCTACGTCTGCAAGATGTTTCGCTCTCACGATCAATTCTTTCAGTTCTTCATGATGAGTGATGATTAAAATCGGTTCTTTCAGTCTTTTATCTAACTCTCAATTAGTTTTATTCGTAGTTGTTGTAACATTTTCTCTACTGTTGCTATCATTTGAGTAAACTTTTTGCTTCAACGCAAATGTGTCGAGATGATGTTGACTTATTGACATTTTCTTGTTTGCAACTATAACTATTCTCGATGACTCTGATCAGAAGATCATCATGTAGAGATGATTTCACTTCATCTTTGTCTATTCAAGTGTTTTTTTCATTCACTTTTGCTTCAGCTGCAAAGACGTCTTGCACAGCTTTGATTTTTGACCTCTTTTGAGTATCAAGTCATTGCAAATTCAATGCATCGTCATCTCAATAACTTTATCTGATTTTCAAGAGTTCATGTTCATTATCAACTTTTGTATCAGCTTTCGTAAATGAATATTTATTGATGCTGTGTTTATTTCTATCTGTAGAGTCTTTGTTGATGTTGCACGATAAATGTTGATGATTTGTCACAATGCTCTTTCTTGTACTGATCTCAGCTTGACGTTCAGATTTTTTCGATGACTTTTCATTCTTTGTGACATGTATCATATGATGACTTCGTGACTAAGCAGAGAGTGCATCATCACGAAGTATATTTGCTTTTTCGTCGTCATTGATGAGTCTCAAGTAGACTCGATGATTTTCTGCATGATCTTTTGTTTAATCACTAGTTTTGCTTTGACATGATGCATGTGAATCACTCATTTCATCTTGAAGTTCAGTTAAACTTTCAAAATTCTGATATCTGATTTTGAATCAATCTGATGTTTCATCAACTTTACATCAATGTTCATATTGAATCACTTAGAGATTCTTGTAAAGTGAATCAGCTCATGCTTTGTCTTTGAAAACTTGATGTCATGCGTTTTTAATCACTGTTCGCATCTATCATAGATCTCGCTAAGAATTCTGCAATTGTACTTTATGAACTTCTCATATATTAAAATATTGATGTCATTTATGAAATCTGTGAAGCTTATTCTCAATCTGATGTCATTTCATGCTTCTAGCAGATTCACGTTGTAGAACAGATATAATATTGATGATAATGAAGAGTCTTGTGATATGTCGACGTTCACGCTGCGTTTCATCATCGTGTAATCATCGATTGTGATCGTGATGCGTCAATTTCTCCGAAAGTTCTTCACAAATTTAAGAAGCAGTTTGAGAATTCTTCTCTTTTTCATGTCATGCAAGAGTCTGTTATGTGCTACATTGTTGAATGCACTCTTCTTATTCAGACTCAGCAGTGAAACTACTCTTCTTCTTGTGTCACTTCATACAATGTGTATCTTTTCTGTAATCAGTTGCAAAGTCGTATCTGTTGATCTGTGTTTATGAGCTCTCATTTGAGTGTTCAATATCGAGTTGCATGCTTCTATGATGTTTCGCAGATGTTCAAATATGATGAACTTCAGTATCTTGCTCAGCGTGTCGAGTAATGCAATTGATTTATATATCTTTGCATTAAAGTAGTTCTTCTTGTCTGACTTTTGCATCACTATTGTGATTGCACTTTTAAACTAAGTTGACTGTATTCTCTTCTGCAGACATTTTTCAAAAAGAAAGCATATTTGCTTTGACGTGTCATCAACGAGTCTGCGCGTTATTCTATTTATGTATTCTGTGTATCTTGAAGTCTTGTTGAGCATCATTTTGTAGATTATTCTTTTAATCTTGCAATGTGTCAGCGAAACATCATTCTCAATCAAGAATGAGTACTTGAAGTCTTCTGTGTTCAGCATGAAAATCTCTGAAAATGATGAAAAGTGAGTCTGAAACATTATCTTCGTCTTATTCTGCATTGTCATAGCGATGTTGAAGCACTCTGACTTGATCAGAGAAAGAATTGTTGCTTGAGTCAGTGTGTCTGCGACTGCATTTCTTGCTTATTTCGCAGTTTTGAACAGTCTTCTCAAGAATTGTTCAACGTTCTGCATGATCTCTCGATATTCACTGCGTTTCTATCTTCTGATGATCTTACTTTTCTTGTCACATGCTTGAATGTACTCTGTTCAGTCGTTGATGATTCAACAGCTTCTTCTCATTCGTTGCACATTCTTGATGATCTTCGTACACTTCTTCGTTCATTCTGCTTTGATCATTTCATGTGATCTCGCTCAGAAAGTGAAAATCTCGATGATCTTCTTCAGTGCATTCAGCAGTTGCTTAGTGTACTCATTTATGCATCAACACTTCGTCTCATGATTTGACAGTAATTTTAATATTTGTTCTCTCAAAGTATTGATGAACTTTTCTTCATTCATTGTCTTTCAGTTGCAACGCGATTTTCGCGCTGATTCTTTGCAGACTCTGAAATCTATAATTGTTTATATCGACAGATGATCTGAGAAGTTTTTCATTTCTTCATTGATTTCACATCGTATTAATCGATTCATAATGTCATCTGTCGTGAAGATCAGATTTATTGTTGTTTGAGATTTTTGATAATTTCTCATAATTGTGTCTTGAGATAACAGCAATGATGCATTGACATTTGTGATCATTTTAATTAAATCATTTGACAATAGATGCTGTCTTGAATAGAATGATTTCTTTCATGTGAGATGATGCAGATTGAAGTTTTCTACAAGAACGCATTCTTTCAACATTTGTAACATCTTTTCGATGTTTGAAAGACTTTCTTTTTCATGAATAACTTCATGATTTCTGAATGATGAATTGTATGCTTCGTGAATGTGTATAGCTTTCTGAGTCATCTGTGTGTCATCTGTTAATATTTATAACATAATCGTGTTTACATCTTTAAAGTATCATGTTGAGTGTCAAATGTTGCTGTCAATTTTCTTGTTTATGTAGAAACAGATTCTATTCTCATTATTTTTCAGCGTGAAATCGACAGTTGCTGAGCAGTATGCTCTGAAATTCTCATCAAATCATTAAAGTTCTTGAAGAATCAAAATGTCATAATTCTTTATCTTTTTCTCATGTAGTAGCATTATCATCATCTTTTCTCTGAACTTGTGAACGTTGTACTGTAGTATTCGAAGCTTCTTTTGCTGAGACATTAAAGTTTACATTCAAAGCTGTTTGATGTTCTCTTGAATGTTTGCAATGTGCTTGCTTCTTTTGTAAGATTTTCAAAAGAGAATAATATTGAAATTGATGTAATTGATGTTGATTTCATCTCATTCATTTTTGACTTCTTGACTAAATGATTCAATATAGTGTTTTTGAATGTGATGATTGCGTTGAGCAAATGATTTTCATTTGTTGAGCGTCTCTGTTTTCTCTTCAAGTCATTGTTTATCAACGATTTCAGACTGATAGATGTTTCTGTGAATGTTTTCGATGTCATCGCTTTGAGTTCTTTTTGCTCTTGTACAACGTGATATAGAGATCTGTGTTTTATGACTCTCTTTATTCTTTCTTTTTCGATCTGTCGTTTATGACATTGAGAATCAAAGACTCTGTGTGTATTTTGACATATCTCACATTTTCACATGTTTTGAGTCTGTTTATGAAAACAATGCTTTAAATGATGATTTAGCATGCAGTAAACGCATTTTTGCTTATTTTTGCATTCATATGTCTTATGATCATAGAACTGCGTGATTTTTATGTCGATTTCATGACATACTTTCTCATCAATTAGCTTGTTCATCATCTCAGCGCTGACTACATGTATCATCAGCGAGACATATCTCTTCTGTTCACTATTCTTTGTGAATCACTTAACTTTTTCAATCATCATTTTTGAATGTATGTTTTTGTTGATCTTGATGAGCGCTTTCGCTCTCTTCTTCTATATGTCTTTAGACATTTCTTCAATTTTAATTTCATGTATCACTATCTTGAAACTGACTTTGTGCAGACTTGCGTTCGATGAAATCTCTTTGATTCAAAAATCGTTTTTCTTCAGTATTCTCTTGCTGTCTTTTGTCTTGACTCAAAATATCAATAAATTTGATCATCTCTTCATAGTTTCTATGTTCTTGCGTGTTACGATTCTAGCTACGCACCTTCGTTGATAACTATGTTGATGGCTATGTTGATGACTATCCTGAGGGCTATCGCCGATCGCTCGCCGCTAGGGCATAGGCTTGTTCCGAAGTCAATTCTATTCAGGATTAGCTTATGTTCTCCTGAGTCATATAGATAGTCGATCCTTCTCTTCTAGATACTTTCCTTTCTTAGCATTTATATACTCGTTACATTACACTCATATGACTCGCTCTATGCTGGCCCCTAACATTGCGCATCGATAGCGTCTCATCAACGTCAATTTCTCTTACTCACTTCACTATGTTCTTTGTTGTTGTTATCATGATTCTCGTGATCTTCTCTTTTTCTTTAATAAAGATCTTAATCTTGAATTTCTTGCAATGATTTTGCACTGACGACGCAACGTTAACGCTGAGAACAAGATGATTTTCAAACGACGTCGTCGACTTCTTGTTCGCTCTCTTCGCTCAACTGTCAACGCGTCTCTTCTTTTTCGCGAACTTCTTTTCAAGTTTGCTCATTATCTTTTTCAATCTCTTCAGCTGATTCTTCATGCGTCGATTGACAGTCGACGCAACGACACGTTGACACATCAACTTTTCTATCATCTTTGTTAATTTTCTCATCTTCTCTCAGAGCATCAGCTCGTTGTTTCTACGTTCATTGAGCTCGTAGAGTACTCGCAGCTTGTTCAATTTCTCGTGTATATTATTCATCTTGATTGAATTTTTCTGCGAGATAGTGATATTCATCTCTCGCTCACTTGCTGATGTCACATCAACAACGCTCATCATCTGTTCTTGATGATCAGAATGAAGCGCGAGCATCATGTTGATGATGTTTTCTCATATAATAAATAAGTTAATAATTAATTTTGTTGTTCAAATTATTTGCTATTCATATATAAAGCATTATATCAGTAAATGTTGTAAAACATCAATGATAATGCAAATGAGTAATGCACTTACTGACAAGAAATTCACATAAAAACACTTTTATGATCTTTTGAAGAATAAGCAATGTTGAAGTCTGAATTTTATAATTTACATCACTTATTCTTTGATTCATCTTGTTTGTATCAATCTCATTCTGCATAATTTCATGAATTATTCTTTTGAATGAGATCTTTGATATCAACAAATTTGCATCTTTTTGATAACGATGTATCTTTCGAAGTGCAATGATTTCTGACTTTCATTTTCTCTTTGACTGTCGTGATAAATTAGCTGTTGATAACTTGATGCATTATTTATTTGCATTATTTTCTGAACTTTATTAATCTTGCTTTCAGATAAAGTCTTGAAGTTTGCTTTTGATTCATTCATGATTCAATTATCTGATGTCATATCATCATGAGTTGAGATTTTCAAATCATCACATGATGCATCTTTAAACTTTCGTTCTATATCAAGTTTGTCAGCAATGCGCAACAAGAAATGCATTATTTAAATGCATTATTTGTTTGCTTGCAACGAGTCATGATGTATATTAACTGACAATGATTTGAAAAATTGAGATTATCGAGTTGAGTGAAAGCAAAGTGAAGTACGATGTAAACAAGAGATGATGTGTAAACAAAAGATGATGACTGTTAATTGTGTTTGTAGTAAAATCAATATGATGAATGTTTTGATATTAGCATTAATATGATGAATGTGTTGATTGCAGCTCTAAGATGATGAATAAATTCTAACATTCAACTTTAACTTTAATTTTATTTACATCTCATTTTACATCTATTTTAATTCTAACTCTATTTATGTCAAAGATTTATTCTAACTCTAACTTTTTCTACGCTTCACATCTATTCATTGCACTCATTTATTGTGACTAAGTTCATTAGAAAAAGCACTTCAACATCACTATCAGATAAAAAGATTGTTATGCATTATTTATATGCATTATCATTGAGACTAATTGTCAGAAACTGAGCTAGACTAAAGATACTATCAATATAGATGACTGATATTATTATTACTTTGATAGAATCTAGGTACAAGACAATACATCAGATAATGTACAAGATGAAAGACAAAGAGCGAAAGAAAAGAACGAGAGCTCGACTTTTATATACATGAATCGAACAGAATCAAGGCTAGACAGTAGTTCTATTGACTTAAGATTGCAGAAGTTCGCGCACACGACTGAGATGATCGAAACAGAATTGCTGAGACTAGATTAAGATGACGATGACTAGATTGATGACTTGATTCATTGAACTGCGAAACAGATTCAATGAATCGAGATTATTTAAGATATCGACGATCTGTTACAAGCGTATCAAGGCTGAACAAGACTGAAGCTCTAATCAATTCGCAGTGAACGCTAGCGAGTTCTCTGCGTAATGATTAGGGCTAATCAGCGAGCTAGTCAGGTTTGGCCCAGATATGGCCCAAATATGGCTCAACACTCTTTTTCTTTCCCAACATTCTTTTCTTTCACCAACACCTTGTTCATCTACATCACATTCTTTCCGTGTCACAAACACATCTCTTTCGGGCCTAGCGCAGCCTCTGAACATTACATAAATAGAAGCTTTTGTATCAATCTTCTTCTGTATTCTTAATATTCAGTTATAGCTATCTCTAAAGATCAAGCACTATCAATTCTGACCTTCATTGATTGTATCATCTAGACACGATTCTGACACGATCTATGTTCTAAATTGAGTTGATGATCTGACATCATGACAGTAGCTCTTCTCTTCAAGACTGAGCTTCTGCGAGACGATGAGAAGAAACAAGACGAGACGAGAAAGAATCGAAGACGAAGACTGAAACGAGACAAGAATTGATGAGAACGCATTTTAATGTGATGAAGCACAGATGAGACTGAAATAGATCTGAGTCACATCTGAGTCAGATTTGAGCAAGATGTCTGAAGAGCGAGACGAGACGAGACGCATTTTAACGTGATGATGCACAGAAAATTGAAACACATCTGAGTCACATCTGAATCAGATTTAGACGAGATGTCTGAGTCAGATCTAGGCAAGATCTGAGTCAGATTTGAGCAAGAGAGATATGAAACGCAGTTTAATGTGATGATGCACAGACGAAACTAGAATACATCTGAATCACATCTGAATCAGATTTAGACAAGATGTCTGAGTCAGATCTAGACAAAATCTGAGTCAGATCGAGATTGAATCGAGATGATGAAGATTGAACTTAGAGTTCTTGACATTGACATTGAGACATCACACACGACAGTACATGTGATTCTTCAGCGACAGAATTGACGAGATGATATTCATCGAGCGCTTGCTCACAATTATTCAGAAGATGAAAAGACTCTCAAGTAGAGAAGTGATCTTTTCAATCGACGTAATACTTGAGCAGAGATAAATTATAACGTCTATCACGCTTGAAGTTTAGTATGCTGTTTACATATCAGAATCTTTCGTCATTCTCGACAACAATGAGTTCTCGAGATTTCTGATGTTGATTCGAAAGAGAGTCACTTGCGATATGACTCAGAAGAATGACATGAAAGACTGAATGAATCTTCATGAATGCTGAAAGATCTAACTCGATGATCAGAGAATTGTTCTTGAAGACACGCTTGATCTTGAAGAGATCAACGTTACGATCGTCTAACTTGACAGCGAGACGAGCAATGCTGAGATTGCGAGCATTCAGTCAGACTTCATCTTCGACGAAGTATTTAAAACAAGAACGATGAGAGAGATTGACATTGAATTCATAAATAATCTGAGTTATAAGCATTTCATCACGTAAATGCTCAGTTAGTTTCTTCATCTTCTTGATGAACTCTTCGACATTGATTAACTTGTCTCGAGCTTGAAACGTAAGATTCTCGAGCAGAGACTCAGAAGACTCGAAGTCTAGACGTGAATTCTGATTTGAATTGATCAAGAAGAGTGATGCTAGAGTGATTGACGACGATGCGTTATTGACGACGAATTCGACTTCAGAAAGTCACTTAGCTCAGTCATTCTGCATGTAGTTGACGAAGACTCGAAGATAATGCTTCATGACAGCATTGACTCTCTCGATTTGATCATCGATTTCAGAGTGATACGTCGTTGATAACTTAACGTCTATCTTCAGCATTTTACACATATGCTTTCAGACATCGAAGGTGAATTGTGTGTCTCGATCAGACACGAAGAACTCGAGTAAATCATGATGTTTTCAAACATGAGCATAGAAGCAGTTGATGACTTCTTCAACTTTCATAGAAGTGATGAAAACTAAATGTCTCATTTTGATAAGATGATCGACAAAGACTGACATATCTATATGTGATATTCATGAAGATACTGAGCGATAAAGAATCTACATAGTTCATGAAGACATCACGTCAACGACGTTCGAGAACTGAAAGAAAACACAATCATTCTTGAGTTCATTGTCTAGAGAGCTTGAAACGTGTGCACACGTGACAGTTTCATACGAAGCGTTGAACATACTTATAAATGTTTGATCATCAGTAGACTCGACTGATCAGTTCATAGCTT
>JAABUH010003139.1_pt1 | contig 14674 bp, 23 predicted proteins | sample 5559121 | NCBI WGS metagenome assembly JAABUH01 (sample SAMN10711871, study PRJNA513364) | rock metagenome | isolation source: Antarctica rocks | place: Antarctica: Victoria Land, Battleship Promontory nord | collected 2015-12-28
AACCGCGCGCCGTGAGCATCTCACGCCGCGAGAGCAGCTGTGCACGAGCGGGGATGGGAACGCAGTGACCGAGCCCTGCTCCGTACGCCGCGGGCTCAGACCTTTAGGGAGGGGTTGCAGAGAGCGAACGCAGGGAAGGGAGCCCGCCGCATTGCCGCTGCACGCTCTGGCGAGGAGCGCGCGATGTACTCCGCTCTGTCCTCCAAAACTATCACCTGTGGCACAGGCACGACGCGCCACAGACTCAGCACAAGACAGCAGAGCTAGTGCGCGGCTTGAGCTGTCGGGCTTTCGGCGCACCCTTAAGGGGATACCAATCTGAGGAGCAGCAAGGCCCACTCCAGGGGCGTCGCGCATCGTCTCCATCATAAGCGTTACCAGTTCCTTCAGCTCCTTTGTCCCATACATTGACTGCTGCACGGGTCGGGCAACCTGGCGTGATTACGTTGTCAGCCAGTGTAAAGAAAGATGCCTGTTGTAATACCAGTTCTCGCACATAGTTCTACACTTCTCTCCACACGCACCTTCCGCAGCACAGGCGTCCCAGCGAGGACTATGGGCAGGCCGTCTGCTCCGGAAGCGCACGGTACAAGCCGTTGCCTGCACCTCTGTGTGCGTCGAGAGCACGCAGGACAAGGATGCAAAAGCCCGAAGAGCTGCCCGCTGCGCATTAAGCTATAGGGGGAGGACACGCTGCTGCGGCACACCAGACAACTCAATGTACACTACATGATCAGCACCAGCTCAACCTGCTGCACTGGTTGCACAGACCTTAATCACGTACTCGACATACACGCACAGTGTGTGCGTGAGACTGGGAGACTGGGAGACTGGCAGTCTCAGACTGCGTTCGTCGAGAAGACCCTTGCTAGGACCCTGAACCTGAGAGCTACACTGCTGAGCAACACGTGACTTTCCTCGCAAAAAGCTTGCTCAGCAGCTAGACTACCGAGCGCCAGAGACTCTGTGTTCGAAGCACGCCCGGCTGCTGCAAGCTGTTCTGCACTAGGCGTCGCAAAAGTAGAAGGTGTGCCTGCGCCCGCCCCACTGGCACCTCCGGTGCTGGCGGTGGACCGTTAGCTTGGTTGGCAGCATAATTGGCTTGCTGAGCGTTGGCGCTGCCGATGTGGTCTCGTGTGTGCAGCTTCTGGGGTGGGGGTTGCTGTTCTCGCTGTTTGTGGCCTGAGAGGGAGCATGGGTTGCCGCGGGTTCCTGCACAGCTCCAATGTGGCGCGTTGGTGCATATGCGCAGGTGTCCACCATCTGAACAGGCACTTTGCTGTCACACGGCAGTCTGCTGTGGGTAATATATTCGCCTCTACTTGCTTACGTGTTTGCCGCACTGCAGGAACAGGTCGTACCTATGGCGCACCCCACGGCGCTCAACCGCGCGCAGCGCACGCAGCTGCTCGAGAAGATGAACTCGGGGATCTGCTCGCCTGCTCTTGTGTCAGCGCGACGGCCCAGCGCCAAGGAAGGCCAGGACAAGGGCAGCAACGGAGCGCCTGAGCGGCCGCAGACGCGCACCGAGTCCGGTCACCTGCCCGACCTGTCCGGTGCGCACTGGTGCTGCGCCACTGCGACGCAGCATAGTGTAGCACCTGACTGCCTATTTCCCAGCGCTGTACGGGTGCCGTTGGTGTGTACACTCCCCAGCACTTCAGGTGACTCAGCATTGAGCTTGCTTGCGCTCGTGCAGGCATGCACATGATGCGAATAATCCACAAGACGAGGATGCAGCTGCCGCCGTCGCCTCCTGACTTGAGCATCCTGCAGAGCTGAGAGACCTTGTCGGTGCTCACCGCTGAGTGGCAGGGAGCTGATGTGCTTCCCAGGTAGTGTCCAGCTTAGTTGTTTGTACGGTCTACACATCGTCCGAGTGCCATTCCCCAGCGTCAAGGCGCGGGGACAACAGCTGAGATGGGAGCACAGCCATGCAGCAGCTGATTTGCTTTGCCGCGCGGCAGTCGTTTTGGGGTTTTCAGCGCCGTGTTGTACTAGGCGTCACAGCTTTGTAGAAAGATTCTGCCTGTGCTGGCGCCAGTCTGTCCGATCGTTGGTCGCACCCTTCGGCGTACTTACGAGCTTGCCTCGGTCTGCATTTGGAGAGAGTGGGAGTGTAGGTCAATTTTTTTGCGTGTCATCATGACAACGATGATGCATATGAGCGCATTCACATGTGGGGGCATGCCAGAATGCATGCACAAGCACAGCCCTGTAGGGCTTGTAATGGTCTGGCAGCACGACTGTGTTGCAGCGAGTCTCTGGTTGCACTTGTTCTTTGCAAGTATGGATTTGGTGCCACTCCTTTGCAAGTATAGTTTTGGTACCACTCTCCTATACGCGCAAACTCCCTGCATGGGTCAAGCGCCGGTCACCAACTGAGGGAAGCTTCAACATGGGTGGCCACGACACACAGTGGTTTTTTACATAAGGAGCGCCAGGACAGTCACTTCCGTCATGCATGCAGCTATGGTTGACTCGTCGCCCGTGCCAGCCGCAAGCTGGTTCATTCCGCTCAATGCAGTCATGCATGGGCGAGGGGCGCCTCAGCCCCAGCTCTCTGTGTGTCAGAACACGCGACTGCCGCGCTTCCTGCCGTCGTGCGATGGCCTTCACATCTCCAGAGGAGCAGCGCTCACGCCTCTGCAGGCGCACGCCAGCGCCACTGGCTGCCGGCCGCTCAGCCGGGCGATGCCGGGGCTGCAGCTGCCGCCTCGGCCGCCGCCACCGACTCGGGCGCATCGCTGGCCACCGGCGGCGCTGCCGCCGCCGCTGCAACGGCGCTTAGCGCCCCAACGCCGCCTCCGCTCGCGCCCCCAGCATCCATCCGCTCTCCGTCTCGGCTGCCTGGCGTCTCGGGCGCAGAGGCGCCGGAGTCGCCGGCGGCCGCAGAGCTGCTCCCTGCCGCGGCCTCGGGCGCCGCAGGCCCCTGGTTCAGCGCGTCAGCGATGCCGCCAGAGCCGCCGGCAGGCCCGCCGCCTGGCTCCGCGGCAGCTTCAGGGGCCTCGCTCGAGGCGTCGGCTCCCCCGCTCGCGGGCCCCGCAGCTCCGCCCTCCAGCGCGGCCAGGAGCTGCAGGACGGCCGGCGCCAGCTCGGTCAGGCCGGCCGCGGCGGCCTCGCCCACGACCGCACGCGCCAGCTCGGGCCGGTCGCAGCGCAGGTACGCGCGGACGAGGCACGCCACGACCGAGCGCGAGCCCGCGAAGCGCTCGGCGAGCAGCACGCGGTGCAGCCTGCGCGCCGCCCTCGATCAGTATACCAATACTCCTTTGCACGAAGCCGCACGGCCTGGCTCTTGATTAAGGACACAGGCGGGAGAGGAGAAATACGAGCGTATCTGGGTCAACTCGCATCAGGGGCAGCGTGGTCAGAAAGGCAATTAGGTCACAGAGCACCCAGCGCCAAACTGGGCGCCCTGCGCACCCTGCTGGAACCAGGCAACCCTGCAACTACATCGTCTGCAGCAGGGGCAGCGCGTGCGCGCACATGACGGTGGTGTCCAGGTCCCGCGCGTCAGACGCCCGGACGACCAGCCGGCGCAGCATGGGGCGCGTGACGCGCAGCTCCAGCTCGCCCGCACGCGCCAGCGCCTCCTCCGCCACGTCCGGCGCGCCCGCCCTGATTGCTTTCTGCGCAGCCCGGCGCAGCGCATGTGTGAGTAACCTTGTTGCAAGTCAAGAGCTTGCCTGCCAAAGGTCGTGTCTTCTCAAGAGTCTCATGCGATTTGTTGCAGGGAGGAACACAGCTCACTTCCTGACAGCCTCGCCAGATTCAAAAGTTGCACCCTCTGCACGCCTCGTGCTTCAAGTCAGTCTCACACGACGCATGCAGCGCTGGGCAAGCTCAGCACGCATGTTGGGACCCACGCGCGGCCTGGCAAGCCTGCACGCCGGGACACACGCGCAGCCCTACTAGCCTGCGAGCGTAGGGCACGCCTGCACCAGCTTCTCCGAGACGTACTTCAGGCGCTACCGCTAACCCTAACCGTCGTGAGCCCGCAAGCGCCGGGGGCGCGCCTCAACCAGCTTTTCCGACGTGTACTTTGGGCGCTACCCCTAACCCTAAACGGTACGAGCCCGCGAGCGCCGGGGCGCGCCTCGACCAGCTTCTCCGACACGTACTTCTTGAACGTGCGCAGCTGCTGCCGCGCCGCGCGGTGCGCCGCGAAGAGCTCCGCCGCGCGCAGCGCGGCGCGCGCGTCCGCCGGCGTTTTCACCCTCCAGACCACGTCCGCAAGGTGCCGCTCGCCTGCGGGGTTGCGGGAGTCGGGCCCGGTCACAGACCTGCAGTGCTGTGACCTCTGGAGCTGCGTGGCGGCGCGTCTTTGCTAGCAACTTTTCCCGGCCCCCAACATCCACCAGGTGCTGCTCGCCTGGTAGACAGGGTAGCAACGCGCAGCTGTACACGCGGCTGCGCCCCAATGGGCCGCAGCTTCTTCGGCGGCCAAAAGGACAGAGCGCTGCCCGGCTGGCAGCCAAGGCGGCGGAAACCGCCTTGGCACACCGCAGCAGGTGGCCAGCACCGGCTGTGACACAGCCGCCTTGGACAGCGCGTCACTCACAGCGCCCAGCTCACTCGGCTGCCTACCGAGCAGGCGCTTCGTGATGCTTGGCCACTCGCCTACCAGCAGCCCTGGCACAGCGCACTCCCCCAAAAACTGACCCGCGCCCGCAGCCCTGCACTTGCTTGTCATGGACGGTGTGCGTACGCTGCGGGCCTTCCTGGCGGAGCTTCAGGCGCAGGAGCTTGGCGGCTCGCGTGGCCGGCATCGCGGGGTCGTGCACCAGGATGCCCTCAATGCCGCTGCTGCCCTTCCTCTTTCCTGCGGGGCGCAGGCCGCGTCTGCGCACCGTCTCTAGCAGAGTAATAGCAAAGACGCGCGCGCAACGGAGCACACCCTCTGCAAATTGGTCGGCGGCGGCGCCGTCTCTGCTGTCAGCGAAATTCTCCAAGTAGACGTTGACAGCGCCTGCATGCACACGCGGACCTGCACCTCACGTGGCAGGCCAACCAACGGTCGACAGACACGCTTGAGCACGGTTTGCCAGCCACGCGTGCCGTCCAATGGTCGCTCTGGTCGGTGTGCGTCGGGCAAAGGCTGCCGCTCTCGCGGCGCGAGCTCTGGCGCAGAGCTGAAGAGCTGGCAGGCGCGCCAGATGCTGCACGGCTGCGCGTCACTGGCGGCCCACAGCGCCCAGGCAGGTCTGTGCAGGCACTGGCGGTGCAGCCTGTGCATGCTGCTCAGCTGGTGCTGTCAGCCTGAGTCTAGGCGCTTGCACAAGCTGGGGGAAGTGCACAAGCTAGTGTGCCAATTGCGCTGGTTTGCTTATTTGTCTCCAGACTGCGAAGGGGTCGTCCGCTAGGGCCTGCGCCTTGGGGCGGCAGGCTCGCAAGTAGCGCAGCGCACTGCGACCACTGCCGGGCTTCATAAGCAGCTTTCTTAGGCCTGTCTGCGGTGCTTTGTGGCGCGCTTGTGGTGTACCTAGACCTACACCCAGCGCGCTCAAGAGTGCCGGAGCACTTTCGCTGCACCCGACGGCTACATTGCAAAATGCAGGCCGCCGACCTGCAGAGGAAGCTCAAGCCCCGCTCAAAGCGCGCGCGGCGCATCCTGGAAAAGCGGGAGCCGAAGCTGGTGCGGCGCCCGAGGCCGGGCCACTGCATGTGTCTGCGCGGAGCATGTTTGGCGTGCTTTGCTCATGGTGGGTGTTTATGAACAGGTGGAGGAGCTCAAAAAGTCGCTGCTACTCTTCGGCGGCCACACCAGCCAGGTGACCAAGGATGTGCTGCGCGACTTTCGCAAGCTCAAGGGGGTCCGCCCTAGCCTCCGCTCTGCGCTACCCGGCAGCGCCTTAAACACCTTGCAGCTACACCTATCTGGACCCTGCATAGGCTTGTGAGGCAGTCCACAGCCTGCAGTGAACAACTGCAAAGTCTGTTTTGCACAACATCGTTTGAGTTGCGAGTGCTCACATAATGAAAACAACCTGCGCTGTGCAGACGGATGCGGTGTTGTTCACGCGCCGCAACGAGGACGTGCGACCATTCGAGCCAGGCGGTGAAGCATCGCTCGAGTTCTTTGCAGACAAGGCCGACTGTGGCCTATTCTGCCTGGCATCGCACTCCAAGAAGCGCCCGCACAACCTCACACTCGGCCGCTTCTTCGACCGGCGGCTGCTGGACCTTTTAGAGTTTGGCGTCGAGCGCTTTCGCCCGCTCACCGCGTATGGCCCTGCCGGCGCTGCCGTGCAGACCGGTAACAAGGCATGCCCACCAGCATGCTCAGCCGTGATGCTGAAAACGTGAAGCCACTACCTTTTACAATACTTGGTGCTCACTACTATTAGACTGCTTGCGCTTTTAATAACAGGGCATTTTTTCTGCATCCGCCCCTGTTTGGTGAACGCCTAGTGAGCATCCTAGCGGTGGAAGTGTTGCGCCCAACGACAGCACGTGCGACGTGCCCTGCATGTCTCTGCATGTCCCTATCAGGCATTGGCTCTTTTAAGCTGCATATGTCTCCAACAGGCACAGCAACGAGCCTGATCTGGGCAAGGACAAATGCTTGGGCAGCATGGCACCCCGATCTGGGTTTAATCTGTGTTGGGGGCTGGCGCTGACGGTCTGCGCTGCGCGCGGCGCAGCCGTGCTTTGTGTTCGTGGGCGAGCAGTTTGAGAACGCGCCCGAGTTCCGGCTGGCCAAGTCGGTGCTGCTGGACTTCTTCCGCGGGCGCCTGGTGGAGGGCATCAACCTGAAGGTGGGCCGCGCGCTCTGTCTCGGCGGTCTGGAGGTTCCGTCCTGCACATTATTGGTCTTGCTGTGTAGATGAAGAGTGCTGTGCTTCTGACATGCACTGACCGGTGACGGCGCCACGCCGCGCTGTGAGCCATGTGCCTGCAGTTGCTGACATGCGCACGGCTTGTCCACGTCACACGCGTGCGAGATGCGCTGTAGCTGACCGCGGGCTCTGCTGGCAATGCGCAGCGTGGCACGTGCACACACGTGTTGAAAGGGTGTGTGCAAAGTCGCGCAGGGCATCACCAACGTCATCTTCGTCACGGCCGCGGACAGGCTGCTCAGGCTGCGGCAGTATGCGATCGCGATGAAGAAGTCCGGCACAAAGGCGCGCCCTGGCGCCAGCGCCAGCTGTGCCGCCCGCGCGCTGTGCGCCTGGCTGGTACCGTCCTGGGCATGGGTTGCAGAGCCCGCGCGTAGGGTTAAAAAGAGCAGGCCCTGCGCCGCCCACCAACTCTCAATCGGCTGGTTTGCCAGACTTCTGCTTTGGGACGATGGGGTTTGTGCTGCGAGCCAGCGGGGTTCCGCTTCAGCTTAATCGGCGCTGTGATCTTGCTGGGTGTCGCCGCAACCCATGCATGCGCCCTGCATACTCTCAGTCCCTCAGCAAACATGCAGAAGCCCCCAGCATGCTGCTGCGGCGCCGCCAGATCCCTCGCGTGGAGCTGAAGGAGATGGGCCCCTCGCTGGACCTGGCGCTGCGGCGGCACCGGCTGCCGGCGCCCGACCTCGAGAAGGAGGCGCTGCGGCAGCCCAAGGTCGCGAAGAAGAAGGCGCGGCGCCCGTGGGAGTGTCAGGTTTATGGTTTGGGATAGGTTTAGGGTCCGACCCTGCTCGCCTTGCTGCAGTGGGGTGCAGGCCTCTGTGGCGGGACGTTGGGTTGCGTGGGCGGGCTGCCGCGCGCTCCTAGGGACTGGCTGCTGGGGGAGGAGCAGGTCAGGACCGCATCATGCGGTAGGTTGGATGCATGAGTAGCTTTTGGATGCATGGAGATGGCGTGCTTCTCAGCATGCACATGTGCCTGCACATGAGTGGGTGGGGCAACGGTGCGGCCGCGGCGGGCGGCTGGTGCGGTGCGGTGATGAGTGCTCAAACAGCCTTTCTGACACCTCTTGTATGAGGGCGCCTGCGCCCGCTGAACGCAGACCCACAACTGAGCACCCGCCACCAGCGCCATGCTTGCGGCAAATCTGACGCATAAGGGGTGTCTGTCTGTTATGTGGACTGGAGTAGGTGGCCAGGGGCGAGGCATGGTAGACTGGCATGGCAGCCTGCGCTCTGCTGTGTGCCCTGTCATTTGGAGCAGGCAGTCGCAGTGACGATGATTGAAGCAAGTGCCATGAAGCAGATGGGTGAGGCGCTCCTAGGCGGTGCAGAGGTTGTAGCTCTGGAGGCACAGCAGGGATGGGGGACGGGAGGGCGGCGATGCGCGCGCTCGAATGTCGCGGCTCACGCGCGCGTGCGCGCTGCACGGACGCGCAGGAGAAGAATGTGTCGGCGGACCTGCTGGACGGCCGGGTCGGCCGCATCTACATGCCCAAGCAGGACGTGGGCGGCATGGCGCTGCACAAGATGAAGGCGCGCCGCCCAGCCTGGTCGGCTGATAGGAGGTCTCTCAGCCAAGATTGCCACAAGTGCCTTTCACAAAACTGTGCAGTGTGGCTTAGCTCTGCCGCGTGACTGCTTTGGCCGCCCAGGCGCTGCAGGCGACAGCTCTTCGAGTCGCCGAAGCTGTCGGCATGTTCAGGGTGTGACAGCTGAAAGGTGCTGGTTGCGGCGCGCAGGGGCTGAAGCGCGAGCGCGCCGGTGCGGCCGCAGAGAGCCGGGCGGACAGCCTGGCGCCGCCCGCGGGCGGCCGCCCCGAGGCGCTCGTGCCGGACGGCCGCACCAAGCCGCGCAAGAAGAGCAAGCTGGCGGCGGCGGTCGCGGATGCAGTGGAGTGAGGAAGTGCGGCACCGCCTGTCATGTTGCCAAGCTGCTGTACAGTATGATGCTTGCCCATGTACCTGTTCCGTCCGACTGTCGGGGGTTAATGGTTTCACTGCTGCTTGCCTGTGTGTTGGTCTGGAACCCAGAGAACCTCGAGCGCAGGCGTTGTGCAGCGCCCCTGAATTGCTTTGAAACGGCAATGGAGTGCATGCATGTTGTGTTGCTAATCTGCATGCACAGTTGATGTCTGTACTTCAGCAAGTCCAATCGAGCATGCCCGATGCACACACTCACTGAACAACAGTAAGAAGCAATGGCAGCAAACACTGGCAAATGCGTGTGCTGTGATACATAGCCACAGCTCTGGCAGTAAAGAACGCTCCGTTAGGATGGGCCGTCGTAGCACTGGCGGGATATGCAACTGGGTGGCAGGCCTGCCATGCTGGCCCTTCTCTTTTAAGCAGCCAACGCTCGCAGACACGAAAATCTGCGACCCGCAATTGGCATCACATACCATGTCACACTGTCTGATGCCAGCAGCCTGTGCGACAACGCTCCGTCCACTTAAGCACACTGCCAACAAACAGATTTCTCGCTGCTCTCTGCTCACACATGCCACAATACTATAGTATCCAACAACAGATGGTCGTGCCCAGGCAAAAGTATTATCTTGAACCCAGTGTCACCACCCACCCAAGCTTTGCACAGACCGCTCTGGTATGCATGGCATTGCACACTGCACGACTCCCCGCACGTCGCGGCAATCCCGGCTGCAGGCAGACACCCCGGTCCCTCGAGACCCCTCCCAGCACCCCCAGGTATGATAAATGTAGGGATCACGGCGCTCCACTTCACGCACTGGGCACACGCACGGCGGGCTGCTGCTGCGTGATGCAGTGGATGTTGCCGCCGCCGAGCAGCACCTCGCGCGTCGGCACGGAGACCACCTTGCGGTCGGGGAAGGCGTCCTGCAGCACCTTGTGCGCCCTGCGCGCCGCGCCGCCCGCTGCAGGCACACGGGCGCGTCCGTGCAACGCTGCACGGAGAGCGGCCCGCGCGCCCTCCGCAGCAGTTGGGACGCATGCACGACCGCATGGCTGCAACCCAGCAGCACCCGCACAAGCGCTCGCCCCTGCGCCCTACAACAGGGCACGCCAGGGTCCCCTCCACGCTCGGGGCCGCGCGCGCACCGCGCGTCGGCCTCCGCGGCCTCGCCGCCGAATGCGGGCATGACGACGCCGCCGTTGGCGATGAAGAAGTTGATGTAGCTGGCCGCCAGGCGGTCGCCCGCCTTCCGCGGCTTGGTGCCCGGCGCCGCCTGCGCCGCCCGCGCGCGCGCGCTCAGGGGCGCACGGGCATGGCCCCGCGCAGGGCCTCCAATCCCCGGCTCTTCCATGCGCGGGGGTTTCCCCGCACATGGGCAGAGACAAGGTTTGCACAAGCCACACACTGCGTGAGCTCTTTCCACACCTTCTCTCCACACTCTGCCAGCTGATCCTGTGATGGAGCTTAAAAGTGAGTTAAACCTCGTATTGCGACCTTGATACCTATATGGATACAATGCAGCCCCTCGCTCAAAGGGACCCCACCCTGGGGGCCCGCCGCGGGGCGGCTGCCCCCAGCACAAACGGAAGGAAGCCGTCAAGCCTGTGCGGTAGGCTTGCGGGAGCGCCCCGCAACACTGCAGACATGAAAGAGCCAGCTCACTGTCCTGCTTCAGGACGTGCGGGCCGGGGCCGCGCCTTCACGCCGCGCGCCTCTTCCTCGGTGAAGTGCAGCACCGGCGGCAGCGGCAGCTTGATGACCTCCAGCGGCCGGCCCTTCGCGTCGGCCGACGCCGACAGCACCTGCAGGGCCTCCAGCGAGCGCTGGTACTGCGCGCAGCCAAGCCGCTCACAATCGTCAGGAGCCCGGATAACATTTGTTGTACTGCGTCTCCCGCACGCCACTGCAGGCGGCTGACATGCGGCGCCACATCCTGCTCACATTACCTACCTGTCACGTGCTGCCCTGGCTGTGGGCCGCTCTGGCAAGAGCATCGCCTGCACGGCCTTCACAACGAGCGCCCGCTGGTGGCCGGGACAGGGCAGGGCAGGGCAGGGCACCTGCGGATCGCTCTTGTCGTCGGTCCAGGCGAGCAGCACGACGCCCGGGCGCGCAAAGCACGCAAAATTGTCCACGTGGCCGTTGGTGTCGTCGTCGGCCTCCAGCCCGCGCGGCAGCCAGATGAACTTCTTGATACCCAGCATGCCCGCGATGTGGCCCTCAATCTGCTCCTTGGTCAGGTCCGGGTTGCGGTTCTTGTTGAGCAGGCACTCCTCGGTCGTCAGCAGCGTCCTGCCGCACGCGCGCGGCCAGGCGGTTACTGTGCGTACGCATGGGACGAGAGGCGGCCTACAGCCGCAACGGCCACCAGCTTGGCCTAGCAGGTGCTGCGGTACCCAGCCGATGCAGCGTGCGCCGGTGTCTGCTCTTCAGCGGGGGGGCTGCGGCCGTGTGGGTCCCTTGCTGAGCGGGCGCGCAGACCCAGCCAGGGCTGGAGGCGGGCTGTGGCAGGCGCCGCACCCCTCGCCGTCGACGTGGATGGAGCCGCCCTCCAGGACGATGGGGCACTGGAAGCGCCGCGCGCCCACCTTCTCCAGGATGTGGACGGGCACCTAGGGTTGAGAGCGCAAACTCCATACCTCAGAACAGACGCACAGCAAGTGCATGTAATCAGCCAATACTCACCGCACCTCAGCAAGGCCATGGTGGGCTTGGACGCTAGAACATGCACAGCTCCTTACGTGCTTGCAGAAGCAGTCCTGTGCATTATCCTCTAAAGCACTCTCTTCTTGAACAATCGCTGGGTGCCAGCACTCTGGACCCCTCGTGTGCCTTGGTGCACTGCATGTCCCAAGCTCTGGGCTCGGCCACAAAGCCTGCCCCTGTGACGCGCCCGAGGGAGCATGCGCACCTGGTCATCGTTGTCCCTGTACAAGAGCGCACATAGCGGTCAGAGCTCTGATCCCCGTGACAGATGCACATGCCAAGGCAGGGTTGTTGCGCGTGAAAGAAAGGGTGCAGACGCAGGAGCAGGTGCGCAGGTCTGCTAGAGCCAGGCTGGCAGGGCGCACCAGGGCTTGTAGAGGCCGCCGTTGTCGCCGCCCCAAGCGTTGAAAATCCAGTCGATGCCCGCCACCTCGCGCTCGCCGGGCTTCCCCGGCGCGTCGCGCACCACAAACTGCCGCGCGCCCGCAACTGCGTCGCCCTGACCCTCGCTTCGGCCCTGTTCGAGTCTGTCTCGCTGTACCCCATGCCGCTGGCACAGCCAGCGCTGCCTCCATCACGCGTAGGTAGTGATTCGCACAAGAAAACGCCCACGTGCCCGTCCTGCGGTATGTTGTCACACCAGCAGGTAGTTACGGTCATATACGCACAAACACAATGCTATACCTGATGCGACAATTCGGCGGTGTTCGCACACACACTGTCACCAATGCATCAGGGCATCCCTGCAGCACATCAACTCAGGCCACGGCTCTCGTGCCTGTGCGGCGCGCGGGTGTGACAGGACGCGGGGCGGAGCCGGCCCCGCCAGCGGCGGGTGGAGGCTGGGGTCGCGCACCGTGCAGCCGCTGTCGCGGAACCAGCAGTCGTCCTGCGGGATCTGCACCACGTCCACCCTCTGGGGCAGCTGCTTCTTTGCTGCCTCCCTCTGCGCGCGCGCGCCGGGCATGCGGCCAGGCCTGGTCACCGTGCGTGGGTGCATGCATCACTCCATTTGCCTACGGATGCACAGCCCATGCCCAGGCGGTGCACCACACCGGCACACACTTCAGCCAGCAAGGAAGGACTCAACATCACCACAATGCATGCATTTTATACTGGATCATTTAGTGCTTGACAAACATAATCCAACGGATCCCTTGCTGTTTTAGCGCGCAAGCTTGCATCGCCTGCAGGCTGCACTGCATGTTAATACGAAGTTAGTAAGAGCTGAAGTGCCCGCTTTCTGCCCTCAGGAAGGCCCTGGCAACAGCACTGCTAGGCCATACGGAGCCCCAACAAAACCAGTCCTTGTTGAAAGGAGCTAGCCTTACCAGTTGCGGGTCGGGCACAGCCAGCGTGACCGGCTCAAACTCTGTAATGGCAGTGGCAACCGCGGCAAATGCCTTCTGCGCCGGCCCCGCATTCTCGCGCCAGTTGTCCGGCCGCCGCGGCCACCCCATCCAGCACTGCTTGTGCGGCTCCCACTCCGCCGGCATGTGGTAGCCCTGCCGGCCAAGGCCAGCAGAGGGTGGTCTGCGCAAGTCATGGCTTAAATCATAGTGGTCAGCTGCCTGGCAAGGCATCAGCCCCAGTTAGTGCTTGAAACAAACTGCAGCTTTGCATTGGCTCTGGCTCTGCCCCACCACTGGGTAAGCTCCGGTGCTAGCTACACCTGCAACTGCCTGTGTGTAGATTTGTTTTGCCACTAAAGCAAGCAGGACAATTGCACGGCATCTCACCTCATGCACAGGCGTTGAGCTTGTGTCAGCCCCTTGAGCTGCACAGGCGCCTGCTGTGCGCGTATCTGTGACGCCGTTTGTAGTCATGCTGACTCACTGGCACAATGATAGCAATACTCTGTCAAGAGACTATCCTAGCGGAACAGCAGCGCTGCACTGAAGGGGACGTATGAATGAAGGAACAGCGTGTATCAGTCTATCAATTCAACTTTGCTACTTGTGCAAGCATCTCTGCAGGGCTTGCGTAACCTCTTCTTGCTGCAACTCCAAGGCTGATGCACGGCTGCAAGTCAGTCCAGGGCCTCTTACTGCCGTGCTGCAGCAGACTGTGATTTCCCAAGCAACTGTTGCCTGTAGAACCTGGCTGTACAATCTGATGAGGTGATGTGCAGAACTCGCATCATTGGCACGTCCGTCTCCTGCCCGGGCGTGCCAGTGGACTCCTGTGCACTACGTAGCAGGGGCAGCGTGCGATGCTCGGGGCATCAGGGAGCCATACCAGGCCGGCTTCAGATGAGCCCATGGAGTGCGCACTCTGCTAACCTGCTAAACAGACTTACGGGAGGCTGACGCACAACAAGTGCCTCAATGTAGCATACGTTCCAGCCACTATGGTAACAAGCAAGAAAACATGCACCGACGCCCCTCCATGTGACACTACTCTGATTCCTTCACAGCTGTAAGTTTTCAGAAGCGCACCGCTAGGAGAAAATTAAGCGGTGCCTATGAATGCAAGTACAGCATTCGAGTGTGGTCCTAGGTGCTGTGTTGAAAAGTTTGACAGTCGGGCTTAAAGTAAAACTCATTTTTGCCTAGCACGCCGGGTGGGACTGCCTCTCTCTTTCTTTGGCTATCCAAAGGTTTGCACTGATATAAACTACTGCATGCGGCCGCTACACAGCTGGCTACGGTGAAGAGTGTGACACCGGCCTGGCGCAGCGCGCTCGGCCCTTTGCCACAGCAGCCCGGTGTGGCGGGCGCAGGGACGCGGAGGAGGGCGAAGAGACCGCCGACCTGGCAGCCTTCCAGCGCGAGTACGAGGACGACCACTCCTGGGAGGCGCTGCAGGAGGACGAGTTCGGGCGCCTGCGCGCGCTGGCACGGCCCGCCCTGCCCAGCGTGGAGCCTCTGTGCGCACGGTCCAGGCGTGTGCATAGCATTTGTTCAGAACGTGCTCATTTGCTGCCACATATGGTGTTATAATGCATGTAGCCGCATGCGGCAGCCACTGCCTGCCCAATGCCTCGTACTTGACGTCTGCTTAGTGTCTTGCAGCGCTCAACAGCATGCACACTTTGCCTTGAGCCCGCTCAGTACGTATGGAAGGACCTTGCCAGGTGTGTGCTGCGCGCCGCGCGCAGGACCAGAAGCAGGAGCAGCGCGCCAAGCGGCAGCGCCTGCTGAGCGCGGCTGCCAGCGCGCGCATTCGCCGCGGCATGATCCGTTACCTGCAGGC
>JAABUH010003142.1_pt1 | contig 14667 bp, 21 predicted proteins | sample 5559121 | NCBI WGS metagenome assembly JAABUH01 (sample SAMN10711871, study PRJNA513364) | rock metagenome | isolation source: Antarctica rocks | place: Antarctica: Victoria Land, Battleship Promontory nord | collected 2015-12-28
GGGTAACGACAAAACGACGTAGAAGAAAAGAGAGAGGCGCGAGATGGTCACACGACGACGGATGATCGCGGCGGGTGTGCTAGCCCTTCTGGTCGCGCTCGGGGCGCTGGCCTGGCGCATCGAGGGCGCACAGGTGATGCTCCTGGCGCGCGAGATGCTGTGGTACGGCCCGGACAACGCGGCACGGGCCTGGGAGGCGTACACGCGGCCGCACGCCCTGCATGGCCTGGTCACCATAGGGCCAAATCACAAACTGGAAGGCTGGCCGCGCGTGCGCTGGCTCCTGTGGAAGGACCGCCTGGCGGCGCTCCGGGAACCCGTATGGCGGCGTAAGGAGATGGCCTGGGCCTTGGGCCTCGGCGGCGGTCTTATCGTCCTGGGGCTGCTCAGGGCCATGCGCGGCCTGCTGGGGGCGCTATGGTTCTTACTCCGTGGCATTGGGCGGCTGACACCGGGCACGACGGCGGGGAGCGCACGGTGGGCGACGGCGACGGAAGCGCGGCGCATGTACGGCCCGCGCTGGGGTGTGCTGCGGCGGGTGGGGCTAATCCAACGAGAGGCGCCGTTTGTGGTGGGGCGCGTCGGGCGTCGCACATTGAGCCTCTCGGCCAGGCGGCAGAACCTCAACATCCTGGCGTTGGGTGTACCGGGCGAGGGCAAGACGGCGGCGACGGTCATCCCCGGCCTACTGCGCGAGGGAGAGCGCGGGCGCGTACGACGCTCGCTCATCGTGGCCGACCCCAAGGGCGAGAACTATAAGACGGCCGGGGCGGTGCTGGCGGCGCGGGGCTACCGCGTAGCGCGGCTCGACTTCTACGACACCAGCCCCAACGCGCCCGGCTACAACCCCCTCGCCCACATTCACACGGCGTCGGAGGCCCTAGTGTTCGCGCAAAGCTGGATCGCCAACACGCGGGGCCAGGGCGAGGTCAGCGGGTCGGATGCCTTTTGGGACTCGACCGGCTACCTCTTGTTGCAAGCGGGCATCCTGCACCTGAACGACCAGTACCGCAGGCGGACAGGGAAGGCGGTGCCACTCGCGCAGCTACGCGCGCTGTTCAACACGGAGAGTTGGGACGCGCTCAGGGATGAGCTGCTGCACTCACCGTGCCCCGAGGCGGTGGAGGCGATACGCGGGTTCATGGGCGGGATCGAGATGGTCCCGCGCGTGGGCGGGTCGGCGCTCGTCGGCTTGATCGTGAAGTTCAGCGTGCTCAACGACCGGGCCATCGCACGGGTCACGGCGCACGACGACATGGAGATCACGGCGATCAGCGACCCGACGACGGCCCCGCTCGCGCTGTTTGTGATCCTGACACCTGGCCGCGAGAACGTGCTGCGGCCGCTGACCGGATCGCTGTTCATGCAGCTGTTTGACGAGTTAGTAGACATCGCGAACGCGCAACCGGATCAGAAGCTCAAGCGGGGGCTGTTCTGCTACCTCGACGAGGCGGGCACGATCGGGGTCATTCCGGGGCTACCGGAACGGCTGGCGACGCTGCGCAGCGCCGGCGCTCCCATGCTCCTCGCCTGCCAGGACAGCATCCAGTTAGACCGGCTCTACACGCCGGAGGGCCGGCGCATCATCACCAGCGTCTGCCAATGCCATATCATCTTCGGCGGCGTGGGTCAGGAGGACGCCGCGTGGGTCTCGGCGCGGTTAGGTACGTCCACCGTGGTCGGACGCGCGGCCAACGCGGGCCGCAAGCGCGGGGAGGTGTTCGTGGACCAGGGCGGCTACACGCGGGGTGAAACGGGACGTCCGCTGCTCACTCCGGAGGAGATACAACAGTTGCCGGAGGGTTGGCTCATCCTGAACGGCCTGCACGCGCGGCCGGTGCTCGTGCGCGCGCAGCCGTGGTACAGATCGCGGGCGCTGCGGCGGCTGGTCACGCGCGCACAGACACAGCAGGCTCCGGTGGCGCCGCCTGTTTCAATCGACAAGTCGCTTGCCGTCGAGCCTGTCACCCTCGACGAGTCGGCGTGACGCCGCGTTATTTTTTCCAGGCAGAAGGATCATCGCCAGCGCACGGAAAAGCGTAGACAGCCGCCCCACTCACCATGATGGGGCGGCTTTTCCGTGGTCGGGCTAGGCGCAACCATCGCTCCGCTGGTATGGAAGCGCTCCGCGCGGCAGGGGGAGGCGTCCCCCTACGCGGCTGTACAGCCTACGCGGCCTACCAGCCTACCCCCTCGGGAGCCTTCGTGCTCCCCCCACGTCCGGCCCGTAGGCCGGACCGACGCGGGTCCCCCCATGACCGGGCGTGCCGCCCTGGACCCTGCGGCCTTGAGAGGATGATCGAGGGACACCATCATGGGTCCCTCCCGGATAGTGATCGGCGGTTAAAACATCAGGCTGAGCATGATCAGGCAGGCAATGGTCAGCATCGCACAGACCCCGACCCAGCGGTAGACCTGCCACTGCACACGGGCACATTCACGACGCTTCATCTGGACGCGCACCCCGGTCATCGTCGTATCCATCGCATCTATCTCCTTGTGGTCACTCTCGTTTGCTCTTAGAGGCATGATAGGCGACGCGCGCCGGCGAACCATGCCTCGACCAGGCCATAGGCGTCGTACCCCTGCGTGGAAGAGCGGAGAGGCCACAGGGAGTAGGAGTAGGAGCACGAGCAGCCGGTGTGGCCGAGGTGATCAACGAGGGGGCGTTACCGCCCACGGGTGAGCAGGGGACGCGCTGGCTGCCCCAGTCGCCGCCTCGCAGGTCGTGACACGCGCATGACACAACCGCCCGACGCGGAGCACCACGACCTCGATGTACTCGCCGGTCGGGTAATAGAGCAAGCCGAACGTCCGCAGCGCCAACCCCCGCGTGTACCGGACACGCCAGTTCGGGTCGGCATGGAGCGCGGTGAGGCAGGCAGCGGCCCGCGCCGCTGTGATCCGCTGGGCGAACCATCGACGAACATCATGGGGGGTTGGACGCATCGGGGACATCCTCCTGGCGGTGGTGTGCGTGGTCGTCATCGCGTTACTATAACCGTACTACCAATGTTGATGAAAAATATCGGCTAATCTTACGGGGAACTTTAGGGATGGCCGTCTCGGCGCTCGGCCTCGATCCACCGCTGACACAGCGCCCGCCACTCCGCCTCACAATCGCGGGCTATGGTCGCGGCCGCTGCTTGGGTGAGCCTGGTGCGAATTGAATAGCGGCCCCAGCGGTCATGGACGGCCCAGGTGTACGTCCGGGCATCTTGATAGGTAACGTACCGCGGGCGCAGGATCATGGTCCATCCTCACCTGTGGCTGCCCAGGAACACCCTCAGCCACCAGGGCAGACGTTGGCGGGCGCGGCGCATCTCCTGTACCTCGCGCTCGGCCGCTTCCCGTAGCGCCCGCTCACGGCCTTAGCTTACCGCAGCTTACCGCGGCGCGCGTACCCATGCCACCATACGGCCGATCAGGGAACGCGGGCGCGGTCTCGCCGGAGGAGGAGGCGCGGGCGGAGGAGGCTCAGGTCCAGGCTCAGGCGCGGTGGCGGCAACAAGGTGAAGTTGCGTGGGTGGCGGCGCGACCACATCGGCTTGCAGCATCTGCGCCCACGCTTCGGCCTGGACGTGCTCTGCCTGCGCATCCTGCTCCGCCTGTTGCTGCTGCTGGACCTGTGCGGCGTCCAAGGCACGCAACCGCTCGCGTAGGGTACCGAGTTCTTCGGCCTGCTGCTGGATGGTGCGGCGGGCCTCGGCGAGATCGGCGACCAATGGGGCCACGACACCCGCGATGAGCGCGGCGCTGCCGCTGGACACGGATGGGTAGACAATGTCCATAGTGTCTACCCACTCCTGACCAGTGGTCAAGGTATTGTCCAGGGTGGACACCTGTCCAGCCCGCTCGCGCTGCCACTGCAGGAGGTCGGCGCGGCGGACCATGATCTGCGCGCCACTTACCCCGTCAACGTAGTGCATGGGCAGCGCCGGCGCCGTGGCGCCGTGGATAGCGCGCCGTAGTGTCTTGACTGAGCAGGCCGCCAGCAGAGCCGCCTCTTTGAGGGTGAGGTCGGCGTCCTCAACAGTCCCCTGGTCACTGTCCACACCCCTGTCCATGCCGGCAGTCTACCATGCCCCTACACACGCGGGACCGTCAGCACTCGACGTGCTGACGGTCCCGCGTGTGGTGTCTGGCGGTGCGCGTTAGGCGTCCCAGGCGCGTCCCCCGGCACGACGTAGGGTGTCGTCCGTCGCGGCGGCCACGGCTTGGCGCGCGCTGATAGCACGGGCAGACTTCTGTTCCATCTGCGCAATGGCCGTGCTCATGCTGGCCAAAGCCTTGTAGACATCGGCCAGCCGGCCAAGTTCGAGGGCAACGTGCGCCGGATCGTCGTGCCACGGCTCGGCCTCTTCCGCCACCTCCCGGAGCGCTGACCACCCGCCCATCAGGCCCTCGAACGTGAAATAGCAGGCAAACACATCCTCGCCCTCACAGGGAGCGTCCGCGGACGCCTGGTCGAGCATTACCGGATGTGTCTTGGGGGTGTTGTAGGTAGCATTACTCATGGTCGTTGACTCCTTGTGCTGAGGGGCCGTCGAGTGACAACCCCGCGACTGAATAGATGGGTGCTAGAGGTGCGTCACCGCGTCGAGATCGCCGGCGGCGACCAGGGTCTCTTGGGCAATCTTAAAGCCCCTGACGAGAAGTTCCTGAACACGACCACGCGGGGCAGTCATCTCCGCCACGAAGCGGCGGGTGATCTCAGGGTCAAGGGCGATCTCCATCAGGATAGCGGCGAGTCGTTCGCACTGTTCGTACGTCGCCGGATCGGCGTCCGATGTGTGTGCACGAGCGGTGGATGCGACGCGGATCTCGGGTAAGCCGGCCAGCAGTGTAGCTTTGGTGGCGTTGGTCATGGTGAACTATCTCCTAAACGGTGTGTGGCCGGCACGGATCAGTGCGCGGCGTTGCGGTGGTTGAGGCGATCCCTGGTCGCTACGAGGCTGACCTCCTGTGCCGCCGTAGCGCATTTTTCGGTCGCCACGAGTCGCGCGTTGTACGTGATATAGGCGCGATCGTCATAGACGTAGACCGCCCATTGCGGCGTGTACGGGGTCGCAGGCGGGGCGACGGGCGACGGTGCGGCGTTATGGTGAGTGGTCTCAGTGGTCATGGCGTCGTAGACTCCTCGCGGCTGTCCGCGCGTTCATCGTGTCAGCGTAGCGATTCCAGCGCGCGCACTCATCGTGCGCCGCTTGATTGGCGGGAAGCCAGCGGCCCTCGCCGGCATAGGCGTATTGGGGCTGGTTATCGGCGAACGGGGCGGCCAGCATCGCGCTGGCCGCTGTCGAGGTGGCGACTGTGGAGATCGTCATGGCTAGGCCGCCCGCATGGCGCTAGCGTTGTCCGCTGCCACCTGACGCTCCAGCTCATCGACGCGCCGCAGCAACACGGCCCGCTCGTCGCTCTGCTCATGGGCGTCCGCTAAAGCGCGATAAGCTTGGGCCAGGCGCTGCGCGGCGTCCGTCATCGGCCCGGCGACTTGACCGCCCCTGACCGGCCGCACAATACCACTGGGGGCGCCGGCCGACATCGGCACGACCACCGGCGCCTCGGCCTGGCCGTACCACTGTTGCATGGAGGGCTCCAGCGCGGCCACGAGCGTCGTATGACGGCACGTCCCGCGATAGGAGAAGCCCTTGCAGGGGCAGTAGTCAGCCGTCACGGGATGGCCGGTACCAGGGCGTGACTGGGACTCGACCAGGTAGCGGCCAGGGGCGAGCCGTCGAACGCGAGGCTTAAAGGCGGGCTTGCTGGCTGCGGTAGAATGGACTTGCATGGCGATTGTACCTCGCTGTGTCGTGCCGAGGGCTGTTCATAGCAGCGCCTCGGCCTTTTCTTTGTGGAAGCTATCTGCTCCTCACTCTTATACTATACTACAATAGATGCTAGTTGTCAATGGTGTAGTTTAGTTGTATAATGGGGATATAGATAGGAGGTGCAGCAATGCCCAACAAGGAAGGCCGATCCGTCGCGCCCCGCGATCCAGACGCCATCGTCGTATCCGTCCGCATCCCGCGTGCGATCCACGCGCGGATTAGCGACCTCGCGGCGGCCGATCAGCGGAGCGTGTCATGGATGACCCGCCGACTCATTGAAGATGCCCTGCACACCATTGACAAGCAGCCGGCCTAGCACGCCATGCAGCCCCGTCGCACTCGTCACGCGGTGATCGCGACACACTGAGCCGCACAGGGGAAAGCCGCCGTATCTAACACAACCGGCCTTGTGTTAGCCTATAGCAACGCCTGTCAGAGGCCCTACCGTGCTGTCCGCGCTTGCAGGGGTCAGGAGAGGGTGATAGCGCGGAATAGCGCGGAACGATTCAAGGAGACCCCAACGATGACACACAGCGAAGCTCGACGCGAGTTCGGCGCCACGATGACCGACGACGAGATGCGCGCCCTCTGGCAGCGCCTGGAAACGGACGGCTGCAAGATGATCCGCTACCAGCCCACGATCAACGCATCCGATAAAAGCCTGTGGCACATGCGGATCACGAACCCCGCCTGGAGCGACCTCCACGAGGCCGACACTGCGATCGACGTGTATTACGAGCAACGCTCCGACAGTTCGTGGGCCATGGTCGTATGAGCACCGCCCTTGTCCTCGCTCAGGGAGAGGGCGTCGGCCGCGCCCGCTCCTGGGTGGACCTGCCCGAGGACGAACGCCGCCGGCGCGCGGTCCTGGCCTGCCGCGATCACGACACGGCGGCGTTGTGGGAGTTGACCGACGCGCACCTGACGCTGTACGGACGCGCGGGCGCCACGGTGAGCCGGTACACGCGCCGCAACTACCGACAAGGGGTCGTGGCCCTGGTCGACGCCTGGCGTGAGGAGAACCTCCTGCGGCCACGCCGCGACGTCGGCGCGCTGTGGCTGCGCACGATGGAAGACGCGGGGCTCAAGCCGTCGACCGTGACGGTGCGCCTCGCCGGCGCGCGCGCCTTGTACGCCGGCCTGCGCTGGGCCGGGGCGACCGAGGCCGATCCACTGCGCGACGCGCATCCTCAGCGCGATCTCGTGCCGGCCTGGGAGAAGCGCCAGCCCTATGACCCCGAGGAGGTGGAACGGCTCGTGGCCACGGCGCACGGCGACGACCTGGCGCTCGTCTTGTTGGGCGCGCACGCGGGGCTACGTGTGAGTGAGATGCTGGCCCTCCAGTGGACCGACGTCGCGATCGGGCGGCGCGAGCTCGTCGTGCGCAAAGGCAAGGGCGGCAAGCCCCGCACGGTGCAGATGAGCGGGAGCCTGGCGGCCGCGCTCGCTGACCTCGTCGCCAGCGATAGGGATAGGGATAGGGATGGAGTGCGCGCCGGTTATGTGCTGTCTCGCTATGGTAGCGCGTTCAGCGCGTGGCATCGGCTCAACCTCGTATGCGCCCGCGCCGGCGTTGAGCCCCGCGGCGTCCATTCGTTGCGACACGCGGCCGGGACGCGCGTCGTGCAAGAAACACAGAGCCTGGAAGAGGCCGCGCGGCATTTAGGGCACGCCTCGATTGAAACGACGCGGGTCTATGCGAAGTGGTCGAACACACGCCTTCGGGCGACCGTTGGAGAGTGGTAACACGTAGGGCATGAATCAGCGGTATGGGTTGCCCAGGAGTGGATAACGCGGACGCGTAGGCGTGGGAACCGCTGAATAACGCGGAGAGGTAAGAGTGTAGAAGGCTCTCGCCCCTCCTGAACACCACACCGCACGGGAGGCGGCATGATGCCTACACACATAGTATCGACTCAACATAGCTTTGACGAGCTGCTGAAGCAGATGGGACGGAAACGTATGACAGTAAATGAAGAGCCAAGCATCAAGAGGCCCAGCAGCGCCTATCTCAAGATTAACGCCCTTAAACCTCCTACGGCCCAGCAGATAGCGCAGGTGAAGCCCGATACCCCACAAGCACAATGGCTTGAGTATATGTTTATGCGCGAGCAGTTGAATCTATGGCTACAGCGGAACGCGACGCCTTTCACCCCTGATGACGCTATGCGTCAAGACGTAGCAGCCTATCTCACAGGCGTCCGCGCCAATGAGGTGGACATCAACGGGACGCCAGCGCCGGCAGATAATGGAGGGCTTCGACCACTACGCACTCGCGATCTCCTAGCAAAAGTGGACTGGTGGCAGCGTACCCATGACGTCATTGCTTGGCGGGTAGCGACCTCTCGCCTTGATGGCACCGACTACTGGACCCTGCGCGAAAACAGACCTATGCCGCCCCAGTACGAGGAACTGCTTCCATATGCGTATCTCCATCCGCGGTTCCCCTATGTTGATGACACCGCCACTACATCCTCCGTATCTTGGCATCCGACGATTCACGCATACGCACCCGTTCTGAACGCCATGGAGGGACTATGGGGGTTTGCAGAAGCTACTAATATCATCCGTGGCAAAAATAGGCCACCCCATGTCATTACATCTAATGGCGGGATGGTGAGCGTCGGCGGCGACTCGACAATGTTTATGGATGGAACGCAGGAGGCAGCCGCGTTTGCCGCAGGGCTCAAGCTCTCCGATGATACAGTCGTTGCTTTTGTGCTCGGCCTGTACCGCTGGTGCGAGCAGGCCAATCGACGAGATCGCCGCACTTTCGCTGTCGTGACGGTCGATGAGTATTGCCAGGCGCGCGGCTGGAAGAAACACCACAAGGGCGGTTATAAACCAGCGCACAAGGCGAAGGCGCGCGATGAGATGATGGCACTCAATAAGGTGTGGGTGCGCCACCGTGTACCTGACCATCTTGTAACAAGCGACGGAACTCGCTATGTCGAAGGACCACTGATGACGGTTGAACGCGGATTCAACGATAAGCTCGGCCAAAACACCACCACGTTTCGTGTGTCGCCGGGCTCGTGGGCGGACGACTATCTAGAGGACAACCCAAACTGTATCGCACTCGTACTAGAGAACGTGCTGCGCATCGATACACGCAAGACGGTCGGGCAGTTGGCGCAGCGTCTGGGGTTGTATATGGCTCTCCAGTGGCGTACAAAGTTCCTCAACAACAACGGGGGGCAGGCACACCGCGTCAAGACCCTGCTCAATGCCGTTGGCATTGACCCGGAGACAGTCACAAATCGTGAGGAGCGACGCCGCATACGTGCCTACTTGACAGGTGAATCCGGTGCCCTCGATCAGTTGCAAGGTGTCGAGGGCATCGGTACACGCGATGAAGCCGGCGTGCTCGTGGATGACTGGCACTACAAGAATGAGGAGGCCAGTGTTCCGGACGCGGACGTTAGTTGGGGTGCATGGCTTGACTGGACAATCATCATTCCCGCGCCGCGTGAGGTGATGGACTTCTATGAGGCCCCTCTGGAGGCTCGACAGGCCACTATTAAGGAAGACATCGCCCGCAAGCGACGAAGAGAACGCGCCATTGATGCAGCGAAAGCAAAAATGATTGCTCAAAGGGAGGCTGCACCCCCCCCTTGAGTGTGACGCACCCCCCCCTTGAGTGTGACGCACTCCCCCCTTGAGTGTGACGCTTTCGTACGTAAATCGCGGTCCTGTTGTATTCTGGAGGATTCTGGCTGGCATGGTGCGCCCGGCTAACGCCGGCGCCCATGCGAACATATGAGGGATGGGCGACTGCCCACCAAAGAAATCGACCGGCGCGCTGATGATCGCAGCGGCCGGCCACGAGCAAACAGGAGCTTGCACACTATGAATGATACCAACACACAGAGCGAAACCGTCGAGCGCTTGCTCGCGATCGCCGCCGGCATCGCGGCGGCCGCCCAGCAGCCAGGGCAGACCGACGACATGCTCCGCGCTCTTGCCGAGCACGCGGTCGAGAGCCTGCTGACTATTGGCCGCGATCCGGCCGCCGGGCGACAGCTCCTACAGACCGAGGATCTCGCGGATATTCTTCTCTCAGACTACGATAAGCGCCGGGCCGCCGCGGCAGCAAATGGTGGTATCGTCGGCGTGCGAACCGGCCTCGACCACCTTGACGAGACGCTCAACGGCCTGGAGCCGGGCAAGCTCTACATGCTTGCGGCGATGCCTGGAACGGGCAAGACGACGCTGGCGCTCCAGTGGGCCGCGACAGTCGCCCAGTCAGGCGCGTCGGCGCTCTACCTCTCGCTGGAGAATGACAGCATCGACCTCGCGCGCAAGCTAGCCTGTCGCCTGGGCCAGGTCCGTTACTCCGAGGCCCTAAAGGGCAAGTTAAGCCGCCAGGACTGGGCCGAGGCCGTCAGTCGCCTCACGAAGCTACAGGGGCGCCTGTACCTCTCGACGCCCCGCGCAGCCATGCCAGACCTGCCGACCCTCGTCGATGGCTTTAAGGAGCGGACCGGCGCGGCGCCGGCGCTGATTGTTGTCGACTATCTACAGGCATGGGTGAAGAGGATGGCCAGCGCAACCGGCGAGGGGGCTGACATTCGTGAGCGCATTGATCGCTTCACACCCCAACTCCGCGCGATCGGCGAGCAGTACGGATGCGCGGTGCTTGCCATCAGTAGCCAGAACCGTGCCGGCCAGGAAAAGGGCGGTATGGGAGCGCTCAAAGAGTCAGGCGACCTGGAGTACAACGCCGACGGCATTATGACCCTGTGTAAAGACGATGACAAGAAGCGCCTTGATGATCTTACGCGCCACCCGCGCACGACCCCCCTCAAGCTAACCGTTGATAAGAACCGCCAGGGCATGACCGGCACGCCCATCAAGCTCTTGTTAGACGGCGATTATTGCATGATTGAGGAGGACCGATGAACCGTCGAGGACCCGGTATCCCTCTCGACCTGGCGCGGACAAAGGACGGCCGCGCCATCCTGAGCCGCGCCGACCTACAGCAGTATGACCCCACGCCCCAGCGCTCGGGCGGTCGTGATCGCTACTTCTGCCCGATCCACGGTGGCGACCATCAGCGCTCACTCTCCGTCGATTCGGACACGGGCAAGTACAAGTGCCACACCTGCGGCGAGACTGGAACGCTGCGCGACCACTGGCCCAACGCCGACGGGAAGCCAACCCGGCCGGCGCGCGCCCTCTCCATTGAGGAGTTAGGGCGCCACGCGCTCACTGTCCAACGGCGCGCCGATGAGGAGCGGACGGCGCGCCTCGGCACGGACCTGCCCACACAGGCGGCCAGGTTTATCGAGCGCTTGGGCGCGATGAGCGCGGCGCTACGTGTGCCGGACTGCCCTGGGGCTGTCTATCTGCGTCGTCGGGGCCTTGACCCCGTACACGCCGCGTCGTTAGGCGTGGGCTATGCCGCGCCGGGCGTGTGGCCCGGCGATCGCGGCCGACTCGTGGGGCGCATTGTTTACCCGCTCGCCGATCCCGCGACGGGACGCATAGTGAGCGCGGTTGGCCGGGTGTGCATCGACCCGGCGCCGGACTGGACGGAGGCGCAGCGCGCATCGTTCAAGGATGCCAAGCAGCGCAAGCTCACAGGCTGCCCCGCCGGCGTGTGGCCCTATGCCAGTATCGCCGCGGCGCGCGAGCAGGGAATGCCGCTGGTGCTCGTCGAGGGACCGGCCGATGCGCTGGCCCTCATGCGCTACGGAACGCTGCCCTATCCGGTCCTGGCGCTGCTCGGGACCGCCAACCTGTTGACGAGGGCTAGCGTCAAGGGTGTGGGCGGTGTAGTGCTTGCGTTCGATGCCGACGACGGCGGCGTGGCGGCCACGCTCAAGGCGCGGATCGAGTTAGCCCTGGTGGGTGTGCCCGTGGACGTGACCGAGGCGGGCTGGCTCGGCGACGCGAAGGACGCGGGTGAGCTCGCCGCGCGCTGTGTCGTGCCCGGCCATGATAACCTCGAGGATCTCGACGCCGCGCTCGCGCTGGCCCATGCCCTCGACGTGCTCACGCGCGCCGGTGAGCGCCTGGTTAAGTCGACAGCGGCGGCGGCGTCGTCGTCGGCCGATGGCTGGGAGGTCATCGACGGCGTAGAGTATCTGATCTGCACACCACGCGCGGTCGATCCAGGACCGCAAACATGCATCTGGTGCGGCACGCCGACGCCCGGCGGCGTCTGCTGTGACGACTGCAAGCAATCCGCGCCGCAGCCACTACACAGAACGGGCCACACCACGACACCCAAGGAGATACCCTATGCCAGCTAACGACCGCAACACGACACGGGACGATCTGACGTACGACGAGCTGCGGCGCTGGGCGGCCGAACTACACGCCGCGCTTGCCGACATCACGCGCGCGCATCGTGAGTTCGCCTATCGGGTCCATCCCTGCCCGCGAGGCAGTCACCCGCGCATGAGTGACCCGGTGTACACGCACGCTGAGAAGCTCGTCAAGCGCACGCCCGCGACGATTACGCGGGCCTAATCTCTACCGATGAGGAGGTATCAGCATGAGAAAGCGGACAACGCGGGCCATCGTGGTGTGCCTGGCCGACGTGACGCCGAGGAACGCCACGCACGCCGAGAAGCTACAGGACCGGATCGCGACCTTCGTTCATCGCGCGGCGACGGGTGAGTGGTCCGAGCAGACGGCGTGTGAGATGTTAGCCATCGCCATCGGCAAATACACGTTGCCACGGCCTGAGTATGCGCCACCGAGCGCCGATGCGGTGGCCCAGGCGCTGGCGGTTATCCGCGCGTATACGGACCGGTCGGACGGCGGCCTAAACTCGTAACGCATAAGCGCTGCAACGCCACTTATAGGTTGTGCCACATGCCACACGGCCTATCATGCCACAGTTGCACGCATACACTTATGATGGAATGTGGATAACTGCTATTAGGCGTTTATGGTATGCGTTTATACTATACATAGGGCGTGCGGTCTTTGGTCAGTCGCGCGCTCGCTGTCCTTTACGCGCCTGGCCGGCGGCGGGCTCTGCGGGTCTCCCGCCTCGCCGCCGGCCAGATCGCATCAAAATATCAAGGGGGACGTGATGAATCAGCCGACAGACACGCCACAGGTTCTGACCGTCGTCCAGGCCGCCCAGGCGCTCCAAATGAGCACGGATAGCGTGCTCAGGCTCATACGCGCAGGGCAGCTCCCCGCCGCGCGCCTGGGGCGTGGGTATCGGCTGCGGCCCGAGGCGCTGACGGAGGCGGTCCGGCGGCGTGAGATGGTCACGGCGACGACATAAGGAGTTCCAGGTATGCCCCGTAGCCTACAGACACAGCGGCCGGTGCTGACGACGCGCCGCCAGCAAGCGGCGGCCAGGGACCTGATCGCCGCTGCTTTACGGCGGGACGTGTTCTGTGACTTCAACTGGATCACGCCGCGCCTGGCGACGGGGGGACGTGTCGAGACTGAGGCCGACGTCGCGACGGTGGTGGAGGCCGGTATCGACACCCTGATCGACTGCCGCGCCGAGTTCGTGCCACACGCGGCGCGGTTTAAGGCGTCCCTCGCGACGGCCTACCCCCAGATTGTGTATCACTTCGTTCCAACCCTTGACGATGGGGAGCCGAAAGGGCCGTTATGGTTCGAGGCGGGTATTAGGCTGGCCCTCGCTGCGCTGGAGCGTCCCGAGGGGCGTGTCCTGGTCTATTGCCAGGCTGGCGTCAATCGCGGCCCCTCGATGCTGTACGCGATCATGCGCGCCCTGGGCATCGCGGGTGATGAGGCCGTGGGTTTGCTGAGTGACCGCCGTCCGGTCGTCGGTCTACGCTATCGCGCGGATGCGGACACGGCGATCACCTGGCTAGGGTATGGGTTGCCATCCTCCCCAACGGGCGCGCGTCCTGTGTCGCCGACGGTGACGCATGGGTGGCACTTCGCGGCAACGACGGGAGCGGCGCCCGTTGGGACAACTGAACGCTGGAGCGGGCGGCTTATCCCTAACAAGCTCGGCTTGCATGGCAGTGAGCGTGCGTTAGACGCGTTGATGTATATGCCGATTGCCGTGGGGCGGACGGATGCCCTTGTCCGGTGGTGCGCCTTTGGCGGCGAGATCGCCACGGGTGATCGTGAGTTCGTGGCCAGCGAGCGGACGGTCGTTTGGGCCGCTGATGCGACGCTCGCCTTGCGCGACTTCGCGGCCTGGTGCTACGAGGATCTGAAGCGCCAGGCCTGGGATATGACGGCTTCACAAGCGGCACGGCAGGGGGCTATATGTTCCCTCTGGAAGACCGAGGCATGGTCGCTAGACGATGATCCTGTGCGGGCGGTCGTGGGGGCATCGCTTACCGCGCTCGGTGGACCGGGCAAGTTCCTTGCGGGAGACCGCGCGACGGTCATGGCGCGGCGGCGGTACAGCCTGCACCTGGAGAGCTTGTTAGAGAAGCTGTCTCCCGGTCACGAACACGAGGCGGAGGAACTGAGGGCCGCCAAGGAGGCCGAGGACGCCAAGGAGGCCGAGGACGCCAAGGAAGCAAAGGAGGCCATACAAGCCATGATCAGCGCAGCCTGGGGGGGCAGGTCATTTAGTGGACAACAGTGAAATCAGCAGTGCCTAACGCGGTGTTGCCTTCATCGACTTCGACGTGGTAGTTGGTGCCTGGCACCGGGGTAAGCGGAATTGCTGAAAAGAGGGAATCAAGGGTTATGGATTCGGCGTTGGATGTCAGCGATCCCGCACTCGTGGTCGAGCCAAGAGTTTGGTAGCCGTTTCCGACATTCTTGGATAACTGGTAAGTCAGGGTTGTGTTCGTAAAGGCGGCCCCATCGACCCCGGTAAAAGCGAGTCGTGTTGATGATAACTGAGCGAGACCTATATGCACATCTATTG
>JAABUH010003143.1_pt1 | contig 14663 bp, 11 predicted proteins | sample 5559121 | NCBI WGS metagenome assembly JAABUH01 (sample SAMN10711871, study PRJNA513364) | rock metagenome | isolation source: Antarctica rocks | place: Antarctica: Victoria Land, Battleship Promontory nord | collected 2015-12-28
AACACCAGCTTCTCCAGGCTCAGCTCAGAGACCAGACGCTTCAGCTTCGCGTTCTCCTGCTCAAGCTCCTTCAGCCTCCGCGCCTGATCCACCTTCAAACCGCCGTACTCCTTGCGCCACCGGTAGTACGTTTGCTCGACGATCTCCGCTTCCTTGCAAGCCTGCAGCAACGTCTTACCGTTCGCCACACCAACTTCAACCTGCCGCAGCAGATTCACAATTTGCTCCGCTGTATGCTTCTTCCCTCGTAACATCCAACCCTCCTCTTGTTCCAGTTTTATCGCTTCTCAACTGGTACAAAAAGAGCCGGGCAGACCACGAAGGACCGCATCTGGACGGCAAAGGATGATGCCCGCTATCTCTCCCCTCTGGTTTCGACGCCGGGCTACCGCCATACCGTTGGAATTGCGCGCTCATGGCACTTCATCACGGTTTACGGCTTTGTACTCACCGGCGTCTTCTTCGTCATCGGCCTACTGACGAGTACGCAGTGGGAACGGCTTGTCCCCACTTCGCCGGCCGTCTTCGTGCAGGCGTGGAATACCTTCGTGCTCTACGCCAACTTCCACTTTCCACCCGAGCCGAACGGCTTTTATGGCTACAACGCCCTGCAGCAGCTGGCTTACTTCGCTACCGTCTTCGTCATGGCTCCTCTGGCGATCCTTACCGGCATGGCGATGTCGCCGGCATTGGTGAATCGCTTTCCGCGATACACAAGGATCTTCGGCGGCAGACAGGGCGCGCGCTCGATTCACTTCCTGGTTCTGATCGGGTTCGTCGGCTTCATCGTGATCCATGTCGCGCTGGTTGCTTTGACAGGCTTTCAGCGCAACATGAACCATATCGTTCTCGGAACAGACGGGTTTGGGCCGGCCGGTATGATACTGGGGTTCATCGGGATTGCGGTAGTAATGCTGTCCTGGGTCGTCGCGCACTATATCTCCTGGTTCTTTCCGCGCGGGCTTCAGCACGCACAGAAGGCCGTCACGCACCCCGTCATGCTCCTCACGCTGGATCAACTCATCCCGCGTGAGCACTACACTGCCAAGGACATCTCTCCGCACTTCTGGCCGAACGGCAAGATGCCGGTGCGGGAGGACTGGAAGCAGCTAGTTGCTGAGGACTTCAAGAGCTACAAGCTCAAGGTCTCCGGCCTGGTTGAGAATCCAGTCGAGTTGTCATTGGATGATCTGCGCGTCTTGGGACTCGAGGAAAATATCACCATGCACCACTGCATTCAGGGGTGGTCTGGCATCGCGCAATGGGGCGGCTTCTCCATGCGCAAGCTCATCGACCATGTCAAGCCTTTACCATCCGCCGATGTTGTCGCTTTCTATTCGTTTGGTGGCTCACTCTACGGCGATCTCTACTACGACACGCAGACCCTGTTCAACGCCCTCAAACCAGAGTGTCTTCTCGCACTCTCCATGAATGGTGCTCCATTGCCGGTTGAATATGGAGCGCCGCTGCGTCTCCGGGTGGAAAACCAGCTTGGCTACAAAATGGTGAAGTGGATTGAACGCATTGAATTCGTCGCCTCGGAGAAGACCCTGGGCGAAGGGGAAGGCGGGATCAATGAAGACGATGAATACTTCGACTTGCTCCCGAACATCTAGCTCGAATGACGAAGCCGATCCCAACCCCTCCCCTGAACCATCGCGCAGAACACGTCTTCGCGCTCATCGAACGGCTGCGCCTCGGTTGGCTGCTGGCTCACCTGCCAGCGAAGTTCGTCTGGGCGGCGTACGTCGCAGTCAATAGCTGCGTGACAATCGCCCTTCTGACGCTATTGGCGTTGCTGACTCACAGCCCCTTTGTGTTTCCCTCGCTTGGTCCAACGGCTTACCTCTTCTTCTTTACCCCGCTCGCTGAATCCGCCAGCCCGCGCAACGCCGTGCTGGGACACGCCATTGGACTGATTTGTGGCTTTGCTGCCTACAAGGTCACGGGAATGCATCCTTTCCCAGAAGGGTTTAGCGGTGAAGTTTATTGGCCGCGCATCCTGGCGTCTGCCCTGGCTCTTTCGCTTACCGGTGCGATCATGGTCCTCCTGCACGTCAATCATCCGCCTGCCGGCGCGACCACGATGATCGTTTCGCTTGGAATTCTCGCAAAACCCGGCTATCTGCCCGTCATCGAAATCGCCGTCGTGCTGCTGGCCGCACAGGCGTTCGCCATCAACCGGCTCGCGGGATTGCCATACCCGGTATGGCGGAGCCAGACACCATCTATCGGAGGTCATCCGTGAACGCGTCAACTCCCATCACCGAGCAAGAGATCGCGCTTCTTGTGGACAGCTTTTACGCCAAGGTGCGTGTGGACCCGGAGATCGGTCCAGTCTTCAACGATGCCGTGCAGAACTGGGATGCTCATCTGGCTCTCCTGAAGGATTTTTGGTCTACCGTGCTCCTGACCACAGGTCGATATAAAGGCAATCCGCTTCTGGCACACTTTCGCTTGCCTATCGAAGAAAGGTACTTTACCCGTTGGCTGACGCTGTTCAACGAAACTGCAAACGAAGTGATGACCGCCCCACACGCTGAAGTTGTCGCCCAGAAGGCAAACCTGATCGCCTTGAACATGAAGCGCGTTCTCGCTTCCCAGACAAACGCTCCAGCGTGATCGGCCCTGACTTGCAACCAGTCCGACGTTGCCTGAGACAACATCAACCAGAAGAGAGGATGCTATGACAACCGAAGGCTTTGCGGATGATGGAACGATGCTGAAGGACTTTGCGCAACTCGACCTTGTACAGGAGATGCTCAACTCCGAGCAGACCAAACCTTGGCAGACGGGCCACACTGCCAGAATGCTATTCAAGAAAGCAGACTTCAGAATGGTCCTGATCTCGATGGAGAAAGGTTCCGTTCTGAAGGAGCATCATGCCGATGGGACCATTTCGGTGCAAGTGTTGAAGGGTTCAATACGCTTTACTGCTCAAGAAGAGGCGCACACCCTCCAGGTAAACAGTGTAGTGGCGCTAGGTGCGTCGATCAAACACGAAGTCGAGGCGCTGGAAGACTCGGCGTTCTTGCTCACGATCGCGTGGCCAAATGCGGCAAGGCTGCAAACGATACAGCATAGAGGGTACGGGACATAGCTAAGTGCTGCATCACGCTTTTCAATGAAAGAAGCAGGGTCCTGAAATGTGTGCTGCATTATCAAACGCGCGGTTTTTTGTCAGCTAACCCACCTGGCTCGTCGTTGAGCAATCCAGAAATTGAGTGCCTTCACCCATGACAGACACCGACCTTCCCGAACCTGCAAAGACCGCCTCCGAAAGGGACGGCCTATGTGAATTTCAGCTTGGTTATTTTTGCCCAACGCCTCGAAAAGGTAAAATTGGCGACCCGTCGTCGCCAGGCGAGGGTTGGCTAATGCCTTCTCATAAACGCTGGATTTCGAGAGGGCGAGGGGCGGCAGGCGAGAACCCACTAAAAGCTGAGGTTCATCGTTCTCGCAAACATGTCTCAAATGCTATTCTCAATGAACTCGTCAGCCCATGAGTTCTGAGAAGAGGAGAGAGGCATTCATGCTGATCGGTTACGCTCGCGTTTCCACGCAAGATCAAAACCTGGACCTGCAAACTGATGCTCTGACCAAGGCTGGCTGCAAGAAGGTGTTTGAAGACAAGATCAGCGGCAGCCGTGCCGACCGGCCAGGCCTGGCGAAGGCACAGGAAGCGCTCCGGGAGGGTGACACCCTCGTCGTATGGAAGCTCGATCGGCTTGGCCGTAGCGTCAGGCATCTGGTGGATATGGTTGGGGAGCTCCGCAACCAGGGAATTCAGTTCAAGAGCCTCACGGACGCAATCGATACTGGCACACCGTCGGGGCGCTTCTTCTTTCACGTCATGGCCAGTCTGGCGGAGATGGAGCGCGAGCTCACCGTCGAACGTACTCGCGCCGGCCTCGAAGTTGCCCGGCAGCTTGGCCGCAAGGGCGGACGGCGACGGCAGATGACGGAGAGCAAGATCAAATCGGCCAAGAAGCTGTTGATGAACGGCGTTCCGCCTCGGGATGTGGCCAGCAATCTCGGCGTCTCCGTGCCGACACTCTATAGGTGGATTCCAGCCTCCAGCTATTGAGAGAGAGAGCCGCCGTCTTTGCTGTTCCTGAAAGACTTTCTCACATGACCCGTGACGGCCGCCTTTCCATCCTGAGCGTTCAGGAGGTCGGGGATCTGTACGATCTTCCCCGGTTCACCGAAGAAGATCGCCATCTCTACTTCGATCTGAGCGCGACGGAACGCGATCTGGTCGTTGGCGTGGTCACGATCTCGGTGGCGGTCCATCTGGTTCTTCAGCTTGGATACTTCAAGGCGAAACGTCAGTTCTTCGTCTATGGTCTCGCGACGGTCGCAGGAGATCTGGAGCACATCCTTCGCCAACATTTTCCTGGGCGGCTTCGGTCGGAGATCAACCCGCTCTCGAAACCCACGCGCCTGGAGCAACAGCGATCCATTCTCAAGCTGTTCGACTACCGGATATGCGACGCTTTGGCGAAGAAGGAGCTTGAGGAGAAGGCGCGGCGGGTGGCGATGCTGTCGGCGCAGCCGGTCTTCATTCTGCAGGAAGCCTTGCAGTACCTGGCCCACCGGCGCATCGTCGCGCCGGGCTACACCTACCTGCAGGACATGGTGGGGCGGACCGTCTCCGCAGAACGATTGCGCCTCACCCGGCTCCTTGATCGGGCGCTGACGCCAGAGCTGGAGCGTCAGCTGCAGGCGCTTCTCGAGGCCGATGAGGGGATGTACAGGATCAGCCTGCTGAAACACGAGCCGAAGGACACCAGTTATGGCGAGCTGCGGCAGGAGCGCGAGCGCGGAACGTTCTTTCAGCCGCTCTTTGAGTTTGGCCGGACCTTTCTGGCCGCGGCCGGCCTGTCGAACGAGAGCGTGAAGTACTACGCCTCGCTCGTCCAGTTCTATACCGTCTACAAGCTGCAGCGGATGGCCGCTCCCACGGCTCGCCTATACCTGTTGTGTTTTGCCACGCACCGCTTCCGGCAGATCAACGACAACCTGATCGAGTCCTTCATTCATCTGGTCGACGATTACGAGCAACAAGCCAAGGTCGCGGCCGAGATCGCCTCCGTGGAGGCTATGACTGAGGCGACCGGGAATCTCCAGGCCGCCGGTCAGGTCCTGAACCTGTTCCTCGATCCGACGATTCCGGACTCGACGCCGTTCTCAAAGGTCAGAAAGCGGGCGTTCTCTCTGCTGGACGCTGAACGATTTGGTCAGGTCTCCGAGTACATGCGGAAGATCGAGTTCGACAAATCGGCGTTCGAGTGGTCGTTCTACGGCACGCTGCACGCCAAGTTCAAGCCCAATCTCCGGCACCTGTTCGCGAACCTTGAGTTTGCCGGTCTGGTCGAAGACGCGCCGCTGCTTGAAGCGGTGGCCTTCCTGCAGGAGATTCTGCGCCACGGCAGATCGCCTCGCCAGATGAGCCCTGCAGAGTTCCCGACGGGTATTATCGCCCGGAATGTTCAACGGTATATGTACATCGAAGCCGAAAAGCGGAAGGACCGTCAGCTCGACGTCGACCGCTACGAGTTCCTCGTCTATCGCCTCTTGAGAAAGGCTCTTGAAGCCGGGAACGTCTACGTCCGCGACAGCAACGAGTTCCGCAGCTTCGAGGACGATCTGATCCGTCCTGAACGTTGGAAGAACAAGGCCGCCGTCCTTGACGAGATCGGCTCACCTGTACTTCTGGCATCCATCGAAGAGACGCTCACGACCTTCCATGCGGAGCTCGAAGAGAAGTTCGAACGCGTCAATCGGCGGCTTGAGAACGGCGACAACAAGCACGTCAAGATCACCGGCACCGGCGACAAGCGCCGGTGGTCCCTGATATATCCCTCGGAAGAAGAGCCCATCAACAGCCCGTTCTACGGCCAGTTGCCGGGCGTCGGCATCGCTGATCTCCTGAGATTTGTCGCCGGTAAAACGGACTTCCTGAAAGCCTTTACCCATGTCCTGGGCCGGTACATCAAGCAGGAAGCCGATCCGCGTCATATCCTTGCTTGCGCCGTCGCCATGGGGACCAACATGGGGCTTTGGAAGATGGCGGAGGTGTCGAGTCTCGGCCACTCGGCCCTTATAACGACGGTGCGCAACTTCCTGAGGACCGAGACCCTGCATGCCGCCAACGACGCGATTTCCAATGCCACGGCCTCGCTCGCCATGTTCGATCAGTACGACATCGGCGGCATAAAACACTCAAGCAGCGATGGCCAGCGAATCGAGACGCAAATCCCCACCATCAACGCCCGGCACGGCAGCAAATACTTCGGTCTGAAGAAGGGCGTGAGCGCGTACACCCTGGTTGCCAACCACGTCCCCTGCAACGCCCGCATCATCGGCACCCACGAGCATGAGTCGCACTTCGTCTTCGACATCCTGCACAACAATACGACCGACATCCAGCCGGAACGTCACTCCACCGACACCCACGGCACCAATCAGGTCAACTTCTGGCTGTTGTTCTGCGATGGGCAGCAGTTCGCGCCCCGGTACCGCGACCCGCACAAGAAGACCGCCAGCCTGGTCGGCGTTCGCCACCCGAACCACTATGCCGACTGCCTCATCAAGCCGGCCCGTAAGACCCGCGACGCACTGATCGTCAGGGAGTGGCCGAACATCCAGCGCATCGTGGCGTCTCTGATGCAAAAGGACGTGACCCAGGCGACCGTCGTGCGCAAGCTCAGCTCGTACACCCGGCAGAACGAGACCAAGAAAGCGATGTGGGAACTGGACAACATCCTGCGAAGCATCTATATCCTGGACTTCATCGACGATCCCGCCCTCAGGCAGAACGTGCAGAAAGCGCTCAACCGCGGCGAGTCCTACCACCGGATGCGACGCGCCATCTCCTACGTCAACTCAGGCAAGTTCCGCGTCAAAACCGAAGCCGAGCAACAGATCTGGAACGAATGCTCCCGGCTGATCGCCAATGCCATCATCTACTACAACACCCTGCTCCTCTCCCGTGTCTACGAGCAGAAGGCAGCCGCAGGCGATCTCGAAGCGGTCGACATCCTTAAGGGCATCTCGCCCGTCGCCTGGCGCAACGTCCACCTCATCGGCAACTTCGACTTCACAGACGGATCATCCGTGGTCGACATCGAAGCCCTCGCCGCTCACTATCAGAATGAAGACTTCTGGCGACGGTCCATGACAGAGGCAGACGACGACGGGCCACAATCGTGAAGCCGCCAATTTTACCTTTTCGAGGCGTTGGGCAAAAATAGCCAGCTTAGTTTACGAACGTAGAAACCTGCGGCGTGCGGCTCCGGCGATGCCAAGGATTTCAGCACGGAGGCTGTTGGGAAGTGATGGTGGAGGATTCCGTCCGGAGAAATTAGAGGCCGAGTCCCAACCCGTAGCTGTGTTCCTGCTTCGGCGCAATCTCCTGCTGCGGTGGCTGGATAGACTGTTCCTGCTTGTACTCTGGCACATGGGCGCTCTGGTGCGACACATCGCGGCTGAGTGCCTGGGGCAGCTGCTCCCGGTCGCTCGTGAAAATCTGCGCATCATGCGCTCCGCGCGATACGGCGACGTAGGCCATGCGGTTGTTGAGCAGATCTTTCGCTCCAAGCTCCGTGTCCACATGCACCAACACCCGCTCGGCGGTCTGCCCCTGGCTGGAATGGCTGGTCACGGCATAGCCGTGATCGAGATGCGGATGCCTGGCTGGATCGATCTCAACGGAGCGGCCATCGTCCATGCGCAGCGACATGCGGCCTTCGGTGATGCTCTGGATGGTTCCCAGCTCGCGATTCGCAACTTTCAGGTCGTTCGCGGGCGCGGTGAACTGGAGTCGGTCGCCCACAGAAAACGCCTTCTCCTGCTCCCGATAGATCGAAACGCCTTGCTGTCGCCGTGGATCGTATGTCTGCTCCTTGATCTGTCCCGCGCCGTCAATCCGCACGACAGTGAGGAGATTGTTGGGAGCGTCCACGCTCTTGACGCGGGCATACTCGCCCTTTTCGATGCCGGTCTCCTTGGAAGTTCGCGAGTAAAGAAGCACATCGTTGAACTCGTACCGCGCGGCCCAGGTCCGGTCGGCTCCGGTGAGGTCCTGGCGGGGAATGAGCGCCGCGACCTTATACTCTTCCCTGCCGACAACGCCCCTCCCTTGCAGCTCCGAATGGATCGCCTGATTGATCTCTGCACGGGAGCGATTGTCGGGCGAGACGACCAACGTGTTCTCCGGCGACTTCGCGTATTCCTTCGCAATCGCCTCGATGCGTTCGCTCTGATCCTTTACCTCATACACTCTGCCCTGCCGCTCCAACCCTTGCACGGCGTCTCCGACCTGGCCACGCGCAAGCTGCTCGACCACCTGTTTCAGTTCAGGGTCACGCTGCCGCACGATCTCATCCAACTTCACCGTCTTCATACCAGCTTCCTGAAGCTGGGCGAACGGTCTTCCGGCCTCCACGGCCTCATGTTGCCGGGTATCTCCGACCAGGAGAACGCGGTCGTTCGGATGAAGCCGGTTTATAAAGTCATGCATCTGCTTGGTCGATGCCAGAGAACTCTCGTCCAGGACATAAAACCTCTTCTCACCGGTATCGGCGTGCTGCCCTTTGGCAAGATGGGCCTGCAAAGTTGAAGTCTCAATGCCCGCTCCACTCAACTGCTGCGCCGCGCGGCTGGTTGGGGCGAAGCCCTCCACCTTATATCCATTGGCTTCGACACCTTCCCGGATAACGAAGAGCGTCGTGGTCTTCCCTGCCCCGGCCACGCCGTCCAAGCCGACGATCTTCTCCTGGCTCTGGAAGATCTGATCGGCGGCTCTTTGTTGGGTGGGGTTCAACTCTGGGTGACGCTCGATGGCTTCAGCTCGGGTCCGTTGCTCTACCAGAGAAGGATTGCTGAGCGCAGCCCTGTTCCCTTCCTGCATCCGCCCAACGGTTTCGCGTTCCATGCGCAGCATCGCGGCGGTCGTGTACTGTTCGCCTGCGGCACCCGGCGCATGTTCGACGGTGCGGAACTCACCCTGCGCGATTCTGCGGTCGAACTCGGTCCTGACCTGGCTGGCACTCGCCTGCCCCATGCTCCGGTCCATCGCGGCTTGCAGAATGGCCCGTTCATCCTGTACCGCCGACCGCTCGAAGACGTGATCGCGTGCGTAGGTCACGGCCTGCTGCGCCATCTTGGGAGAGTCCACTTCCTGCCGATGCGCGTTGGTCAGTGCTTTTGAGACAACCCAATCGGCCTGATGACCATGCTGGGCGGCAAGTTCCCGGTGTCGATGCAGCACCTCTGCCGGCGATTGCAGTTCCTTGGAATCGCGAGTCCGGTGCGCGGCAACCTGGGCCGCACCCGCTCCTTCGCGTCCGATCTCTTCCAGGTGCGACTTGATCTGTTCGCGCCTCGGACTCGACGCTTCAAGGTACTCCGGCGTGTATCCCTTGATCTCCGGTTGGCCATGTTTGCCGCGCTCGATCTCGTAGCCGAGATCCTGCAAACGACTGGCAAGCTCCGTCCGATAGACAGCGGTCGCGAACTGCTGCGACCCGAACAGGCTGCGAGCGTCCAAGGATCGGGTCTCGCTGTTTTCCCGCTCGGTCACGTTGAAAATGACGGCATGAGTGTGGAGCTGCGGCGCGGCGTAGCCGTCTACAGGCCGCGCCGTGTCGTGCTCGAAGGTCGCGGCGGCGAATTTGGCCGTAGATTCTGGCGCATTGACGTTCCCGAGCCGAGCCTGGGTGTACCGCTCCAACTCGCCCAAAGCGACCCGAACGCTATCCCGGTGGGCCTCGCGAACTCGGTCATCGCCTCCCACCAGGGCGGTGAGCGAAACCGATTTGGGAGCTGAAAACGTAGCGTCCCAACCGGCCCGATGCTCGACCGAAGTTACTTCCCTGCCGAACTGGTTCTCATAGGTCTTGGCTGGCTGATGCCGAACCATCTGGTCGTGCGTCTGCGGATGCTGGCCTTCGGTGAGGCGGGCGAAGTGTTCGGCTCCGACTGCCCCTTGAAGTCCCCACTCCTGGGCGAGCTTGCCCTGCCATTCGCTGTGCCCCTGCTGCTCCCGGCTCCAGTAATTCGCTTCTTTCGCCGCGAACTCGCGGGCGTGGTATGTCCGGGCTTGTCCACCGGAGAGCGGCTTGGAGATCGTCAGCATGGCCTTTACTCCAATGGATCGTAAACCGATGTCATCGTTCTTGCCCTTTGCCCAGATCGTCCGGCCATTGCTGCGCGCCGTGCAGGACACGCAGGATTCGGACGGTATCGCTTTCGATTCGGTAAGCGGCGATATACGGAGTTCGAGACACAACCAGCTCGCGGGTTCCGGCGATCCGGCCCATGCGCCCCATCTCGGGCGTACGAAGCAAGCCTTCTACCTGCGCCTCGATCCGGTCATCCACCATTGCGGCTGCGCGTGGACTGTCCGCCTCGATGTAGTCGAAGATGGCCTCACGGTCGTTCATGGCGAAGAGGCTCCACTCAATCCTCACTGGCTAGCGTCAGCCTTTTTGAGCGCGGTGGAGCGACGTTGGGCGAAGTGCGCCTTCACCTGCTCGTTGGCGACAGCCGGGCGAGGATCGTCGATGGCCTCCTGCACCTTGGCGCGGAACCAGGCGTCATGCGCCGCGGCGTTCGCGGCAAGCGGAAACGGAAGTGCGCCTTCATTGGCGGTGCGCGTCAACAGGATGCGCACCGCATCCGAAACGGTCATCCCCAACTCTTCAAGGACGGCAGCCGCCTTTGCCTTCACGCCAGAATCAATGCGGGTTTGTACCAGAGCGTTCGCGGACATAAGAGTCTCCTGGCCCATTGTAATACGTCTGCATGACAACTAATCCAACGGCTTCCACTCGCGAGCCGCTCCCTCGTTCTTCTTAAAGGCAGACTTGCGCGGCTCCGGCTGAGCAGCCTCGGCGAAGAGGGGCATTGCCGGTTCCGGTTTCGCGGCGGGAACTGCAGCCGTTATCCTTCGCGGGTTTGGTGGCAATCTCCATCGCAAAGCTCTTTTTACTGCTGAGCAAGCCGGGCGTCTGGGACTCCTTCAGACGCTCGACCTCGATCTCGCCCAGCGTCTCCGAAATCCACTTCGCCGCGCGAGGTTCCGAGGTCTTGAAGAAGATTTTCGTCGCGGGCTGCGAGAGCATGGCTTCGGCGTCCTGACCGTACCGTTTTTCGAGCTGGCTGCGCCCCTGGAAGCCGAGCACGACCGGGTTCCCATACTTGCGGTTTTCGGTCACCGCAGTGTGGAGCTGAGGGAGTTTGTTGAGGCTGGCGAGCTCGTCCAACACAAACCAGACAGGCTTGGCCGGGTTCACACACGGCTCCATCATTTGCAAAATGAAGAGGTCGAGCCATGCCGAATGGAGGGGCAGGATGCGCTCCCGCATCGCTGGTCTGGAGGTCAAAAACACCCATTGGGTGCGCCCATATTTCCACTTGCCGGTATCGAACCACTCCTTAGCCTCGCTCCCTTTCGGGAGCAAGGCGAGGCTGTCGGCGATCATGTTGAGACTGGAAAGAACGCCCGCGCGCTGCGGTCCGGCTTTTCGATCCAGATACGCGGCCTGGGGCGTTCCTGCGAGCCTTCGTTCGATCTCGGCAGGGTCGGACATCCATTCCAGAAGCCATTCCACGGAAGCTCCACTGCAAAGCAGGCGGGCAAGAACCCGGCGCGGAGCGTCGGTAAAGAAGGTGTTCTCGTACTGCTTCTCGGGAAGCATGGCGGCGGCGATCGCATCCTCGATGCCGCGTCCGTCCAACTCGGCCTGTAGGTTCCAGAACGGACAGCGCGTGTCGAGCGGATTGAGGATCAGGTCTCGCCGCTCGGGACGGTAGAACTCCTGCACGAACTCGCCTGCCGGATCGTAGACGATGGCGGTTTCGCCTCGCTTCTGGACCTGCCGAAGGATTTGCCGGATGGCGTTCGACTTACCGCTTCCGGTGTCGCCCAAGAGCAGGATATGGCTCGATTCGAGCTTCTTCGGGATACGGAAACTCGACGGCAACACGCCCATTCTCCGCTTCAGTCTGAGCCGGATTCCGTTTCGTTTTGCCCCCCAATACCACTGAAAAGAGGACACAAGCTCCGGTCCTTTGGTCCTCCGTCCATGCCGCTCCTCGCGCTTCGATTGACCTCCAAACCTCTCCCGGAACGCAAGGTAGAGCAGAAATAAGACAGCGAAGCCGCAGAGCGGCGTCAGCATCAGCCGGCTCATGCTCTCGCCTGCGAAGAATTCATCCTGGAGAATGGGGCCGTCTTCCTCCGGACGCCCCATCCGTTTCGCCTGCATCAGACCGGTCCAACCCTCCGCCTGGGCATCGGGCGAGAGCTTCAAGGGAAGTTTGGGATGACCAGTATTCGTCGCTGAAATGACATCCGCGTTCTGCGCGAGCTCCGGTTTCCGCTTCGGCGCGGTCTTCCAAACCCACCACACGGGAACGCTCCTGGCCGTGCTGCCGGTCATCGCCGCCGCCACATACGCGGGAAAGTATTGCTTCTGAAGTGGGGTGAGCGCGAACGAAAACCAGAGGGCAAACGGGAGCGCAATCGCACCTGAAAGCACGAAGACAAGGAACGGAATCAGAACCGAAAAACGTCGCCGAAACTGCAAGGGCCGGGGCATTACTTTGCCTCCGGGTGAGCCTCTAGCCGCTTCAAAATCTCCTCCGCCTTCCCTTGCTTGATCGCATCCGCGTGCTTCACGATCCGCTGAACCGTCTCCTCGGGGAGGTCGGAAGCCGCCGCAATCAGGTTCTGCACGAGTGATCGGAGGCCCATCAGCTCCGCCAGAATGGTCGGATCGGGAGCCGATTCCTTCTTCCGGGCTGGACGTTTCAGGTGGGCGAGTGCGGCTTCCCGGAGCCACTCCGCGCAGGTCATTGCGGCGGCCTCGGCAGCGGATTCGACTGCCTCCATCTCGGTTTTGGGAAGCCGCGTCGAGACCGTCTTGCCGCGAATGGACGCCTTCGGCTCAACGTTTGGGGACGGAGAAAGAAGCGGTGCGGGGATGCGGAGAATGCTCATCGGGGGCCTGGAATTGCTTTAGCAAAACGGTAAGTCAGAGCGGCTCATCCGGTCAAATCTCGGCCGTTTCCGAATGGAAACATTGGTAGACCACGGTAAACACCACTGGCTAAGTTGCTGATTCTAAGTGCACCTCTGAGCTGCCCTCGTGTTTACCCTTGTAAACACGGTGGTCTACCAACGTTTACCAGTGTTTCCGCCCGGAAACAAATATGGTCTAAGTATCTGATTCCAAAGTGGTAGACAACTGTATACGTTTCGTAGACAACGGTATACCCATTGGGGGTGACGTGTCATTACTTCTTCCGCTGCAAAGCAGCGTTCTGTTGCACCTGGAACTGGCTGCACGGAGTATGACTGTTCAAGTGCTGAAGCGAGCCGAATTAGACTAGCCCAGAGGCTTCCCACCTATGGCACCGAAGACCGAGCCGGCGTTGATCTGTCCCAAATGCGGCGAGTCCATCAAGCTGACCGAATCGCTTGCCGCACCTCTGGTCGCAGCAACCAAGGCGCAATACGAACAGCAGCTCGCCGAGCAAGCAAAGAGTTTTGCGACGGAAAAGAAAACTATCGCCACGCAGCAGGAAGCGAACGAGCGGCGGGCCGCGGAGTTGGAGGCCGTTGCGCAAAAGCAGCAGCAGGAAGTCGCCCAGGCGGTGCAGGACGGGATAGCAAAGCAGCTCGTCGGCGAACGCCGGAGGATCGCCGAACAGGAGTCCGCGCGTGCTCGTCAACAAGTTGACGATGAACTCAAAGCGGAGCGGGAGACGGGTGCTCTCCAGAAGGAACGCATACAAGATTTGGATCGCAAGCTCACGTTGGCACGGGCGGCGGAAACCGGCCTTCTGAAGAAGCAACAACAGCTCGAAGACAAGGAGCGGGAATTGGAACGGGATCTGCAGAAAGGGATTGCGGCAGCGCGGGCGGAGGAACGCGCGAAGGCACTTGCCGAAGTGCAAGGCGATCTCGATCTCAAGGTGCAGGACCGCGACAACAAGATCGCGCAGCTCCTTACCGAAATCGGCAGTCTGAAGCGCAAGGCGGAACAGAGTTCCCAGCAAGCGCAGGGCGAGTCGCTGGAGGTCGCGCTCGAACATCAGCTCCGTTCTCAGTTCCCTTTCGACCTGATCGAGCCGATTGCCAAAGGCGAGTTCGGAGGCGACGTGCTACAGCACGTCCGCGATCAGACCGGCCAACTCTGCGGGAAGATCCTTTGGGAATCGAAGCGAACCAAAGCCTGGTCGGATTCATGGCTCGCCAAACTCAAAAGCGATCAACGGGCCGCGCACGCTGACCTGGCCGTCATCGTGTCGCAGACCATGCCCAAGGATGTCACTCACTTCGATCACATGGATGGTATCTGGGTGTCGAGCCTGGGCTGCATCCTGCCAGTCGCCAATGCGCTTCGCGTCAGCGTGATCGAGCTCGCCGGCGTTCGGCGTTCGAGCGAAGGGCAGGAGTCCAAAGCGCAGCAGATTTATGCGTACCTCACTGGCCCCCGGTTCAAACACCGGGTGGAATGCATCGCCGAAAAGTTCATGGAACTGCGCGGCGATCTCGACAAGGAACGCAAGTGGATGAATAAACAATGGGCGAAGCGCGACAGCGAACTCCTCGCAGTGCTCGAAGCCACCTCCGGGATGTACGGCGATCT
>JAABUH010003145.1_pt1 | contig 14661 bp, 32 predicted proteins | sample 5559121 | NCBI WGS metagenome assembly JAABUH01 (sample SAMN10711871, study PRJNA513364) | rock metagenome | isolation source: Antarctica rocks | place: Antarctica: Victoria Land, Battleship Promontory nord | collected 2015-12-28
AAGGGCGCTGGTGGTTCGTGGACAGGGGAAATAGGAACAGCATCGCCTCCCGTCTCAGGCTATCGGACGTATATGAAGGAAAGGGACTGCGTAAGAGTCATAAGCACCCGGAGACGGTACGAGGCGACACATTCCCGCATCGGGTTTCTGGCGGCGAATGCGAGAGCGTACCTATGGGGCAAGATGAGATGCGATGCATTGCGGTTCAGTGTACTATGCTTAATGAGCTATGCGTTGAGTGGAGATCCTATTGGACAAGCTTTCCACCGCTATCATTGTCGATCGAGCATATGACCTGGGTCATTTGTCAGCGAGACATGGATGAAGGATCAGGCCGGGCGGACCTTGTAGAGGTATACGCAGTGGGGAGACGTCGTCGATGGTGACTTCATGCAGCCTATCTCGGAAGAGGTATCGGACGCGAAGCTTCTTGTTCTCCCCGATGCAGGGGTCCTACCACACCACTCCATCAGTACGACCACTATATCATTGAAGATTTGCCCACCCAGAAACCGAGGAGGTTGAACTGGAAAATCTCATCGTCAGCTTCGGCCCGGGCGATCAGGATCATCTAGAATCACCTTTGCCCGTCCGCCAGGTATGTTCACCCGGCTGTCCGAAACCAACGCCTGCGTAGGTACCGTGACGTCGATCACCACCTCCTCCTCGCCCTCGTGCTCCCTCATTCCGCGTTGAGTGAAGACCGTCGCAAGACCATAGTGCGCGGAGATAATAATGAGACCTGTAGCATCACCGCATAAGCACCACGCTCGGATCGTTTCAAAGAGTCGATTGAACAGTCGCGACGCACCGTGCTTTTCGCGTTCGGCAGCAATTTTGGTTGCGGTCGGGCGTTCCATGACCGTCATCGCCTCTTGCGCCTCCGCCTTCTTTTGGGCAATGTAGTCCGCGTGCTCTTCTCGCAGCTCCTTGACCCGCCTAATGACAACCCTTCGTCAGTATACACTCTCCTCGAGGGGTGAATGATACGTACTCTGCTATCCGCCGTCGTTTCCGTGGGATGATGAAGAAGTGGTGGACTGCAACATAGCTCGCCACGGGCAGGACGGTGGAGAAGAATGCGACATATGGGTTGAGGTCATGTGACAGCAGAACGGGTATGGTGATCCTTTGACCCAAGCGTGACATACTGGACATTGTCAGCTTAGCCTCCAGAGAGTCGTAAAGCAATGTAGTGACCTACCGGAGTCGCATAGTGATCCCGCCTCCGAAATCAGCAGAAACCGTCACTCCCCCTCGGACGTTTGAGGTAATCTTGCCCTCTCCATCGACGAAGCCGCTGATATCGCCGCCGCCCGAAGCTGTCGCGCCGATCTTGACCTTCACCCCGAGGAGCCCTGTGCTCCAGTCTCCAGAGAGGTGACTATCGCTCAGGCCGGCTTGTGTTTCAAGCGTCCAGCCCGTGCCGCTGCGCTTTGAGGAGGTGAGACCGACGGACAGGCCGGATTGGTCCCCGAGAGCGATTTCCTTTGGGAGAGAGGAGCCCCATGGTCCGAAAGCGAAGAAGCCGGATTTGTAAGCTGATTCAAGGGTCAGACTATCTGCCAGACCGTGCGTTGGACGAGTGAGATGGACCCACTGATGAAGCCAGTCGTTTGGGCATATATCCGACGACCAAGGGTGACGGATATTCGAGGCGGAGCGGTGATGGGTTGCTGAACGGCATTGACGGTAACGAAGCTGATCACTGTCGTCAGATGAGTCCTGCCAAACCAGCATGAGGTGAACGAAGATGACTCACGCGTTCTCGTCATAGGCATAAGTCCCTTTAGCCGTCCCCAAGAACGGGCTAAGGAGACTCGACCCGACTTCCACCCATAATCGCGGCGAGAACTGATGTTTCACCGTCCCAACCACGTTCGCTCCACCCGATCCATTCCGTGTAGCCATCTGACCTTGCCAGACCGACTGTGTTTTCTCGGCCAAAGGCGTCTCGAACGAGTGCCTCATCGAGACTCTGCCTATCCGTACTCGAGATAACCGGGAGAACGGGTCGTGCGCGTATCGCTCGGGGTGTTTGAAGGATGACGCCTTCAGGAAGACTGCTCGAGCGTCCAGGACGACCGTCATATCCCCTTTCGGCTTGACGAGGGCTTCCGCATCGAGCTGACGCTTCTCGTACGCTTGTCTCTGAAAATGAGCTCGCATCTCCTCCGGGGTCTTGATCCTCGGCCCGATCTCCCAGGATGTCCGTAATCCCTCCTCACCAAAAAGATCATATATTGTGCGTTTTGTGGGATCGGTAAGAATTTCGTACGCCCGCTGGATCTCGGTGAACCGCTCATGTGCTGCTCGCCGGGACAGCTCATCGCGCTGACGGTCAGGATGGTATGTCGAAGCGAGGGAGCGGTAACGATCTCGGATCTCGGCATCGGAAGCAGAACGAGGAAGATTGAAGATGGCGTATAGGGAGTCTGACGAGAATGATTCCAAGGTCTCGGCAGAGGTCAGAGTAGGGGAAAGGAGAGGTGAGCCGGGTGGTGAAGGAGGTCTGACGGGTCCAGCGGATGTGGAGGCGAAGTAATCGTAGTAGGCTGAGCTTGGACCTGGCTCGTCCATCTCCCTAGGACCAAGCTGACCTGAGCCTGTCGTCTTAGGGAAATGTCGATGCCAGCATGGACGATCGAAACGAGTAAACTCCAGGTCACGTGCCGTGGCCTCCGGGGAATAGCCGGTCCCCATCACCAGCGATGCATTCCTGGATTCGACTTGTTCTCTCCATATTTTGTCAAGAGAAGCTCCTGTGGGGGAACATTTGATTACCGCTTCACCGCGCTCAACATCTCAGCGCGACCTCCATGTCCCATCTCGGCACGACATGTCCGAGTCCCCTCTTGCCATCCCTCTATCTTCCGTCTCGGACAGTCCGCTCGATGCCTCCCTTGGCCCTCCGCCGAAATCCCATCGCAGCGCGGACTTCTTCGACAAGTATCTCCCGGAGAGATATGCGGTCTTTGCGAAGAACAATACCGGTCTACTCTTTGTTGCGGCCTCAACCTTCTTCTTCAGCTGCATGAACCTGACCGTCAAATACTTCTTATCCATCACTTCCATCTCCGTCGTCACCCTCATCGTCGTGCGGATGGCCATCACCTCCGCCGGATGTATCATCGCGCTCTACTTTATCGGCGACCCGAACTACCTCTTCGGCCCACCTGAGATACGTAACATGCTCGCTGTACGAGGCGTCGTGGGTTTCGGCGGTCTATTCAGCAATTATCAAAGCTTCAAGGGTTTAAGCGTTAGCGATTCGACAGCGATCCAATTCTTATCGCCTTCGGTCACCGCGTTTTTGGGATATATGTTTCTGGCGGAAAGCTTGTCAAGACGAGAATTGTTCGCCGGGGTGTGTTGTCTGGCAGGAGTGTTCTTGGTCTCGAGACCACCATTCCTCTTTGGCTGGGGCAACGAGGAGATCTTACCACCGGAAGATGCGGGATCGGTGGTCATACCTGGGGAAGGGGTGGATGCCGATATCACGACTCCGGAAAGGATGATAGCGGTGGGATGGGCTTTCGCGGCGGTGGCCAGCGGTTCCACCGCTTGTGAGTTTACAATTCCTATTCGCCGACCCTGTCTCGTCGCTTATACCACCCACAGACGTTGTGATCCGATATATTGGCGATAAAGCTCACGCCCTTCACTCCATGGCGTACTTCTCCTACCTGTGTACTATCGTTTGTGGCCTGTAAGCATTTGTACCCTATGCCCCATGTCTGAGCTGAGTATGTATTCCCGATCAGAGCACTACTCGTTCTTCCTGGCCCAGTGCAGTGGCCAGACACCTGGATGGGATTCTCCTTAATCTTACTCGTCGGGGTGAGCTTAGACGACTCGTGCTGGATCCACCAAGCTCACGCCCTGCAACAGATCTTCGGCTTCATAGGTCAGACACTCCTTACTCTCGGACTGCAGCGGGAGAAAGCAGGACGTGCTGGGCTGGCCTTGTATCTCTCCGTAGATCCGGCCCACGATCGCTGAAAGGTGCTTATGAAGTAACAGGTGGTATTCGCCCTTATACTGGAGTTCATCGCATGGCATACAGTTCCTTCTTTCCTCAGCTTCTTGGGGACATGCATCATCCTGACTTCCGCTGTATGGGTCGCGGTAGGTCTAGCCAGACTACCATTCTTACCCCGACTGATCCTCTTGTACCTAGATGTCCGGCGGGAACGGCGAAACAAAGCCAATCGACGACGTCGAATCGCAACCTATTTCCCGATCCACATCACCCATGCCAATGCCACCAATAGGCCGTCCTACCATGCGCGGCGAGCATTACAGCTACGAGACGGTCCGACTTACAGCCGACGATGATAAGGATGATGACGATATTCGACCTCTGAAGGAGATCAAGGGGAAGAATGGGTATTTGAATGTCAAGAGGAATGGTATAGGACGGAGAAGAAGTAGTGGGGCAAGCTCGATCTCGGGGTTCACGAGTGGTGCTATGAGCGATTAGTGTGTGTGATCCGTAGTGTATGACGATTCGGAACACCCAAACCCGAAACCATCTCGGCCGAGAGAGAGCACGTGGCGATTCATGCCGACTGTTTCTGGGGGGCTCTTGCTGGTCTCATCCTCTTACCCTCTTCCTCGGCTTCTTCCCCTAAGTAACAGCAGCGATGTCTGCTTCTACGACAGAGAATGGTCAAGCCAATGGCTCTAGACCAGCTACTGGTCATGATAAAGCTGCTCGTCGGAAGCGATTCGAGGACGTCTTCCCCATCATTGCCGAGGAGTTGCTGGGGCATATTAGGGGTGAGGGGATGCCTCGAGACGCGGTGGAGTGGTATGAGAAAGTGGGCCAGCTTCCATGGCTCTTCCCCATGCGCGATCACCTCGCTCGTCGTGGTAGGAGAACAAGCTGAAGCTGATTTCCTCACCAGAATCTAAACCATAATACCCCGGGAGGTCAGCAGATCCACCGGAAAGGGGTGATGGTCGAGCTGACTTGGATCAGGCAAGCTGAACCGCGGCATGTCGGTCGTGGACACCGCCGAAATCCTCAAGGGTTCATCACTGTCTGACGAGGAGTACTTCCAAGCTGCGATCCTAGGATGGTGTGTTGAGCTGGTCAGTAGCTGGCCTTCAGGTGCTCCGCCTCGGTTCGCTGGCTCAGCAGCGAAGGTGTTGACGGCGCGATTGAGCTAATGAATCATCAGTTGCAAGCTTACTTTCTCGTGGCCGACGATATCATGGACCAGAGCGTTACTCGGCGCGGTCAACCTTGCTGGTATCGCCGGGTACGTTGTTCGACCTGCCTGCTTGGTATGCAAAGCTGATACGATATAGCCTGGAGTAGGGAGTATCGCGATCAATGACGCGTTCATGCTCGAGGCCGCCATATATCATCTACTGAGGAAGCATTTCCGGAAAGAAGCGTACTATGTCGACCTAGTCGAGCTGTTCCTCGAGGTGGGTTATGCGGGATTGGCCAGCCGGTCGACTGATTAGGAATGTAGACCACATTCCAGACGGAGATGGGCCAGTTGATCGACTTGATCACGGCACCGGAGGATCATGTGGATCTGAGCAAGTTCTCTTTGGAAAAGTGGGTGATACCGTGATCCGGGGAGATCTGCTCGAGACGAGCATTGTAGAACGACGTCAGCTGAGCTACCAGCTGACTCCTTCAACAGACACCACCTCATCGTGGTATACAAGACCGCTTTCTACTCTTTTTATCTCCCTGTCGCTCTTGCCATGCGCATGGTGCGTAGGAGCCTTGGGCGATCTCAAATTAGCTGACAGGGTCGACGCAGAGAGGAATCACCGATGACTCCGCATATCAGCTCGCCCTTTCCATCCTTATCCCCCTCGGTGAATACTTCCAGGTCCAGGACGACTACCTGGATTGCTACGGTCTACCTGAACATATCGGGAAAATCGGTACCGACATCCTCGTATGCCTCCTTCTCGCAAAAATCTTGCGAGAGGCAGATGACATTGGGTAGGACAACAAATGTTCATGGAACGTCAATACCGCTCTGAGATATGCCACCCCTCAACAACGTCACATCCTGGACGTACGCGGTCCTAGCCGTCATCTGCTTTCCAAGCTGACTCTTTGTCTGACACCAGGACAATTACGGCAAGAAAGACGCGATCTGCGAAGCGCGTGTGAAAGAAATCTTCTTCCAACCCCCTATAACCCTACCCGAGCGATTCGAGGCATACGAGAAGGAGAGCTACGAGACGATCACGAAATTAATCGGGCAGGTGGACGAGGAAGGGACAGGCATGCGGAGGGAGATGTTTGTGAGCTTCTTGAATAAGGTTTACAAGCGGAGCAAGTGAGTATACCAATGTGCCGAGAACCACCATGCATGTAGATACACCGTCCCGCCGAGTTTGGGGACATGTCACTCAACCCATCAGCCTCTCTCTAGCACAAGGCCTGCTATTCTCAGCTTTCTCCTTGCCCGTCCCGACTGGCTCTCTTCCCCTAGGAGCAGGAGGGCGGGCCTTGATCAACTCGATAAGACGTACGAGACCCCTCCGCGGATGATGCTTTGAGTCAAGTTTGCCCAGCTCGGTCAGGATGTACGCGATCGCGTCGGAGACAGGTACTCGGGGAGAGGGCTCCACCTGAGATCCAGCCATTCTGCGAGGGATCGGGGACGACGCAGCCGAATGGAAGAGACGGAGTTGTCTGACCATTCGAGATGAAGACGGACGGTAGGAGGTGGCAAATCGTTTTATATGGTCAAAAGATCAGGTCACAAAGGGCTACCGACAATGGAGGTTCGCCAGCCAAGCTCCCACTCATCACGCCGAGCGGAAAGAGGGAAAGAAAGATCTCGAGCATGCAGGGAGACCGCGTCAAGTTGACAGGACATGCATCAAATCCTCGAATGTCCCGCTATCCCCGAAGCAGGGTCCAGAAACGGGTTCTCCTCCTCCTTCTCCAATCCGTCCGACAAGGGCGTGAGCGAGCCCTCGAAACCCGATCTCGATAGAACATGCGCAGTGCGAGGCGAGGGCGGTGTGACTCGCGGTGTGGGGAGGTAAGCCCGCCGAGCGGCTTTAGCGGGGGTAGTGAAATCGCTGGAATTCTCGTCGTCCATATATTTGACTTTACGCCGCTTTGCAGTCGACTCGGGAGTAGGTAGACCCTCTCTAGGCCTTTTCGGCTTGATGGGAGTCGATGGCGATGGGGTTGAGAGGTGATCGACAACGATTTGCTGAACATTGCATTTGACCCAAACGTCAAAAACGCCATCCCACTCCGCCATCTTCTCAGCGGGACTATGGTTGACATAGACCACCTTCACACTCCTCCCAGGACCAGCATGCAAGACCCTCGCCATCTCCTTGACGATCCGCTTCACCCCCGGAATCGCAAGACTCGTTCCGGCAACTAGCAGGAAATCAACTTTCCCGTCCCTGCCTCGCAAATCCCGCTCGACGAGGGACCCGATGGCTTCGCCTTGCATGTGTTCTTCGCCGTAGAGGACTACATTGGCGCGGAGGGATCCGGATCGGCGCTGACGTTCCGAGAGGGCGTGGCGGATTGTCGCGGAGAGGTTACATGTTGGGCAAGGGATGGAGGCTTGTGAGAGCGGGAGGAACGGTGTGAGAGGGAAGATGGAGGAGCACAAGGGGCAGTGGAGGGTGGTGAGTTGGCCGTGGAGGGGGATGCACCGGGGAAGAGGCGATTGAGCGCTAGGCGTGTCAAAATGGATATCCAGCTCGGACAGCGGAGCATCGATTTGAACGGTTTCGCCCTTGCCTTTGCTCCTCCGCTGTAGGGCTTGTTGAGCTGGGATCCCGACTGACAGACCGGCACGGGCTTCGAGACCATCGATGTTCTGTGTGTAGCATCGCAGGAGCCGTCCTTCCTGGTCGAGCGAGTTCAGGAAGGAGTGGAAGGCTGTAGGCTGGGCGGCGGAGGAGAGGCTCGCAAGCTCGGTGAGGAGTTCGTGATGAGCTGACAATAAGGCTGGAGACTACGAGATTCCTCTCAGCTTCATGCAAGGATAGTTAGGGACGCAGAGTAGACGAACCGTAAGACATTTGACATGGAACAGGTCTTTGACCCCAGCCTTCCCCTTGCCCTTCCTTTCACCACCGAAAAGTCCATCAGCTGAGCGGAAGTCGGGGATGGATGCAGCGGTTGAAACACCAGCTCCACAGATGACGACGATTCGACGAGCCGATCTGATGGTGGTGACCACGTCTTGCAAGGCGAAATCCGGGCGAGATGTGCTGGAGGAGGGGGGCGAGGAGGGGGGTGTGAGGGAGATAACGGGAACCATTTCCGAAGACAAGTACAATGCAAGACGTTCAAGCAAGCATGAAGACCATAGTACGAGGCACCAGAAAGAGGGGTATTTACAAGAAGGATAAGATGAGGGAGATGGGACAAAGGAGAGAAGTTGTATGCGAGGGAATCCCGTTAAATAATCCAGGTAAGTTAGCTGTGTTCTACAATTCCCGACACCCGTTCTTCGATTCGAGTGAATCTCTTTCATTGCCTCTCTCAACGCCTGAACGACGACACCTTTCCGCACTCTTGGATTTTCCGAGCGATACCAAGATTGAGCTGCACTAGAAGCGGGAACGCCAAATCCTAGCGGTCGACCTACACCAACTCGTCCTCCTCCGATTTCCGCCTTCGACGTACGGCGAGCGCAGCGACAGGATGCCGCCCTTACTATCCAAGAAGTCCAAGACCTCTCGCGTGAGTTTCCTGCCCACTCCGTCACACGTCCAGCTAATGAGACGCCTCTAGTTTCCGGTTGTGAGTCGCATTCCCCAATTTCCGCCGACTCCCGGCGATGTCTTGTAGCGAGCTCAAGCTAACGGACTACCTCATAGGCACGGATCAAGAAGATCATGCAGCTCGACGAGGAGGTGGGGAAGCTGGCTTCGGCGACACCGGTCATGATCTGTGCGTGGTCCCTGACTGCCATGGTCCTGTGTTGACGTTCATTCTTCTCGCTGACGCTCTCTGTCTTCAGCCAAATCACTCGAGTGTTTCCTTCAGACGCTGATCGACGAGACCTGCAAAGAAGCGCGAGCGAGGGGGTCGCGAAAGCTCACGGCGTATCACCTGTAAGTGTGTCACGAATTCTCGAATTCTCGCATCTTAGCTGACCATCATATTTGATTATCTTCGGTTGCCTCCTTCCCCTACGGCGTCTCCATCCCCATCTCTGCCCGTACTCTCGTAGCAAACACACCATCAACACCGTCCAGACCCTCGACTTCCTCCGCGACCTCGTCTCCACAATCCCCGACCCTATCCTCTCCGAAGCCAAACCCACCTCCAGACCCCGCAGACCCACCGACGCCGAGCCCTCCGCTCCACGAAAGAAGCGGACGCGCAAAGTCAAACAGGAAAGCTCGGGAGCGGCGGAGGGGGATGGAGAAGGTGAGGCGGAAGGGGAGACGGCGGAACCATTACCGGATATAGGGACTTGGAAGCGGGATATGAGTGGGGGTGGGGGTACGGGGGAGGGTGGGAAGGGGTTGTATGATGATTATGAGGTGGAGGATGATGATTATTAGGGGTGAGCGGGGAGGTGTTAGAGGGACACGGGGGGCGGGGAAAGACAGCGAGGGGTCGTACGACAATTACACGGAGGAGGATCGTCATGAGGGGGTGGGGCAAGCGACGATGATCCGGGGCAAAAAGGGGGCCAAAGGTGTGGTCGGGGAGTGAAAGGAAGGAGGGGCTGTATTGATGACACCATGATTGATGAAATTCAGGAGTTGAACGTGCTCCAGCACATACTAGGCAGCTTCGAGACGAGACCGGGAAGGATGTGGAAGGCTGACAGGAGATGAGAAGGACTGGGCAAGAGCGGATGACGAGATGACAGGAACGACCAGGCGTCCCAATGCTGAATATGCTGATGAGCAACCATATTCTCCCGGATAACATGATAACAATCGTGAATGTAATGCATCAGCGCACGTCCCGTGAACTCATTATTGCACATTTTCGAAACACGACAAAAATATGAGAATGTCCGTCGTGGTACAAGAAAGCCGAATCAAAACGAATCAACATCCCCTCACTCTCTGCTCGTTGTGTGGAATCATCGTGTGGTTTTGTGTTTGTAATGCGAGTCGTGGTGAAAGTAGCGAAGTGGAATCGGGTTAGACCATGCTGAGGAAGTCGTTCCACGCGAGGGTCGGTTGGGGGACGGCGTTGGTATGGGGTGAAGGGAAGAAGGTGGAGTGGCGGGTGTTGAGGAACGATGGGGAGGAAGTCGGGATGGAGGGTGGAGCGGGGCTCGTCTGCGCGTCTTGGGTCAGCATTGACCAGATACACGAGTGGAAAGGCGGAAGGATGATTGGAAAGGCGGATGACTGTGGGAAAGGTGGGTAAACTCACCTCGACGTCAACCTTTTTCGTGAGATTCCACCATTGACGACGGGAGAGGGCGATGTAAGGGGGAAGCTGAGGCTGGGCGCGGAGGATCGAGGCGACGCGAGGGACCAAAGTCTGTGAGGGGCGCATATTCGTGTGATTCGTTTTAGGTGGTGTGCGGGAAGCGGTGTGGGTAGAACGTTCGTTGATCGAAGCGATGGGCTTCGCGCTGTTTGCGGAGATGTTTTATGTGACGGGAGAATAAGTGGAATTCTGTGGGGATGAAAGGGGAAGTGCGGAATTGCAGTGTCAGGGGACGGGGAAGTCTTAGTTACAGTTTTTGTCGGGAAATCGCAGAGGAAAGCTCGGCCCGAGTGTCTGCGGCACGTGATGCAATAATACCGCTTGTGTTGAAAGGCACTAAAGGCAAACTGGATTACGACGGTCGAAAACGTGGGCTCAGCTCCAAAGGTTGTTAAAAAAATCATACACACTCCAGCCTCCGCAGTTTTCCATTCCTTTCGTCTCACCCCCTGAAAGGTCGAGCACCTGGGGCCGCGGCCACAGGGAAAGGATCTTCGGTAGCGTACCTTTTCCGTACTACCTGTGGCAGGAAGCACAGGTGGAATTTGATTTCGGGCCGGCGGCCCGACGGGACTTCCACCGCTCGGTTCTTTTGGAATCTATTCCTCTTCGGGCAGAACCTACCCGTCTTCTATGTGTGGGTAGGGTGCGACAAGATGCTAAAGCTGGTTAGCATGAGAAGGGAAACAGGAACCGGGCCGGGAGGCAATCGACTTCCCGGACATGACACGAGGTTTCTCGGTCTCAAAAGTCTGATGATGAAACCCCAGAGCCTCTCTTGTCTTCCTTAAACCGAGCTCTCAAGATGATACTCCTCCCGGTCCTGAGCCTCCTCAATGCGCCTTTCCTCTCCCTCGCAGCTAATTCGACCGTCGTACAATGCTAATAGCCCCAGAAGCAAGGTCAACAGCTCAACGTATGCCCGGTTGGGACGCTCTATGTTTCTCAGACCGATCCTCAAGCTGGGTAGGGTACCATCCAGTCGGCGGGACTTGCCTTGCCCAATGACACGTGATCTACAGATTCTCCTTCGACTGCGCGAGCGTGCTGACATGAGTTGCAGCTCGAGCCGGACGATCCTGGTTGGTCCAGGAAACTACCATGAAGTAGTCAACGTCACTCGTCAAGGGCCAACCACCCTCCTCGCGAGTCCCTGCTCCTAAAATAGGTACTCGTCCTGATGATGGTTACTAGGGAATCACCTCGGATCCAGGCTCATACCTAAACAACACCGTCTCCCTCTGGAACTCGAGCTATATCAACCACACCACCCAGACCGCGAGCCAGGACAACGCAGACGCCGTGGTCCTTACCGGAATGCCTCGTTGGTCGTCTGGTCCCTCACGGTGCCCCACTTCAGCCGGACTTCGGGTGCTCTGACTTTAGGATGTACAACATCGACGTCGCCAATCGAGCTGTACGTCTCCGCTCTCCTGTGATCGGGATCAAGAGCTGACAAACGACTAGACGGTAAATCGCATCGAGTACACCGCTGGCGACACTGGACCATCCGCAGCGCTGTTTGTGAGCTACGCCAACGCGAGCTTCTACGAGTGCACCTTCGCGAGCTACCAGGACACCTATGCGTAGCCGGAACGGAAGCGCTGTCATTGTGGGCGGAGAAGTCAAGGGTTCTACCGACTTCATCTACGGCTTCGGCATTTCGTACTTCGAGAACACAACGCTTGCCAGTCGAGGCGTTAGCGGTGGACTGGTAGCATGGAAGGGCTACACCGAGTTCTATGGACCCGACACTTTTGGCGCATACTTCAACAATACGACGATCATCGAGTCGTCACACGCGAAAGCCTCGCTCAACTCCACTAGGAAGCGTGCCCTCGCTAGGCCGTGGAACGACCAGTCTCGTCTAGCCGTGGAACAACCAGTCTCGTGTGGTGTACACCAATACGGACATGACGGGCATCGTCGACCCGCAAGGATTCATAATTTGGCAGGCTTCGGATCTCCGAGTATTCCCGAACCTCACTTTCTTCATCGAGGCAGGCTCGTATGGACCCGGATGGAATCCGTCGGCGCGAAACTGCTCGATCGAGAGCGTCATCTCGGTCCAGCAGGCTCAGACGCAGTACTCGCTCAGCCATGTCTTCGGCGGGTTCCCGACATGGGTGGATGACGACTATGTTTATAACTGACAGGGCGAGATCAAACTCCTAAGCCAACAGAAAGGTATGCAGGCACTTCAGAGGATGCACTGCCCCGGTCTGCGACGTGTATCCCCCGGTTGTGAGGGGTCCCCATTCGTCTGACGACCGTAACTTCTCTTGGCCCCGACTTACCATCCCCAGCCACCTGACGCCTGATTTCATCACTGGTACCTTGATTTGAAGAAATCGAGGGTAGTTTTACGATGTCTCGGATCGATCTGTCAAACACTCAAGTTTCCCGAAGAACCGGGAAACTGACTGTCTCAGATCTCCGCTCGATCCGAACCGTCTCCAGCCTCCTCATCGTTGTCCTGCAGGGCGACTTTCGATTGCAAATCGCTATTCAGTGCTGACGCGATCGATGGGAGATGGCATCTCATTTCATTCGATCGATTATGAAAACAAGACAACTGGGTCTTCCACCTTCCATGCGCTGATTCACCCTTGCGAATCTCGTACTCGCTGATATTCTCATTCTCTCGATTGCATAGTCTTGCGGTCGACTTGTGCCTTGGATAACCTTGACGTCTTCTCGAATGAGAGGCAGATCACTCGCTCGCCGCTCATCTCACCATTACTCAATTTATAATGTCGAGATCGAACCTCACCATCACGCTCACCGACCCAAAACACCGGGCAAATACTCCCGCCGAGCCAAGCCCGGCACGCGCGGCTGAACACCATTTCTCCCCGCGAATCCCAACACTCGCTCAGTCCGTACGTTCCTCGAGAATACCAGCTTCGCAGCCGTCGAGATTGAGCAAGCCGTCGAGATTGAGCAAGCCGTCGAGATTGAGCAAGCAGTCGAGATTGAGCAAGCAGTCTGGCCAATCGAGGAAGATGGTCCTCCTGGTATCGAACCCGGCGCTCTCGGTCCAGATGACATTCAGCCTCCCGGACCGGGTTTAAGAGTCTTCGAACTCGAGCAAGCACCGTGGCCGGACGAGAACGATACTCATCCTAATTCTCCGCTCATCGCCCTTGGTATAGTCGCTCCTCAGCCCCCAGGACTGGCATTCCCGTACTAGGACCAGCAGGCACAAGGAGAGCCGCAGCTGGACCCCGGTCAACCCCCACTCAGCTACGACTCTCGTAAACGTCGTCGCGGCAGCAACGACTCGGTACCCAACGAGTCGCCCGATCACGACGAGGTGCATACCCCCGAGGCGATCAACGAGAAGTTCGGCTTTGACGTGCCAGCAGGCGATAATCCCGTCGTCCACATGCTTCATCGCGAGGGTCGTGTTCTCCCACCTGAACACATCTTCTCCGATCGACTTGCGCTGCCCGCTTCCCCTATAGTGCAGAGGGTATCACCGATATACTTATGGACAAGACGATCGAGCACATGCGCGTGGACTTGGTCAAGGTCGAGGAGCTGAGGGAGCTCTTGACCGCAAGGGGGAAGGTGCTCGTCACTACGATGGAAGGCAAGCGGGTCCAGGCTCTCCCCGACTGTCTCAAAGGGAAGCTCAAGGATCCGAATGGGGAAAGGGAAGAATTGGAGAAGGCAGTTGTCGAGGTCTTCACCCCGCAACCTTCCCGTCCAATGTACGGTAAGTCTCCCTGCCAACTCATTCAGCTTCACTAGCTGACGGTCCGAGCCTACTTTGCGTGGATGTACCACCGTCGCCCACAGGTGAGCCTGATATGGCCTCACGCCACACCAAACAGATCTCGATGATCCTCTGTGCCGAATGGAACAACCTGAACGCCGTCGAGAGGGAGTACTGGATTGAAGTTGGATTCAGCTACCGCATCGCCTTCGAACACCTCTTCCCGAACTACAAGCTCACCCGTTCGCCGAATGGTAAAGGGAAGAAGAACAAAGGCAAAGGACAAGAACGATGGGGAAAAGGTCGAGCAACCGGATCGCACCGAAACGCCACGCCCCGACCGAGTGGTTCGAAGCCGAGTGAGCGACGCTCCTAGTGTGGTCGCTCTTGTTAAAGATGGCTGGTTCAGGGTACAGGCGTTTCGCGCGTTCGCGTTTATATGAATACATCTTAGTAGTCATGCGTTTTTACTATTGCATATGAACCTGGTTATTCAACAGATTATGAGACC
>JAABUH010003146.1_pt1 | contig 14661 bp, 22 predicted proteins | sample 5559121 | NCBI WGS metagenome assembly JAABUH01 (sample SAMN10711871, study PRJNA513364) | rock metagenome | isolation source: Antarctica rocks | place: Antarctica: Victoria Land, Battleship Promontory nord | collected 2015-12-28
ACAACTGCAAGGAAGAGGAAGGGGAAGGATAAAGCTGTCCCAGTGGGTAGCCCAGACCTCCCTGAAGACGTTCACACTGTGCTTGAGTCAATGGACTGGGATATGCAAGCAGGGGCTGATATTCAGTAGATGTGATGCAGTGGCCAATAAAGGGGGGTGTCCCATTAATAGGGGAATCACGTTACGTCAAGGCGTTGTTCGCGGGCCGCGACCGAAGCTGCGTCAAGCTTCACTTGAGACCGACTTGCATACTGCCCAGGCATTACCGACATCCGATCCGATCCGAGTTTGAAATCCGATATCACACTAGATACACTTCCCCCCTTGGCTCATCGACTAGCTCGGGAGCAGGCACTTTCCGCTGAGGTTGACCTGGACAGCCTTGACCTCGGTGTAGTTCTGGAGCGCATACTCTCCAAGCTCGCGGCCAATACCTAATCATCCGCCTCCTAGTCAGCCTTCTGCAATTCCGTGAGGGGGTTCCACTGACCGGACTGCTTGAACCCGCCGAACGGTACCTGGGGGTGAAGCTCGTTGAAGCAGTTGACCCAGACCGTCCCAGCCTTGAGCGCACCCGCGACCCTCATCGCACGGCTGATGTTGTCGGTGAAGATGCCGGACGAAAGGCCGTACTGCGATTCATTGGCCGACTCGATGACCTCCTCTTCGGTGTCGAAGGCGGTGAGGACGACGACGGGGCCGAAGATCTCCTCTTGAACGATCTTCATATTGGCAGTGACGTCACTGAAGATGGTCTGTCCGGGTAAATGAGTTATTGATAGCATAATTCGCTGTTGAAGGACAAACCGGCTCGATAAAGTAGCCGGTCTTGCCGTGACGCTTGCCGCCGGTGAGGACGGTCGCACCCTCCTGCTTGCCGCATTCGACGTAATTCATGATCCGGTCGTACTGGGTCTGCGAGACCTGCGGCCCCTGGTACGTCGACGGCTCGAAGGGGTCTCTGGGGAACGTCAATCTGAGACGGGTCTCGTTGTGAGAAGACATACCCGACCCTGAGCTTAGCGGTGCACTCCTTGAAGGCCTGGGCAAACTTGTCGTAAATCCCACGCTGGACGTAGACACGCGAGCCAGCACAGCAGGTCTGGCCATGATTGAAGCTGGACATTGTATGGCGTCAGCCGACCGCCTCAAACCAAGACGGAACCCACAAGATACCATGCGCCGCGTATTTGACGGCCTCCTCCATGGGCGCGTCATCGAAAATGATGTTCGAACCCTTGCCTCCGAGCTCAAGAGTGACTTTCTACTCGGCGACGAGTCAGCAGCGACGACGGAGATACGGACGACTCGCCTTGATGTTTGACTTGGACGCTTCCTCCATGACCTTCCGGCCGATAGCGGTGGACCCGGTAAAGGCGACCTTGTCGATTCGCGGGTGACTTGCGATCGCATTACCGACAGTGAGGCCGTAGCTGCATAGTGTCAGGAAATGACTGCATTGCGATAATGGAGATTTACCCAGTGAGGATGTTAACGACTCCCTTGGGAATCCCTGCCTCGTTGAAGAGCTTGGTCATATACATGGCGGTGAGTGGGGTGAGCTCCGAAGGCTTGAGAATGACGCAGCAGCCAGTAGCGAGGGCCGGAGCGACCTTCCAGGAAAACATGTAGAGGGGCTGAACAGATCGTTAGCTCCTCATCTTTGATATCGGCGATATTTTACAAAGTTCCACGGGACTGTAAATATAAAATCCGAGATCAGCCATTGATTCGTTTCCAATCTATTAGTGACGCACTGATCTGCCCGCAAACGCCGATCGGCTCGTGCTTGGTGTAGTTGAACTTTGCGGGGCTCGTCTACTGTCGTCAGTAAACCTGCTTTCTGGTACAGTTTTCTGGCCTCACCTCGATGGTCTTGCCTTGAATCTTATCCGCCCATCCACCGTAGTACCGGAAGACGCGGGCACTCTCGGTGACCTGCATGGGTCAGCCTTCCACTGGATCAGAAGTTAAGATGGACGCACGTCGAAGCCCTTCGCGACAGAGAACGTCTTGCCATTGTCCAAAGCCTCGAGAGAAGAAATGATGTCGATGTCCCTCTCGATGAGCTCAGCGACCCGGATAAGGTATTCGCCGCGTTTGAAACCCGGGCAGTTCATCCCCCAGGTGGACTTGAACGCGGTGTGAGCGGCATCGACGGCGAGATCGACATCGGCTGGCATCCCCTCTGGGATGTCGACAAGCTTTTCACCGGTGGAGGGGTTGACGACCCTAAAAGCCGGTCTATCAGCCGGAGAGCACTGTGAGAGGAGGAAAGCGGGTGTGGTGACTCACTCGATCGTCTTGGCGTTCTTGTCGGCGGAAGTGGACCACTCGCCATTGATGAACAAGCCGATTGGGACCTCGACCTTGCCCTTGAAGGCAGAGTGGTCAAAGCTGTGAGTGAAGGTGGGCGCCATGTTGATGAAATGTTGTGGGGGCTGTATACGATTGAGCTGGCTATGAACAAGATGAAAGAGCGGGAGAGCGAGTTTTCAGGAAGGGAAGGGTGCCATTAACCGGGACGTCAGCTGATTGACTGACCTTGCTCTTTTGCCGGTCGCCGTTTCCGGGAAGGTTTGGATCCGGTCTTACCTGAGGTCTCGACATTTGGTGATTTGCGAGCCATTCTCAAAGCGAAGTTGATCCAAGTGAAGATGGATCAGGTGAGCACTAGCAGCTATGCTCAATTGATATGATCCGAGCTGATTTGGTTGTTTTCCATCCCATCTCCATCCCTCCACACTGCGCCATCACGTCATCACGTTTCGAACACTCATAGGAGGCATTCCGCTCGCTCGTCTTCGCGCCTCGCGCGGCTTCCTCCTCACAAAGCAAGCCAGGAACATCTCGAGGTGTCCTAGGTGCGCCTGCGCCCAAGCGAGGATGGGGTATCAAGCCGAAGGCGGGACACGAGTAGGTCAATCCCGCACTCTTCTGTCCCTGGTCTGACCGCTCGTCGACGACAGGTACAAGCCCAAAGAAGAGCCGCCCCAAAGCCCCCAAAGCGATGCACCGGCTTTCGTACCTCGGACGCATTTCAAGAGACCTTCAGACGGGAGATACAAGGATCGAGCGGAGATGCGGCGAACGGGGGTGGAGGACGAGTACAAGCCGGTGAGTCAGATAGGATGAAGTAGAGTAGCACCACTTGCGTGGTGCCGCTTTACTCGGCCTTCTGTCTGTCTACATTAAGCAGTCGCGCTAAGATAGATGTCGTAGGTGGAGAAGCTGTTGGTCGATTTCGAGAAGCGGAAAGCGGACGCTGGGGATGATGCGGACAAAGTGAGTGTCCCTAGCCCCTGCTTTTCTCCACTCAGGTGACATTTCCCTCTTTCCCCTATCACAAATATCCTATCCGTCTGTGTCATCCCTACAATCTTCGAAAAGATCGAGCGAACCCGCGCCTTCCTAGGGGGCGATGCGACCCATTCCATCCTGGTCAAAGGCCTCGACTACGCTCTCCTCGCTGCACGGAAAGCCGAACTTGAGCGCGAGGGGGAGGAGGTGGCGGATGAAGAGCTGGAGGCGCTGCTCAAGGATGGTGGGACAAGCGCGAGAGATGCGAAGGAGGAAAACGGAAAAAGGGACGGCAAAAAGGTGAAGGCAGGGGAGGAATTGAACAACCGGGTGAGCCGCCGCATTCCGATCCTGAGCTGCGCATCATGGCGACCACCGGGGGCTCATCGGTCCACCTGTAGTTCAAGTCAATCGTGCAGAAGAAGGCCGAAGCGGAAGCAGCTACTGGCGAGAAGAAGAAGAAGGAAAAGAAGAAGAAGGTGAAGGCGGAGCCCGAGGCAGTATCGGCGTCAGCAGCCGCACCTCCTGTCAAGGCGGAACTACCCCGTGTCCCACCGCCATCAAAAGCCGAGATTGCATCGCTGCCTGTCCCACCGATGGAGGACCTAGGCGAGGATGGAGACATCTTCGGCGATGTTGGGGAATACGATCTCAATGCCGGTGCGGGGGATAGTGATGCAGACTCCGAAGGAGAGACGAGAAATCTCAAGGACGTAGAGACGATATCAGCCAATGGGCGAGACGGCAGGCGGAGGAGCAGAAGTCCTCCTCGACGGAGAGAACGATCACGGTCAAGATCCTACTACGACGACGAGCGATATCGTTCTCGCTCGAGATCTAGGTCTTACGATCGGGATCACCGGCGTAGAAGGTATCGGTCTCGCAGTCCCTATCACCATCGAAGGCCAAAGTATCGCTCGTACTCGCGGTCGCGCTCCCCGCCGAGACGTCGAGATGAGACATATCGTCCTCGCTCCAGATCACCTCGGACCCGTCAGAGATCTTATTCTCGCTCTCCATCACCCTATCGTCGGCGGAGATCATACACCCGGTCTAGATCACCGCCTCGTCGGACGCGAGATTCCCCTTCACCCCGCCGTGACCGGGTATGTTCCCGCTCGGCTTCCCCTCAAAGCCGTTCACCATCTGCCCCGCCCCGCCCCGTCGCTATTCGCCGATCCCGGTCCCGGTCCCGCTCACCTACTCCACCACTCGCCGCCCAACCCCTCCCATTCTCCCGTTCCCCATCCCCTTCGTCCGCTTCGTCCGACGAAGCAGGCCCTGCGCGCAAACTCGGTCGCCTCCAGCCTTTCCAATCATCAGCCATCACCGACCTCTCCTCCTTCCTCGCTGCGGATGCGGAATCCGCCAAAGCAGAGGAGAAACGGCTGCGAAAAGCAAAATGGCGGGCTGCGCAGGGTCTTGCGACGCAGGATGGTGCTAATGGTGAGAGTCTGAAGCGGAAGGAGGTTTCGGAGAAGGGGAAGGCGAACAGGGAGTATCAGTTGGTCATGAATAAGGTGATCAAGGAGAAGCAGTAGCGGTATCCTGGGACAGAGCTACGCGACCAAATGCATTGCATGATTCCTGATATGACATCCAATAAAGCATGCTCGACCGGCCATTGAGCCGTTCAGTTGGCGACGCGGGCAATCCTGAAGACATGGTTCTTGCCCGACAGCTTGCCCGCCTGTCGGGCATTCTCAGCACAGCTCACGTCATCAGCTAAGCTCGCTCACCTTGAGCTCCCGCAAACCCGGCAATACACTTCCGAGTCCCTCTTTCAGATCCACCGGACGATGGTGCGGGGAGAAGTCGCAGCCTAGGATCAGGCTGGGTGGGGAGGAGGCGTCGAGGTGCTCCTAGTCTGTCGGGTTCTGTAGCCCAAGTATCGGGTACTGAGAAGAGATCCATATGGAGAGGAATGGTCTTGAAAGGCGGAAGAACGTGAGAGGCGAGGTGTGGTGAAATTACCGAGGAGGCATAGTCGACCTTGACGAGCACCTCTTTCGGTCCCGGCTGGGGAACCGGTACCTCCTTTACATTGGCTACACCCTATGCCAAATCAGACGACAGTCCGGCTCTCTTCAAGTATGGTGTAGCCTCCCTACTAGCTTGAGAAGAGACATACCGACTTCTCCACCACGAACGCCTTCATCATCTTCGGGGATCTGCAGGGTAGAAGCCATATCGTCAGAATCGGTGCAGAATGAGTGAGTCTCGAGAAGGTGTGTGAAAGGGAGCCTGCGGGAAATTGAAGACTGTCGATTTTATCCACGGGGACCCTCACTCGTGGGTCCTAGACTTCGAGGAGGAGAGACACTACATCCGCGGCTGTTCATACCGCGGGTGCGGACCACCTCCACCTTGATTATTGATCACTACGAGGGGATCCAACAGGAGAATGGCACAGTGGGGACTTCAGTAATGGCACTTTCACCTTAGACTCCCGGTTTCGATCAGCCGTACTGTGCTTCCAGCAGTGGAGACTGTTTGTAAAGACGTTCCCTGGTCTTCATGAGTACAAGCTTCACTTCTAGCGGATCAGTCTCGTGAGCGCGCTTTCGAAACGGGTGGCTGAGAAGGGTAGGCAAAACAGGTGGCCGACCGAGTCGGCCGAAAGAGGTCGGTGAGTTAAGCGGTCGAACAGAGTGGTCAGAAATGGTTTTCAAGTGGGAGTGTAACACGACAAGGAGAATTCCTGAAGTCATGACCGGGCAGGACGATGAATTCATGTACTATGCATCTCATATTCGGTTCCAATTCCTATTGCTGTACTAGTGAATGACGGCTTCAGGCCGTCTTTCCCCGCCAGATCCGACTCCCCATCCCGCCAAACGGTACCCGCGACAACGATCGATCCGTCACGCTGCTCATGCTGCCCTCTGATCAGTACATCCCTTTTCCGAACTCGAGACCCGTGCGGGAAACTCACAAGGTGATCGGGAAGTACGCGAACATCAGTGAGTCCCCCGCAGCGCCATCGGTCATGTTGAACGTCAATTCGTCGAATCTCTGCTTGACCAATCAAGTCAACTCGTAGCTCTCCGTTGGAGAAGGAAGAGGGACCTCACGTTGTTGAGCGAGACGAATTGGTAGGTATATTCGCTCGTCGTGTTTGCCGGCACGGGACAGGTGGTGTACTTGCACGCATCCTACCCGAAGTCAAGACCCGTGCAGAGTATAGCGAGAGCGAGACGTACGAAGGTCTGTCCAGAGTAAGGGAAGTACTCTCCTCCTGCAGCGGACATCGTCTGGTCCCGCGCGATGAGGTTCGCTCGTGGTTCCTTAGCAGTCATCAGGGTGACGTAGCTCAGACTGATCGTGTAGTTCCTGCCCAGCCCAACAGTCAGCTCTCCAACCAGAAATCGCCAGATCGGCTAGGTGTTGGAACGGAGAGGGATCCGGCATGACTCACGATCCAGAGTGGCATTGACAAGGATCATTGATCGTCCCATCCCGCCTTCGCACGGGGTGATGGTAATCCCAGTGACCGTGCCGGTTGAAGGACATTGCTTGTACCTGAACTTGCGGGAATTTTCGGAGTTGTAGGTAGGGTGTTGGTGATTGTCGGGATTTGATTGGCAGTTAGCAGGGTAGAGGAAATCGAGACTCTATCAACGAGGCGCGATGGCTGGACAGAGGTGTCAAAGGAAGATACACAAAATTCAACGGGAAAAAGGAGAATAAGGGGAATGAGCTGCAAAGTGAGGATGCCAGATCCTTGCGAGAGAGAACGATGAGCAAAGCGCAGAAGGAGAAGCTTAGGAATCGTGGTGATAAGGAGATGGGAATTGTCCTGGGAGGACAGCATCATGTCTTAGGCTGAGGAGTGAGACATCGGTCCGGATCATCTTGTGATTAACGTCTTGGTCAGCATCTTCGAATGCTGATGCTGCTACCAGCCACAATGCTCTCAAGAAATGATGAGCCAGACCCGTCTTCGATGTCCGAAGCCTCAATCGACTTGCAACAACAATCACTCCACCATCAATCAGCACCCGCCCCTCATCCCGACCAATCTCACCCACCTATCTCGGCAGCGGCCCATACGCCTCGCACTCCCCCTTACACTTCTTCCCGAAACTCCTATTACATTCATGCGTATTCCTCGACTCGTCGCATTGGTTACACCGGATCCCCGAGCGGCAGAACGCTAAGGTCCATCCTGGGTCAGCTATCTCCCCGAGCCGAGGAAGCCCTAAGGCTACCTATGGCAGGCGAAAATGACCCACGTTTGCTGCCTAAGGTACCGACGGGATGTCGCCAGTCGCCGTCGATCACGCAGTTCACCTTGAGACTTGGACAGATGTCTAACGCCAGCTGGGCTTGGGTCGCTTTGGAGAGGCGTTGAGTAGCGTGTAGGGCATGAGCGGGGTGTAGGGCGATGGCTAGGAAGACGAGGGTGACAAGGAGGAGGTGCATGGTCTAGTAGCTCTTACTGGGGAATGGGGTATACGTGGAATTGACAAGGTGGGATTGGTCTGGGTGGAGGTGGTTCAGCTTGAGGAAGGAGATCCACGATTCTCCGCTCCCTTCATCCGAGACGCCAAGTCGAGTACCTGTAGCTGTCACCAGCTCCTTGACTCGTTCCCCTCGCGGTTGGCTTCTCGCGATGTCTTTGAATAAACAAGACCCCTCACTCCACCTCCGGATCCTCCAAACCGATTTCTACACCCTCCAATACCCCTCCACCACACCCATCCCACCATGACTCTTCTCTTCACCCACTTGTTCATAAATCTCCATAACGCGTACACCCGACGAGGTGTCCATCATCGTTTCCCTGAGACATGAGAAGTGCATGAGGCAGGTGACGGGTTTCGAGGAGATGAGAGATCCACAGGAGATCGAGGGGCCGTGGAAGTGTATCAAGGTAGTCGGGCCTATGCAACTCAGTGCGCCGTCTCCCTCTTAGGCTTGACCTGAGCTGAGTAGTGCGTGTGGGCAGGTATGACGGGCGTCATGGCTGCTCTGACTGTACCTCTCGCAAAGGGCCGGCGTCTCCATCTTCGCAATGTCCACTCGGTCGGTCTAACCCTGTCCTGGACTCGCACAAGCTGATGGACGCGGATAGGAACACGGACTACCTCCTCGTCCCGGCTGCCAGACTCTCTCAAGCGTGGACAGCGATGGAAGAAGACGGTTGGATCATAAATGACAATGCCGAGACGTGGCAAACGCTAATGCCTGCATCAAGCATGCTTCAACAGATCCGGCGTTCGTCTCCTCGTGCCCACCGCCTTTATCCCGCAGAGTAGTTCACGGATCAAGTATTCCGATAAGACTAGTATCGCCTCCGCCCCGAACCCACAGGTCTCCAGTCAATTGCCTTTCCCCCTTCCCGCTGGACAGTGCGGAGGGGTCGTACAAGCACGCCCAGCTCTTTCGCACGGGAAACGTCCGGGTCGAGGTCGGGGTTGTAGAAGTAGTGAGGGAGGAGGGGGCGGCCGGACGAGTCCTGCGCGACGATTTGCTCAGATCAAGAAGCCTATGATGGAGAACTCGGAGACCTACCTTGCCATGCCGCTGCACTTTCCCGAACATCCCATTCCCGTCCAACTCGACCTTCGCCCATTCCGCCCAGCGGGCCTCGTCGCCGTGGACCTTCAGACTCGGTTGTGCCTGCATCACCTTTCAGCACTAGACATGAAGCTTGAAGGGAGGACTCACCTCGAGCATGTGCTTGACCAAGTCGGGCAAGGAAAGTTTCGATGAGCCCGAGAAGACTACAGTCGAGGCCAGTATCGCGGGGAGATCGACGTTTACTGGTAGCGGGAGGATTTCGGGTGGAGGTGTTGCGGATATCGAGCTTGTGATGGGTAGGACAGCCTCGATGATCTCCTCTCTGACCTCCTTATGGTCTTCCTCGGCCATCATCTCCTCCTTCTCGTGTCTTCCCTCGACCGACGCCGACGACAGTGGAGACGAGCCCCTGCTCCCCATCTCCATCTCTTCAAGGAGTGGCGGACTCGAAGGCGGCATACTGCTCTCCGGGCTCGCTGGCGCTTCAACTCCATCGCCGTATATCCTCGGAGGCGGGGTGAACAACCTCTCCCGCCCTTCCTCCTCCACGTCAGGGAAAGCCAGCCGTACCCCACTCCCGTAGAAATCCAGCTCCACCCCCTCCTCGTCCCGCTTTACAATTAGTCGTTGTCCCTGTACCAATCGCCGAGCCCGACCCGAGGAGAGCACGCGTAGCCCGTTTTGACCAACCACGACGATCCGCGCTGAGTTCGAAGAGATCGTCTCGACGACAGCGTGGACTCGGGATGAGTGGGAAGCGTGCCGCGAGAGGTGGATGGTCTGAGCGGAGGAAGACGAATCGTGTAGGAGGTGGATCAGGTGGTTTGGGACCGCACTTCGTAGATCCGTCTTCGCGCTCGCTGTGATCGCGGACGTCGGTCGATGTCGATGTCGTCCGAAGATCAAGGCGGTCCCGATTTCCAGCATGATGTCGTGCTCCACTTCACCCTTGACCGTCACGCGTTCTCGAGTCCGAGTGGGCGAAGACGCGAGATCCCGACGCGGCGACGAGGAATGCGCGACAGTCGAGGTAGACGGCGTCAACGCGCGGATCGGCACTGCGGGGACCTTGAACGCCGGAACACGCGTGAAGTCGAAGGATGGAGTGGTCGGGAAGGAGGTCCTTTGGCGTTTAAAGGAGATGTCTATTGGTGAGGAGTTGGCGGTCGGGGCGGGGGTGACGCGTTTGAGGGAGATCATTGGTGTCACCGGGTGGGATGGGGGGAGTTGCTTGCACGCCACCAAGGGGATTGGTGCGTCTGGACGTAGGCATACAGTATCCATCGTACAATAGAAGCCAGAAGCGGATCGGAATGCAAAATGTGATGAAATGGTGAGGAAAGCGCTGGGCAGAGCGAAGGGAAGTCGCGTCCGTGGACATTAGGGGACAGGCACGTGAAATCAGTATTGTTTCAAAAGCCGACGTTGTGGCACTTCAAAATTGTGGCAAAAGGCCATTGCGTACCTGGCCGGATGCCTCGAGCTTGTCCGTACAGAATGCGAGGTTGCCACCTTCCTGCATCAACCGTTCAAATCACCTCGGGGTAGACCCTCCGTATTCTCAAAACATGAACCGACGAAATCCTCGTCCCTTCCGTTTCATCCCGATGGTCACCTCATTCTCTTCTCCCGCTTCCCGAACCTATCCCCCATCTTCCCACGTTCCTGTGTTTCGCGAAAACTCGCTTTCATCTCTCGTTCAGTTGCGGAGTAGCTCGCAGCTCGCAGCTATTCCAGCTCATTGACACCTAGGCGTCCCAATCGCTCTCCTCAGACTCTCATACAGTTCCCCCATCTCCCCCTCCTTTCGCTCCCTGCCATGTCTCACGCCCTGACCCGAATCCCAAGCCATACCCCGGATCCATATCCGTACTATCACTACTCGGCCCTCGCTCCAATACTCCGCTCTAATGCGGTGGTAGGCATTTCCCGGGAGCCCAGTCGTGTCGAGCCCGATCTTGCGATGTGGCAGAAGTAGTGGATGTCCGGATCATCGGTTCGGGCAATGGTCTTCGCTCGCGGTACTGATCGAAAGAGTGAGACTTTGAGGATGTTTGTGGAGATTGCCGGGAAGGGGGTTGGGACGATGAGAGTTAGAGATACTCCCTTCTCCGAAGCACTGCGTATCCCCTCTTTCTCGATTGACGTGCGTGATATGCACACACCGCAAAGACCATCGATGTCACCTCCGCTGCCGAGGGACGATGTGGAGCGACGAGAGGGGGCATGATACTCTCGAGCCTGGTGGGACCCGTAGCTGTCCCGAGAGTATTCTCGGGGTCGTGAACGCCCGTACTCGGTCGAGGGGATTGAGGTGAAATTCTCCCGCTCACGGAAGGGAGTGAGACACCTCGTGCCGCTCCGGGTGGACATCTAGCTCGTTCCACCGTAGCTAGGGCACCTGTCCCTGCGTTCGCTCCTCTCCTGGTATCCATCCCTTTGGCCATCTCGATAGGTGCTCCCTCGATCGCTTTTGTACCCGTAGCCAAGACTTGGAACGACCACCGCCGCTTTCCGCTCCGCGTCACGACCACCCCACTCGATCCCCTCCCAGCAGCAGCCGCCGCCTTCTCCTTGACGACACTCTGCCAATTCCTACCCTCTAGGTCATTTTCCTTCGTACCCGGTTTACGGAATGCCCGACTCCGAGCGCAGAAGATGAGGGCGCAAAGGAGGATGAGCGAGCAGAGATTGCGAGGGGGACGGCGATTGCCATGGCGCTTGGGCGTGAGCAGGGGCGAGCGGCAGCGAGGGAGACATCGGATAGAGCGGTCTGGAGGGGGATGAAGGGCGGCTGGGAAGCGAGCGGAGAGAGAGAGAGATGGGGAGGAATTGGGGGAGTTGAGCAGCGGTGGGGACGGCATAAGGTGTAAGCGGGGACGGAATGGATAATGTGGTAGGAATGACGGGTGCGGTATCTGGTAGCGCTTCTGGAAGGAGTCCGCTGTTCTCAGAAGATTCATTTGTCGCTCACGATAAGCCTGGGAATTGGATATCGCATCAAGCGCTTGCCGCGGGTCAGAGGCAGGAATGAATGAGCGAGAGTCAGCGCGCCTCTTGGGCCGAATCGCAAGCACAATTCAGTGCATCGTTCCACCCGCAAATAGTATACGCATGATTGCTCACGGTCCAATGCTCTCATCTATGCAGTCGCAGTCGCACCCGCTTCCGCTTGTTTTGCTGAAGAAACATCTAGGCTCTCCTGATCCTCGAAGCTCCGTAGCCCGCGGAGTCCCCATCGTCCAAGCATGGCTTTGTCCTGGTCCCATCCGGAACATGGGGTGGTGAGCATCGTCTCACCCGTGAAGATGGCGTTAGCACCGGCCATGAATGCCTTATCAGTCGTCAGCAGATGAGGCGAAATTCAATCGTGGAGACGTACCATGGCTTGCTCGGTCTCGGAGAATGTATGCCGGCCAGCGGCTAGTCGGATGATTGCTTTAGGAAGGACTATGCGGGCGGTCGCGATGGTTCGCAGGACGGTATGAACGGAGACAGGCTGCTCTTCTCAGCGCCGGTTTCAAATACACTGTGTAGCTACTTACCTCATTCTTCTCGAGCGGTGTACCTTTAATGGGGACAAGGGTGTTCACGGGAAATGAATCGGGGTGTTCGGGCAGTCTGAGCGGAGCAGGAGGTCAGCTGCCAACAGCAAAGTCATGCTTCGGGCTCACCTGGAAACCTCGTGGATTAGTCCGACGCGGTCCTCGTCCTGCTCGCCCAGACCAAGGATACCACCGGAGCACACCGAGATGCCCGCATCTCGTACGGCCGCGAGCGTGCTCAACCGATCATCATAGCTCCTCGTCGTGATGACCTGGTTCATTATCTCAGCAGGATTGGCTTCTTACGCAAACGGACTCACCTCCGGGTAGAACTCCCTGGACGTATCCAGGTTATGGTTATAAGCGCTCAATCCCGCCTCCTTCAATCGTCTCGCCTGACCAGGCGTCAACATCCCCAGCGTCGTGCACACTGCCCAGACATCACATCAATCCCAACATCCAACCAGTGAATGAATCACTCACCCTCCATCCCCATCCCCCGGACCTCCGTGACCATCCGCAAAATCTTCTCGAAACCCGACTTCCTCCCCGCCAAATCCCTCCACGCCGCACCCATACAGAACCGCGTCGATCCGTTCTCCTTCGCTTTCCGAGCTGCCTCGAGCACGGGCTCGACGTCGACGAGGCGGGAGGCTTTGGTCGGCGTCTTGTAGGAGGAGGACTGAGAGCAGTATTTGCAGTCTTCGCTGCACCCGCCGGCTTCGCCCCATCAGTATAGGAAGGGAAAGGCAACGGAAGGAGACATACTTTTGATGTTCATGAGCGTGCAGAGCTGGATTCGGGAGGGGTCGTGATGCATCCTATGAATGGTCGCCTGGACAAATGAGCTACTGTCTGCACGACCAAGGACGACCTACAGCTCGAAAGATAGTCTCTATGAGAGGAGCATCGTAGATTCGCTGAATCTCTGACCGCCGCCAATCATGACGCACTGCCCCATCTTCATATTGCACTGCTGGGACAGCAGGAGGAGGTTGGTCCGCGACCGTTGCCAAAGTGCGGAGCTGGAGGAGGACGGGTCGAGCGTGTGACCAGAGAGGCCGAGGGCCAAGCACGAAAACCATGTTGGCGACTGAAGGAGTGAAATTGAAGATGTACTGAGCCAGGATGGGGTATCACTGGATTCCGTGGGGTGCTCCGGAAGCAGATTCGACCGGCTTTCTTCGGAGCCCGACTCTTGTCCCACCTCCACGTCACCTGTGCCTCCGACTCATTCAGTTCACACCTCCGAACGCATCCTCACGCTTACGTCACAACGTCATGTCCCGTACCCTCCCGTCACAAGACCGTCCATCATCCTCCAGCTCTTCGTCACCCGAGCAAGAGACGACGTCGAAGCTCGACCTCCATCAGTTACCCGACGATAGACCCGTGTTTGCTTGTCACAAATGTTCAGAGGTCATCGTGGGTTCTCCCTCTCCTATGGTCTATGTCGATACTCGGCTGAAATCCAGGGTAGGCACTGCAGGACGAACTGGTCTCCAAGGCGTTCAATGGCCGGTCCGGACGAGCCTAGTATATCTCCCCTTCCGATATCTCAACCCTCCCACTGGCATTGATGTCACTCGGTGCTCAGTTTGATGAATTCGACACTCAACACTTCACTAGGCAAGAGGGAAGAACGGAAACTCCTGTGCGCCAAGTCCTCCTCCTAGATCCGAGCTAACGATACCTTTCCTCAACCCCTTCCGCTCTTGCACTCTCCTGGAACGCCCGCCGAACCGTATTCCTTCACCAGAACCGGCACGCACACCGTCGCGGACTTACATTGCGCATCATGTAAAGCCGCGCTGGGGTGGATGTACATCAAGGCGCCAAATGGGGAGCAGCGATACAAGGAGGGTGAGTCGTGGCATTCATTCCCGCTCGATTCGCTCGGTCGAGCATCGCGTGTTGATGGGACGTAGGACGGTATATCTTGGAGGCGGCGAAGATCGTCAAGGAGAATCATTGGTGATGAATGATGAGGGGGCTGAGTACCGGGTCATGCCTTTCAGATCAACGTTGTTTCAAGTAGAGGACATAGTTGTACCATTTAGCATGTTGTACCACCAAAGTCATCACTTCGATGCTCTACCTACCCGCAACTGGTGATGACGCTCTACCGCATCTATTTGCATTGATCCGCGTCTCGCTCATTGTGGTATAAAGTACACGTGCACCGAGTATGGTGACGATGATATGCTTCGCCTCTCCTTCCCCCAATTCACGCTATGATCTACCACTCGATCTCGTCGGGGAAGTACTTTTTGATCAATTCGAGGTAGTA
>JAABUH010003147.1_pt1 | contig 14660 bp, 14 predicted proteins | sample 5559121 | NCBI WGS metagenome assembly JAABUH01 (sample SAMN10711871, study PRJNA513364) | rock metagenome | isolation source: Antarctica rocks | place: Antarctica: Victoria Land, Battleship Promontory nord | collected 2015-12-28
CCGCTGCTAGCGGACATACCCCTTGATAACATCAACTTTGTCCCGCCCGGTCCAAAACTGCCACAGCCGGACAGGACAGCCAGGATCAAGTGGCCTGCAACACAAAAGCAGCTGCATGATGACAAGATGCAGACGAAAATGAGAGTGGGACAGGCTGCTAGAAAAGAGGCAAAAGCAATGAGAGAGGCAATCAAGATGGCTGATGAGACCATAGGCAGCAAGTCGCCCACAGAAAGACTAAGGCTGAACAATAAGGACGAGCTCAGAGCAGCTGGGCTCACTAAAGAGATGGTGCTTGATCATGCTAGCAAGTTGTCAGAGATGCTGAAAGACGTTTATGACAATGTGGCACATGAAATGTTTGACTGGACTAAACCTGGCCCAGCTAAGCCAACACGCTACAGAAACCATAAGGAAAGACGCCGCTGGGAAGACCTACACAAATACCGGGCTGAGCTCAAGCAGGCGCTAGATGCATAGAAAAGCAAGCCTACAGAAGCAATAGACAGCTGGCATGAGGAAGTATGCGAAGTTGTAAGCTTCCACAGGGGCAAGACAAGCACAACCTTCCGGCAGCATTTCCCACCAGCACCGGAATCCCCCCTGCAATGCAGCATGGAAGCAATGGGCACAGACATGCGCATCAGAGATGAGCAGGGCCACAGCTGCACAGAGGGAAGCGCAGAAAGCACATGACCAACAAAGCATTGAAAAGCAATGACCAACAAAGCATTGAAAAGCAGATAAAGGGAACACAGAGTGGCTACATGAGAAACCAGAAGAAGACGCATGGGTATTGCCTTGGTGCTTCCTCCGGCAAGAAGGCCCCTGTCTTGCCGGCTGAGGTGGCAGGATCAGCTACGCGTTGGTAGAACTTTTGTACGCTTTCTTTGACCTTCTCAGGATCTGTGTGTAGCTCTTTCGTGTCAGAGTCCCACACAGCCCCTAGTGAGTGCTGGCTGCCCTTCCCTAGGATCATCTTGGACCAATGAAAAACCAATCGTTTTGATATTGAGACTGATGTTGGCAAACATGGCATACCAGATATCTGCATTGAGGACCACATTAGAGACAAGTCAGTTTTGCAGAGGGTACTATCACACATGAGCAGCAACAAGACACCAGGTCCAGATGAGATCCCAATGAGCTGCTGAAGCATCTGCCTGCAAGCATGCAGGATGCCATTCACCAGCTGTTCATACTGATGTGGATGACAAGCACCACCCCGGATGCTTGGAAACAACCTGAAACCATCATGTTGCACAAGAAAAATGAGACTTGCCCTGGCAAATACTATGTACAAGCTCTGGACGGGACTCATACAAGAATGCTTGAACATGTACGCTGATCACTACAATATATTGAGCAACTCACAAGAAGGGTTCAGAAGGTACAGGAACAGTATGCGCCAACTACACACGCTGGTGAATGTGCTTTCAGATGCAAAGCTGTCTGAGCAAAATCTGTTCATGCTGTACATTGATTTCAGCTCAGCCTTCAACACCATAGACCATGACAAGCTGTTGCAAATCATGTACGACCTAGGGTTACAATTGATGCCATAAATGTGATAGTGGACCTGTACACGAACGCGACCACTTACGTCAAACTCCCGATGGGCAAGACAGACGCAGTCAACATCAACATCAACAGAGGCACGATCCAGGGCGACAGCCTATCACCATTCTTGTTCCTGATATTCATGGAGCCTGCTGAGGTGGCTCCAGTCAGGGGGCAGAGGCTACCAATATGGGTGCCTGAAGCAAAGCACAGCTGGGGACCACACAACCAGCGCCGTGGCATATGAAGATGATCTTCATGCTGTCAGCTCAAACATCAACAACCTGGTAGAGCAAGCACATAAGATTGAAGCATTCACAAAATGGGCAGGCATGAAGGTCAACTGCAAGAAATCCGGTGCAACTGGAATGCTATACAACTATGTCAAATCAGGACTGCTAGACAGTGCCCTGAGCACAAAGGGAATACAGATGCTTGATAGGAAACTTGCGCAAGTCACAATTGATGGGGAACGAGTTCCGTTCCACCACCCCGACAAGGACCCGTACAGCAGGAGTCAAAAGTCTGCATCCAAAACCAGTCCTTGCTTAGCAGAACAATTCGTGTGCGACGACGGCTCAATCTGACCGGCGGTACGGTCAGGTAGGCCTAGTACACCATCGAACGCGTGCGTAGGTGTGACCAGTGCGGCAGATATCGTCCGTAGCGCTAGCTGTAGAGCTTTGACCCTGACTGTGCGTTGACCTAGGAAACCTGTTGTCAGCAGGAGGGCAAGTTTGCTGCACAGTGACTATAACAAACCGGCATTATATCCTTGAGGCTGGCTGTACTCGCATGGGGTTGAGTAGGCTGCTGAGTCTGTTGGAATCGATTACACCTGCCCTTACTATTTGCGTGACTGATATAACGTTGTCTTATCACTGTGTGACTTTTCCTGACTAACTATGCGAGTATCGCATAGTCATGTTGTCATGTTGACACCATGTTCAAGTGCGTCGGTGCTAGACAAGTGACACCCTTGTTGAACACAACTGAAATGCTGATTGCTTTTCGGACAAAGCAGTGCATATGCAGCTGTTCAAATGCTGTCCTAGATGCATTCCTTGCACTGTAGTGTCAGCCTAGAAGGGTTGCTTGTGTTGGTGTGTTGTGCAAAAAAAATCAGGTGTCAGATCCTTCACGCGGTTGGAGCTTTCTGCATGAAGACATCTTGCAATGTACATGTACAGACAAAAAGTCAATGCCGCCTCGCTGCATCGGAAGGCACAAGCCTTCACACTTCGCAAAACAGCCATGCTTGAGGTGTGAACCAGACAGCGGCGGCTGCTTTGATGGCGTTAAAGGCTTCCATATGTCATAGCATCTTTGTCACTTTCTACAAAGAAGTATCTTGTCACTTGTAGCATACGGCCTACGGTCATGGGAGAGATGCGCGTGCAAACATTTATTTGCTACTTGTGTTACTTCTCACACTCCGTAGTCACAAGCCAGGTGCGGTGTTCATAACGGACAATCAAGTGTTAACGGACAATCAAGTGTGAAAATTGCTCATGCGCTGTCGACTCCAATTTACAGCGTCCCAACATTCGTCAACGGCTGCGGCTTCCACATCCTCGAAAAAAGCAACATCCTTGTGACTCCGGTCGCCAGCCCCACGCAACATTTTTTCCTCGTATTCTTGCCGTGATTTGATGACATAATGGTACACCGCTATGCGCGCACTTTGGTGTGAAGCTGTTGCGTGGCCGACAATCGGCGTGAAATTTTCGTCGACAGCAACTTTGGCATCAAGGTATGAAAACTGATGCGGATCTACAGCACGCCATACGTAGGCAGTGTTCGCAATAGTCTTGACGTGACCGACACCCTCGAACCAGCACCGCCAAAAATTAGCCAACGTGTTCCCAGTAGGCCGGCGTGCATGACCGGACGAGCCAAACATCACCCAGTTGACGCCCAACCCACCATAGCCTTCGTGTTCTCGCAACAGCTGAGGCAAAGACGATATATTGGGATCTCGCAAAAACAAGAACTCATCCAAGTCGATGAATGCCAAGAATCGATGCCGGAGGCTATAGTCAATAATACATTGGTCGTAAACACTATTTTGTGGTGCCGGATGTGTCTCCCGGTAAGAGGCGCCTAAAGCGTGATATGTGACCAACCCAGAATTGATGTGAGATTGAAGAGCCGGTTGCAAGGAAGGTTTGCTATTGTCATCATACACATAAAATCTTCCGACCCCTTGCAGTGCGTGATAAGCAAGCCATTCCCCTATATCCGCGTGTTGGTTCCGCTTACTCATTCACATGAGCAGACAGAGAGGTATGTCGGGCACCAACTGTGTGCCTTGCTTCTTGCTGCATTTCAACTTCACATGTTGCATGACAGCATGCATGGCTTGCTGAAAAAGGTCAAAATCTGCCGCGGGTGAGTCTTTGCCTGCAGAGATGTTGCGCAATCATTTTCCCTCCTTTTTCCATGACAAACATGGACTTGCAGTTGTGTACGTATGCAATGCATTCCATACATCCTTGCATGTGCTACTTGCAGGTCCCAAGACCGTAGATGATTTCATATATCAGCCTTTGACCCAGCAAGAGGTTGAAGTCATCACGGTTTTATGGGAGGAGTCATGTTCATGCCTGGGAAAGCAGTCTTGCACTTGTGGTCTCAACAATGGAGATGACAAGCTGTTTCCTACCGGCCGCATACACACCTACACGTGCTGCCTGACTCACTTTCATTTTCTCAGGCTTAGAGTTTCAGCATGGCTCAATGATGAGGTTTATCAACGGCATCATAGAGTTGTTAAAAACCAGAGTACAGGAGTTGGATGCTGTGGGTACAGCCAATGTGCCAAAGACATTGATCCTCAATACTTTCTTCTATGCCAAGTTCAGTGAGTAAGTATTCGGCCCCTTACCCTTGTGTTGTCATATGAGGCATGCCTTCTTCAACCCTTGCTTGTTTATAACGGTACCCTGTTGGACAGCTGTCGAACAGCATGCATGACTGATGTGTGTATGCGTCATAAGCCACAACAACAAGCAGCAAAATTCGTATGAATATGCATACTTGCAGGGTTGGTAGGCATGATCCTGGGATTGCCTACGATAAGGTTCGCCGGTGGTTCACCACTTTCAGGCTGCAAAACATGGGTTGCATGACGGCTGTGTCTTGAATCACGACCTGATACTGTTTCCTATCAACATATCCAATGTGCACTGGATACTTAGCTTAGTAGATACCAAACGGCATCAAATCATACTGCTGGATTCTATGGATACAAGGAAGGTAATAATGTTGACTGTCAGAGCTCTAAGCATCACCTTTGCTGCTTGCTTCTTGGACTATTACAGCAGCTGCCGCTCAGATCCTGCAGCCTACAGGCTGATGAGCCAGCTGGCTGTAGGCTGCAGGATCTGCCTGCATCAGCCTAAACTAGCTCATTGACTATTACAGCAACATCCAGGTGCACCATTGATAATGCATCTGAATGCAGGATGCGCACTCAGACATACATGGCAAAGTCTTGCAGTGGGTGCAATGTGAGCTAGCAGATCAGAAACACAGCCACTGTGATCATAGGACCCTGCAGCCTGCCTCGTCCTGGTCCCGGGGGTATGTAGAACACAGTTTGCTATTTTTCCAGCTGCTCATGCTTTAGTGCATTCACAGTGTGGTTCATGGCTGCACTACACAGATCTTGTTTGCATGTAGGTACAAACAACGTGCTCGTCAGCGCCTGTATGACTGCGGAGTCTTTGTCACAGTGTGAGTGTGAGTGTGATGATGAGGAGTCAGGCTGCTGCTGCACCACTGACATTCATGCAAGAGGCTCACACTCAGAAAGTCAGAGCTTATCTAGCTCATTGATTGATGCATGTGAGGAAGCCTGGATACCTTTGCCAGCCCATGGACAGTGCTTCTACTGCAGTGTGGGACACCTTGCAGCAGCTACCAGAGCTTGCGCGCTGTTCACATCAGTTGCTCTGCTGTCATCGTGTTATACTTTCTACGCCCAGTTTCTGTAATCCAGACTTTCCTTCTCTCTGGCCTTCAGCAAGGGCCATGTCTTGCAGCATGTTGGTTCAGTTTGACATTGACCTCTACATGTGCTATTGGCCAACCCACTAGACTCCTTACAGCCTTTGAGATTGTCAAGGAGGGCGCACCACCAGCTGCAGCGGTCTCGGTCTCGGAAGTGCCGCATGACCTGAGTCAACAAGACGATGGGTAAGCAACATTGCTGTTGTTGTTAAGAGTGACTTGTATTGTTCAGTTTTGACATGCTGCAGTCTGCTCCAACATGTATGATGATACAATATACTGGTGTGGGAGTTCTTCTGCGTTGGAGGACTATGACTCTGAGAGGTTCGATCCTGAGCATGTTCAAGCAAAGAGAGGTGTGTAGACTTTCTGCTGCAATTGTGCTCTGGAAACCCTCCACAATATTATTCCTGTCATTCTGAACAATGTGAATTGCTGTGACAGAACTAGCACAATCCTCAGCTCCTCTAGCTGAAGCAGCCGAGTGGACAGATGCCTGCATGGATAATCTTGACTTAGCCTCTGATGATGGACTGGATGTTGATCCAGGTGACAGGTCAGTCCAGCTGAGACTAGTCATGATGGCGCTCTATTTAGCTGAACCTGTCTCAGCTTACCTCTTGGTATGCGCAATGCCTTGCAGGGAAGTCATCAACATCACTATTGCAGAGCTGTACTCCTACTATGACCTCCTCTACCTTGACAGAGATGCAAAAGCTGGTGCCGCACGGCAAGAAATCATGCACGAGCCTATGTTTATTTGCAGCAATGTCAGCGTGCTTCAGTGGCTGCATAGAAACACTAAAGACAGTATGCGGGATGGAGCCTTTAACAAGTTCTGTCGCATTGAGCATGACGTCTACATCCCAGACAGCCATGCTCCCAAATCCTTCCATGAGGTCAAGCAAGTATGTCTTCATAAACTCTTGATACTGCCGTTTGCATAGCTACTGTCCCACGTTTGCATGCATTGAGCGTGATGTGCATGCACATACAGTACTAATGATTTCAGGGCAATAGGTTGCTGCAATCTGTAATCAGTAGGGATCATGGACAGCCTCACAGGGAGGGTATGCTTGTTGTTGCCTCTTGTTTGGTGTAACACTTTGGTCGACAGATCATGTTCTGTGGCACAGGTGCTGAATGTTCACCCAGTAGCATGTGTAGAGGAGCACGCTTGTGTCAATCACTGTCATCTGTTTGACAAGACCAGCCAGCGTGACTGGAAATTTCACAAGGATGACCAATGTCCTGTTTGTCATGAGCCAAGATTCAAGCTTGTCTCATGCGGCATTGGCAGACAGCCATGCCTGCTACCAAGAAGGCGCTTTTGGCACATTGGTCTGCAGCGAGTCATCCGTGACTACTTCTTTCCAGACCCAAGATGCATATGGTGTGCATTGCGCAACAAGACTTCCCCTATTGACCGGCATGGCTACAGAAGCTCAGCTGACTGTCAGCGGTTAGCAGCAGCCCTCCCACCTGGCTTACTGGATGACAAAGATACTGGACTGTGGGAATTAGGGATTGACTTGCACCGTACACCAACAGAAATCACAGTACATGTGTCATTGGCATCATGTATGCTTCAATATTGGTATGCATGGATATGCAAGCATGCATACGCGTTTCTCTGTAGCCTTGCTTTACTACTTGCAAATGATGCCATGATCTTGTTGCTCACTCTCAGTGATGCTCACCTGAGTGACGCCTACAGTTGTGATCACATGCATCATCATATGAGCAGTGGTTCTGGTGTGGGACCTTAACTACAACTGCCCAATTGGTAGCCGCATCATGAGTGTGAATGGTGACGCAAAGACATGCAATGCATGTGCAGGTGCAGAGATTTGCCACATGAACAGCGCAACAAGCGCTGCAACGTTTTCCCTGTGGTCATAATCCCCTGGGCCTGGAGAACCCTCTAACATGGACCCTTACTTCCAACGTACCTTGGAGGAGGCTGCGGCTTGCTAAAGGACCATGACTTTGTTGGCAACATACATCATCCTGTTGTCACGCATGTTGTAAACACCATCATCAGTTGTGTAAAGACAAAGTTGTAGCCATGCCTCAAGGTCAAGCAACAATACGGCCAGCAGCATCATGAAACTGATTGTGCATTGCAGGAGGGATGCAAGTGACGGAGAACCTGATAGTGGATGGGATGCCCCAGCAAAGGAAGTTCAGGCAGACAGTGATTCTAAGCGGTCTCGCAGCTGACACTGACACCCCTGCCCAGCAGAAGGCGCAAAAAATTAGCAAGTTGAGTTTGCATGTCAATCTGCTCATTTTCGCTGCAGCCTCACCTCAGACATGGCTTGCTCACCACTTTCTAGCAACAGTGCCGTGCAGACCTTGTGTCATTGTTGTTTGTGCATAAGCAATGCAGCACAGCAGCTCATATAGGCTAGATTTGAGAGTAGCCAAGAGCTGCTTTTAGGATGCTTAGCATCACAACATCCTGCATTTTGTGATGTGTAACTAGCCAATTACATGAGCATTTAAGAGTCTCAACAGGACCCTATCTGGTTTTAAGCCCCTTTTGGGATTCTTATCACAGCACCCTATATTATAAGACCTGTAACTAACAAACTACATGCACATTTTAAGAGTCTCAACAAGACCCTATCTGGTTATAAGCTTCGTATATGGACCGTTGCCGAAAAACTTCTTATATGTAATTTTAAATATACGACCGTTTTAAGACCCACCGGGCCCTATATGGATCTTAAATCCCGTCCCAAGATTGTCGTTAATGGGTCGTATCTTACGATCCATATAAGATATTGCTGTCTTCAAAGTGTCATTGTACGCCCCAACATGTTTGAGCCAATGCTTCAGGGACTTGAAGCACATTAAAGCATACCATTCTGCTCTCATTCGGAAGCCAAAACGTCACGTGTTTGCACACCCTATAATGGAAGCGAATTAGAAATCGCACTCGCTGAATGCGTCGCCAAATGCTGTACAAGTATCTCAACACCCTCTGCAAACTACTGTCATGTGTGCGACCCTTGAAGCTTCATGAACGCTACAGCACCTCTGCATATGACGACGAAACGCAGAATAGCTACGGCGAGGAAACTCAACGCACACCATATGCATGCACGAGGGCAGATCATGGCAGTAAAAGGATGTGGTACACGCTACAACTGCACGCACAACTGCTACCCTCAAAAACAACATATCTATAATGCGTTGAATAATGGTTGTGCATGGCAGGCACTAAAACAATGAGTTGTGAACATGCACCTCACTCCAATGATGAAATTTTCTTTAACACATACCTTTTACGTGGTACTACCTTTCTTTGACTAGATGATACGGCTCTGACAAGCAAAATGTATGCAAGAGAAACGTACCTTTCCTTAATAAGAGACGTCAAAAGTACATACAGCTGCCGTCAAAAGTCTGCTTACAGTAATGGCAGTGCTTCAGCAGAAACCTTAAAGTGAATGCTGTGCGCAATGCAAATGGCGGTGAGGCCCGCCAGTGTTAGCAGACGAGCCTGCGCACTTGCTGCTGTGACCGTTGCCGTTGAAAACGCAAGCTGCAAGGCTTTGGCTAAAGCAAGTGAGTGAGGCAAGAAAGCTGGTGTCAGCCAACAGTCAGGTTCGAGGCTGCCCAGCAGGCAAGATTCATAGGAAGCAATACCCTGTGAAGGTCAAACCTTCTGGCAAAACATGCCAGCTGTCTTGCCTAGTATCTACTTTTCTCAGCAAAGCAGTCTTGCCTAGTATCTACTTTTCTCAGCAAAGCAGCAAGTAGGAAGCAGTGGCTGTTTACACAAGGGGTAGCAAAGGCTTGCTGCCTGGACAAGCGTGCCAGCTGTACTCATTGCAGTTCAATTCCCGGTTTTTCGGAACTTGGTATATGAGCCGACGGCGGGTCAAGTAGGTACAGGCTTGAAATTATATATATGCTGCGCAGCGGCCACCCCGGTTGCTTCGGGCTTGCACCCGGGAACGCCGAAAGGCGTAAAAGTTTTTTTTTTTGACAATTGACCGTAGTTTCGAAAAGCAAGCGGTTCGTCAAGTGAGCTTCGCTCCTAAGCAGAGTTCTGCAGCCAGTTGTTGCGCTTGGGGTCTGTCATGTCATCGGCCAGGTTCCAGTCAAACAAATGAAGTCATCACAAGTGCGCTAGCGACTCAGCTTGTTATAAACACCTCCTCTTCAACACAACGCAAGAGAGGACCTCTAGTTGATCCCTTGGTTCGTAAATGTTGAGCAGGCCGTTTGAGCACTCAACAAAGCGCTCTCTCTCCACCAAGCGTCCTGATGCATCTAGACTCGAAGTGTCTGAAGGTTGCAGACATGCGTTGTTGTTGCAATTGTAACAAGTCATAATCCAGACCAATGGCAGTGTTAGAACAAGAAAAGAAAATCAGGAAAGAAAATCCTACGCCGCTCGGCGTGATAACGGGACCGCGCCATATGGCTTGAACGTAACCCGAGACCGTTGAGCCCGTCATGATGTTTCTTCCAAGACAAACCTGTACCTATACAGTGGTCGTCAAAAGTCTGTATCCATGTGCGTTGACCTAGGAAACCTGTTGTCAGCAGAGGGCAAGTTTGCTGCACAGCAGCAAGCCAAAGCCATAGGCAAGCAGGCCTCAAGAGGGCAGTGCTGTCTGTAAAAACAGGCCAGCTTTCTTCTGTAATATCCAGTTTGTGCAGCAAAGCAGTGTGCTGTTAGCCAGAGCATTTTCACAGAAGACAAGGAGTTTGCTTGTTGAGCAAGCTTTGCTGTCAGTTGAAGCAAAGCTTGTGCAACCAGCAAGCCCCTGTTTTCAGTGCAATCACTTGCAGGTGCCAGAAACTTTGCCAGAGTGGTTGCTATTTGACTTTTTGACTTTGACTTAGACGGCAGACAAAGACAATGCTCTTGTCTGTGACTCCCGCACAATAGTGCTTCAATGATACGACAGTCAGAAGCTTTAGCATACGCTACTTATACTGATCTTTCAGCGCAAACAGCATACCCTAAAGTCCGACAGCTTTCTGCAGCATGCTTTGAGCACGTTTTTGGAGCCCATCAGTATGACTATGTATCATTCTACGACGGCCGGTACAATAGAGTGGTGAAGTGAAGAGAGGATCGGCCAACAAGGCAGTGTTGCTGCCCACAATCTGCATTGCTGTCTTGCAAAACATTCAGCACATCTTCAATGGCTGAAACTCCGCTGTAAGTCCGCTGGGCACTTGTGAATGCAGCTCTGTGCCCTGACAAGAGCATCACTTGTCAAATGCACAGAGAAGCCATAGCAAAAAGAACAGCTGTCAGATCAGCCTTCAAACAGTGGTCTGGTGCTTCTTGAGCGCAATTTGTCTTTTTATTGTGTCTCTCTGTGCTTTCAGGAGCTTGAACTTCAGGCCTGCTTTGCAGCATTGCTGAGTCTGCTGCAGTGCTAAGCTGGCCCAATTGTCAAAGCCTCTCTTGCAGCAGCATGCTTTGCTTAATAAAACAAACAGCATACAGCAATTTGTCTGCAGGCGCTCAATGTTGTCCTTAATAGATTGGATCCCAGATACATGTTGTTAAGCATATGCGTGCTTAACAACATGTATCTGGGATCCAATCTATCCATGCGAACATGCATGCATGCATGTGCCGATCTGCAGAGCCTGGTAAAGTGATTCAATGGTTGCTGAGCTTGTGAGCAAAAGCATGGTTACTTGCAGTGAGCAGGGAGTAGCAGCACTCTGCCAATGCTTCTTCGACCAGGTTAAGGTTCCGGTCACACATTCCTACGAATTCAGTGATGCCTGCCTATGCTAGACAATCATGGCACTTCAGAATCTGAAGCGGGAGAAAGTCCAATCACCCGTTTTGTCTTTGGGCACCGTGACGCTGCTGCCCTATTTTAAGGTTGGATATGATCATGATTTGGGCCCCTACTTTGGTGGGTATAGTCCTGTCTAAGCTGTATGCTGCAGCGCCGAAGAGGCACGTCAGTGGTTGGGCTAAAGATCATGGCAGCAGGGCAAGCTTTAGACGTGACAATTGCATGACAAACAAGATGGACCCTCAATGAGTCATGCAAGGCAACGAGGACAATTAGTCAGCACGGCAGGTCATATGCATGCTTTGTTGACATTCAGAAAGCATTTGACCCCATGGGGTGGCCACCCCCAAGGGATACATTGTTGGAGCACCTGTCCAACATCGAGGTCCAAGGCACATTGCTGAATGCACTGAAGAGCTACTACGCCAATGCTCGTGTATGTATGTGGAGATTCTATCAGTCGGCAGGTCTGCACCCTTTGACACCACCATGCGAGTGAAGCAAGGCTGCCCACTGTCCCCACCCCTGTTTGGCCTGTATATTGATCAGCTGGAGACTCACTTGCAACTCAAATGCAAGATGCTCCAGAGCTTCCAGCCCAAATGTTTACATTGCTGTATGTTGGTGATGTTGTTTTAATCCTGGCTGGTTTGCAGCACGCGTTACATGTACTTCAGGTCTTTTATGGTGAGAAGCTGCTTTCAGTCAACATGTCAAAGATGCAAGTAGTCATTTCCAATGATCCTCGTCATCCTCACTCGAATATGTTTCTGTATGGTTGGTCACAACACATATGTGGGCATTGTTCTGCACACGTCAGGCTCTTTCAAAGCAATAATTGAGGAGCTTGCAGCTGATGATATATATACATACAGATGTCCTCCTGACAGGTGCCGCTTCAGGTTTTACTTCATGACTGTTGCAAGGACTTGTGCCAATGACTTGGTGTCATGATCAAACCTCTGCAAAGCACATTCTGGCCTGCTCCATTGCTAGCACACACATACAATTGAGCTTTGGCATGCTCAATTGTACGTGTTGTAGAAATTTTCTTGGTTGCAGACATCAGTTCCTACCAACACTCTGATTTGGTGACTAACATTGTCTACAATGCCTTCTGACTACAAAAGCATAACAGAAGCAATGCATGCCATTTGTATCTTATGACATGCCTTCTAGCGACTGCTGCTCGGCCAACATGCAAATATGGCTGCAGGACTACAGCAGCCATCAGCATCCTAGCAAGTACTGGACCCTGAGTTTCAAAGTGCACACTTGCTGCAGCGGCCTTCTTTGCTGCAGTTGCAAGTTGTGCACGCACTCAGTGGCTGTCACCAGCAGCGCAAATACTTGTCTGCCCATGCATATCTGCCACTCTCACAAGAGGCAGAGTTACCTAGGGGGCCAAGATGCCAAGGTCAGCCTCCAGCTGAGACAGATTGCACTAGTCCAGCAGCAAAAATCTGCGTGGAGACCAAAAGCTGGGCTGCAACAGATGGCAGCCAGCAGTACTATTTGGGGGAAGAATATTCTGTGCAGCTGTAGTAGGGAGAAGGCTAGATAGCAATGTAGTTGCAAGATAGTGGCTAGATGCTGTCAGGCCCCAATCAGAGCGTAACAATAATGTGCATCCTCTCTGGTCAGTCGCAATGCATAATCACCTGGCAGGAAATTTTGTTACATTCTGATCTCTGGCACAGCTTGCTGTTTTGTGTGTGTTGTTTGCAGCTTGCCTGTGTCATTCATGCCTGGAATGACACCTGCTAGTGACGTTTAAACAGCAAATACGGCAGTTTGGGTTGATCATTCTACAACCATGTCCAGTGTAACCAAATTGTGACCAAGCTGAAACTTTTACGCCTTTCGGCGTTCCCGGGTGCAAGCCCGAATTCGAAGCAACCCTGGTACCGGAGACCGGGGTGGCCGCTGCGCAGCATATACAGCAGGAGTCAAAAGTCTGCATCCAAACATGTGCATTGCTGTACATTGCAGCATTTCCCTGCATCCCCAACTGCCATGGTATCATGAGTCACCTCATCACTGGGGATTACGTGATCAAGTTTGAAAGGAATAGCTTTAGAGTTCAGCTGTCAGCGAGGGGTATAGCAACTTGCTTTGCCTCGGCGCAGCCGAAGGCGCAGGTAAGCGGAGGTGTGGATTGTCTTTGTCTTTGTCTGCCGTCTAAGTCAAAGTCAAAAAGTCAAATAGCAACCACTCTGGCAAATTTTCTGGCACCTGCAAGTGATTGCACTGAAAACAGGGGCTTGCTGGTTGCACAAGCTTTGCTTCAACTGACAGCAAAGCTTGCTCAACAAGCAAACTCCTTGTCTTCTGTGAAAATGCTCTGGCTAACAGCAAAGCAGTGTGCACACTGGCATCAAGAATGTGCACGGTAATTTGATGTACAACAATACTTGCAACACCACATTTTACACAGACTATACACAACAAAATCAGCTGAAGAAACGGCTGTGATCTGAAAGACCTAGTCGCTGCTCGAAAGAAGAGATGTAAAGTATCACCCAGGCAGTAATGTTAAAGACAGCCTCTTGATGCAGCAGCTTTAGAGCCGGTGGTGGAGTTTTAATGAAGAGAGTGCACAATCTGGTGCAGAGTCTATGCAATGGCATGCTGATGCAGCATGGCATCCAAAACAAGCCACTCATGTTTGAAAGACTGACATCAAGTTGCTCTATTACTATGTTGCGTGAGGCGCTTATCTGTACGTGAGTTGATAGACTGTTGCTGACTCTGTCGATCCTCTGACTTCCATCAAATCATGGCAAGAGATCTGGCTGTGTAGTCACCAGGATTCCGGTCATTCTTGTCATAATCCCACTCTTGAGCAACATGAGGAAACAAGCTTGGCAAAGAGTTGCATTTGCAAGTAGAAAACCCGTGACAAATCGAGCATCCTTTTCCAGCCAGAGCGCGTGAGTTCACTGACGAGGTATACTTGTGTGTTAACCCCAAAGGACACTTGCGGCACAGCCAATGAGCACGCTTGTTACTGCCAAGCGTGAGCTTGTCAGGGAACAACCCCTCCTTGGCATTGGCTTCAGTGTCCCAGTCTTTGAGGAGTGGATGATTGCATTCCGCCAAAGTGGGCAGCTGCACTTTTGGCCATGCATGCTTCAGATTATAGCACTCAGGGCAACCAGTCTGACCGGCGACACGAGAGCTGATTCGTGCCAACCATTTGTGGCCACAGACGTGGCAATGCCACTGCTTCCTGCGACTGCTGTTAGCTGTGAAGTCATGCGGTGTGCCATCATTGGCTGTGCTGTCCCAGCTGGC
>JAABUH010003148.1_pt1 | contig 14659 bp, 11 predicted proteins | sample 5559121 | NCBI WGS metagenome assembly JAABUH01 (sample SAMN10711871, study PRJNA513364) | rock metagenome | isolation source: Antarctica rocks | place: Antarctica: Victoria Land, Battleship Promontory nord | collected 2015-12-28
GAATAAGACCCTCACCATTTCTTCGTCGTCTCCCGATATGTCTTCTGCGTCTCCCGATGGAAAAGAGCATGATGCTGTTTCGCCATTTTCCTTTCTAGCCTTAATATTGGCATAGAGCGCCACGACCTCTTTGTAGTCGCTAAAACCAGCATAACGTAGTGCATCCCGAAAACAACCTCCAAATGGTTGTCTATTGTTATCGAAATAAACTCCTTTGAGGATAGACTTCAGAACCTCGCCCTTCGAAGCGCCCATCGAAGCGGGATAACGTAGTCCATAATCGCAGTAGAATTCTCTGGGTCCGGGGATACGCTTCACAAGCTTGCCCCTCATGTCTGTGGACGTCATGCCGATAGATCTAGATACGGAGGAAGACGCAGAGGTAGAGAGCTTTGTTTCGTTGGCTGTTTATTTTGGTTATCGTCACGGAATTGCGCAAAAGGTTCGGAATAGATTATAGGGTTGACAGGAAGTGATGAGAGCGGAAAGTGTCGGGTTCTCTTGGTTTCCTAGCGACCTATGGTTGACCGGGCAACACCAGATCCTAGCGAAGCTGAAGTCGCTGGCTAGGTGGTACATGGCGATTAATCATGCAGTTTAAAATTTTATGTAGTATCTTGCACAAAGAGTATTTGTATGTAAAGCGCAAAAATTATTATGATACGAAGAGAATTGCTAAAGAGACTATTTCAAAAAGTTGTCGTTCTTTACCCATCGTGAAGTAACAAAGCACATCCAAAAGCATAATCATCCAGCTCTTTTACTCCGCCCAAAGCCAAGACAAGATTCAGAAAAACGAGTAAAGCCCTTCTTCACAAACTAGATTTCAGCACTGCACATCAATCTCGAACTATATTTGAAAGCCCTGCCGACTCTTCTTGAGGATCCAGCTCGTTTTCGTTTTTTGTTTGGAGAAATCTCCTGAAGCACCCCTTCAGTATATTCTGCTCGCTCGAAATCGATAAGCATTACTCGTTTCTGTTCTCTGTTCCACAGCATATTCGATGGCCGCTTGTCTGATTGATCGACTCCTGCTCTTCGAACCTCGGCGATCGTTCGTCGAATTTCCCGCTGTAAGCCTTGCCATCCTTTCACGCTCTCGTCCTCATCAGCAAGTTCATCGCCCCAAGACAGTAAAAGCATGTGCAATATCTCGACTCCCACATCAAGGTTATACCACTCAGTGAGATCAATATTCCCAAGGCACACCGGTACTACCGCCCCTTGGAGCTTCGTCAGCCGCCGGTACACATCCCCCTCATGTCGTAGGTTCGGCACGAAAGCTTGCATCGTTCCTTTACCCACGAAGACATAGCCGTGCGACGCCAACGTGACTTGAAACAAAGCGCCTCTCGCTCCTTGCAGGCCTAGCGGCTGGCAATTGTGATCGAGATCCTCAGTGAGCTGCTTCTGAATGAGATTCAGGAACTTTGACTGATCGATCGCATGCTTCCGGCCACGTCTGGCATGCAGCGACGCATTGGGGCAGTTTTTGTCCAGCGACCATCCTCGCACAATGCTCAACAAGCACCTTTGCGTACAGTATTGCCGCTGCGTGTCGCGGCTGCTGCTTGCTTGATGGCTGTTGTTCCGACCCTCATATTTTCGTTGATCGCTGAGTTTCCCCCGACTACTCTTCGAACTGCTCGCACTTGATCTAGTGAGGCTGTTTGATCCGTCGTGATCGTGCTGCTCGTCATCGAAGTTTTTGGGCAGATCACCTGGTTTGCACTTCGATCTCAGGTTGTACTCGCTGATAACTGAAACCTTTCCTCTCTCTTTGTACAGTGACGACTTCCGTGCACGCTTCTTCCTCGCTCCAAGCTGTCTCTCACTTGCAGGCGTTTGATGATTAACGGTTTCAAGACTGGTAACAGGGTGTTTTTCCAATTTTTTTTTCGCATTCTTCCGTTCTACATGATTTCTTCGTTCTGATTTGGATGCCAACAAACACAGGTCGAGAACCTGAGCGATGGCCGTTTGCGAGTACGGGAGGTTAGATCGCTCGTCGTCGGCCTCGTCAGTCGGCATCGCCACGTGGTAGAGCAGCGTGGTGGGATCATCCCAATCGATGCGAAGGAAGACGAAGGCCTCCCCGATGGTGATGTAGCTGTATTCGAGCCTGTTCTCAATCATGTAGTGGAACGTCTGCGTCGTCACGGCCACAGCCACCTTGTCCGCATTGTATTGCAGCCTTTCCTCGATGATCTCTTCCGACTGCTCGACGTCTTCTTCGATCGCGTTGAGAGGAATGAGGGGTGGAATGTGAATTCGATCGATGATCTCCTTCTTCACATTCATTGGTCGAAATCTTGACAGATTGCCGACAGGGAGTTTGTGAGACGGTTTGTATTTCACAACGAACAATAATTGCCGTTCATTCTCTACCTTTTTGTAAATACAGTATTGATCGGCCCGAATTCGCTCTGACTTAGGATCAGAGTCGAGTTCCAGGTTGAATGAACTGAATGGCGGTGCGATTGGTGAAGGGGTTCGAAGGGGTTGAATGTGTAGACGCTCCTGAACCTTCTCTGCTATCTCATTGAGGGAGTTGAGGTCGTTTTCGAAAATGATCCCTTGTCCGAGCTGAAACTGTTTAGGATCTTGCACGATCTTCGATAGACGATTGATGATGTCGACGACTTGGACCTCTATGGCGGATTTTTCATAGGTTCGAAGGCTTGCTTCGTTGGCAATTCGGATGTTGCAGTGAAGTCGACCTTGATCCTCGACGCTGAGGATTGGGCTGAAGAGTCGCAGAGCTGGCTTGTTTGTTGAATAGAAGATATCACGAGCTGTCGAAAGCATCCTACGTTGTTCTTCCGCGAAATTTCCCCACTTCTCTATGTTTTTCGGGTAGTATCTATTCCCAGGTTTCGTAGGGCCCTTGATTGTCCAGCTCTTGTTGGTCTCGACACGTAGTGGCTTATGAAGATGTTCATGGCAAGCTTGTAGAAATTCGTTGAATGTGGTCTTTTGATTGCGTTGCTCCGCCTGCTGCTTCTCCTGCTCCGCCTGTTGGCGTGCCCGTCGTTCTTCTTCGGCACGCTGCTCCGCGGCTAGCAGACGCTGCGTAAGGCGTTGAAACTCAGAATCGCGTAGCGAAGACATAATGAGTTATAGTATTTTATTAAGAGTGGTTGTAATCTCGAGGGTCACTGTTGACATTATGTTGTTCGTGTGGTCGTGACAATTACATCTCAAAATAAAGGAGTTGCCTCGGCAATAGGTGATTAGTCACCTGCGGCTAATAGGGCTAGCCCTATGGAGAAGTTTCTACTTCTAATTTGATTTCCATGTCCTTCATTGATAATAGAGAATTAATACATGAATTTGATAGCAATTTGCATCTCTGTAGAAGATTTCTCTTGATGTGTTTATACATGCACGGTATCAGTTTGATACGTTGCTCCTCGAATGACTCTTCAGCATCGAATAGTCTTAAAAAAGAAACAGATTTCATGATAACAGCAACGGAAGAAGAGCAAGAAGAAGAAGTGATATGATAGTAATAATAGTAGTACGAAGTAGAAGTAATAGTAATAATAAGAATAGAAAAACAAAATTTTCAGCCCTATAGGGCTTACTCGCAGGTGAGTTTTAGCCGAAGGTAGGTGAACCCTTCTAACAGTCGCCGCTGCTTATGAGTTTTCAGCGCGCAGCCGCATAGCCTGACTGAACCGCCTCAGCCTTTTTACCAAGAATTACTTGCACCTCGAACGGCCTTTGAAGGGTTTCACTCCATGTGCTCGTAAACCCAGCGTTGCGACAGTCGCAAACGGTACTACAAAATCTGTACGAACTGTGAGTCTAGTACGCGCCCATCATGACTCTCAATAGCCTCTCAAACGAAATTGTCTCTCTCATTACTGATAATCTTTACGTCGCTTTAACACGGTCTTATCAGTCAAGTTCTACGACATGGCTCTTACATATACTCGCATAACTGAAGAAACTGTCTTGCTATGAGCAGCGTTGCACAACCGCGAAGCCATCTTCAGATCATTGTTGCAAAGAGAAGCAGATATCTCAATTCAGAATAAGAATGAAGACACGGTACTACATCATCTAGCTACGAAAGCAAATTCATATTTGGTAACTCTGCTTCAACACTCTCATGATATCGATCTTTGAAACAAGAAGGGCGAGACATCGCTGCTATGCGTCGTTCAAGCAGAAAATGAAAAGATTGTGAATCAGCTTCTACAAGCCGATGCAGATTCTTTCGCGTCGACTACTATTGAATCTGAAGATGAGACTCGTCGACAACTCGAGCTAGAAATTCATGAAAACAACAGAATGCGACTGCAACGTCGAGAAAGAGTTGAGGAAATCTACATCAGACGCGATTACAACGTGAAGAAATATGAGGAAAGATTTAAGAGATCGCTACACTTTGCGACTCAGAAAGAACATAGAAACTTCATCGAACACATGCTTTCTTTCTCGTTCTCTTCTCTTCTTTCAAAGTTCTTCGGCATGACGACGTCTTGACAGTCGAATGCAGAGTCAAAGAATCACAAGAAGAGACTACGAAGAATGAGACGAAAGAAAGAGCTGTTGTGTGCTTGATCGTTCGAAGAAATCTTACAAGAGATTTCGTTTATGAATGCTTTCATAAGCATTCAAAGACTGACGCACGATTTGAAGCATCATAAAAGACAACGATAGCGTCTGTATTCTTCGACACAGATGACTCTCTTGACCCTTCAGCCACAAAATGAAGAAATTCTGTCAGATCGCTGTTTCGACTCTTGCGACTCTGATAGCTGCAAGTTCGTTCAACTGTCCGTCGATCGCAACTGTGACTGTGACTTACGAGAGCGAGTTTTCAACCTCAGCTTCAAGTTCCGTTTCAGTCACGAGTGCTTCATACTCTGTGAGCACTGCGATTATCGATGACTCAGGCGATTATATGACGATTTCGATCACTAACGTGTACGGAACTCAATTGTCTCTGTTCTTTGCTTCTAATGCTGACGATTCTGTCTCGATAGAGAATTCGTTGATCATCATACTTTTTGACATCTCGTCTACTCAGTACACTTTCCCAACTGAATGGGCAGAAAGAATATACGTTGAGCTCAATATCAATTCTATGAACAATAAGATCGAAGACAGTCTTACAGATTCATCGAATATTGATGTCAGCTATGTTGATGACTACTCTGTGCTCATCACATGCTTCTTCGAGAACACAGCGATCTTCGATTGCAACATCGATCTATTTAAACAGTCAGACATCACATGTAACAATCAAGTCGACGACTCTGTCTGTCTCAACTTCGCTCAGAATATCGTCAATGAATCTGCTTCGCCTTTTTTCACAGCTTGCGCAGAAGCTGTCTACACTTATTCTAAAGATGACAAGATCAACGTAAGCAATCTCAAGAGCAATCTGATTTCTTGTTGCATCGACATGTCTTGCAAAGCATTCTCACGACAACTACATAAACGAGAAAATTCAACTCGTGAGCAGTCTCTTCAAATCAGAAATGCTGAGTCAGAGCTCGAAAAAATATGTGTCTTTTCATCATCACTACATTCATTCGCGCGCAAACTTTGACATCATCAACACTCGTCGCGATTTCGCGTTCACGAATAGATTCACGAGACGAATTAAGAAGTTTCATTCAGCGTACTGTTGCTGCTTCTAGCACTCTGAGCGATATATGTTCGCTGCATGAATCATGTCAAGATGACGAATATCTGATTTCTTATAAATGAGAGCAATATATAGTTTTCATCTGACTTAGATAGAACTTCAATTAAACACATTTGACATTGAAATACTTGAATCGAATTATCATCTTTTATTGTAAAGCTCAGTTCAATATACTACTAATACTCGATCATGATAATATTGCTTTCTCTTCAGACTTTTAATCATAAAATCGATTCTGTAGTATGAATTAAGTCTGACATGTATGAGACGAAATCTATTCACAATTGAAGGCACAAAAATTGAAGATATTCTCTAGAGAAGATTCAATTTTGACTCTCTCATCGAGCATTCAAAAATCATCTATCATCTTTAAGAAGTCGATTGTGAATTCGTGAAGGTCAGTGATCGTTCAGACCGTAATTATATTAAGGCAATAGATTTTCTTCACCTCTATACAATCACTCAACGTCTATTTTCCTGAATATCACAAGATGCATTTTCTACAGACATTGCTCTACGATGTCATTCTGATAGCTCAAGTATACACAGCTCTGACAGCTTTCAACATGACAGATTCTTCACACGATGCAGAGAATAAAGGTAATTCGAAGAGCGACAATTCTTTTGCGAATGAGGCTAAAGATTCGAAAGCTCAAGTCAAGAGTAAGATCGACGAGAAACTGCATAGACGACAGATATGCACACGCTTGTTCGTGAAAACAAGGCTAAGAAAGATGACAGAACAAGCCTTCGAAGATTGAAATCTTCGTTTATAGCGAAAGAGATTGCAACGAGTTTTTAGAGATGATGAACGATCTCATCTTATCTTTCGGCAAAACGTATCTGAACGATCTTGCCTACAGCTTTGAGTTACTCTATCGAAATCTTCGAGATCAAGAGCAGCTCGACATATTCACAAAGAATTCAAGTACTAATGATGCATGCGACGATTTCATTGATAGTTATTTCAAGAGCATCATCACTTTCTGTAATAATTGAGAACATATTGTCTGCTTCAGATTCTGAAACAATTTGAATCTTTGAGTGAAGAGTATGATTCTTGTCGCGAGATCGATGAAGAAAGCGCATTTGTTCTGTGAAGGTTTATTAGCAGATCTTCATTCTACAGCAGTATTTAGTGTGATACGCTCTCGATGTAGTTAAATTCTTGAACACTCAGTGAACTAACAGACAAACGTATGCCTAACATCACGACGCATCGATCATTCTCTCAATTTTCAAGGTTTATAACTGTCTTTATCGATTTCTAAGACTAGTCGCAGGGAATATCTGTGCTCACAATTCTCTCATCTTCTGAAGTGTTTCAGGTATGAAGAATCGCTTCGATACTTTTTCAATTCGATGAGGTGATTGTACAACAGATTCTGCTCGACCTAAGTTGAGATCTTCTTCAAAGGCAATTCAGCGTCGAAGCGTTCTTTTCAGGTTTTATTTGCTACTTCAGTTCAAAGATGTGACTTTTAACTAGATCTTGATAGACGACAGCAATTCAAGAACGCTAAACCTCTGATTCTGAGAGCAGTAGCCGCAATAGCAAGTTCTTCTTCTGAGAGATCATCTTGTTAAGTAATATCAGCGCAACATAGATTTCTTTCGTCAAGATGTTTAAAAGCTCATCATCACTTCTCTCTGATAGTGTATTGAAACGCGTCACTCTACTTATTCGTTTTTTCGCCTTTGCATCTTTTAGAACTGATTTTGATCAATCGTTTGTTTCTTCTTCTTATTCTTCTTGTCTTTCTTGCTTGGCAAGTGATCACTTTGTTGTGAAGTAGATACGCTTCAACTGCTTTCTAAACTAAAACTCGAGATGCATGTCTTCGATTCGTCGAATATTGAGGCTTGTAGTGATCTCTGACTCATGGAAAAAGATTGTTGCGATCACTGATCAGAGACTGAGAGCTTCAATTCGATGCTGTCAGTTGTGAGATACTAGCATTTCTTTTTAGCACGTTGTGAGCATCTTGACAGTCTGATGTGAGAGTATCTCTTTCACCTCTACAGGCTCTGACGAAGGCGAATCTACTTCTGCGATCGAGCTTTCTGTCTCACTTGATACGAAGTACGCTTCCGTAACTTGTGGGATCTGCATCCGTAACGCTTTGCAGAGTCAGCGATAATGTCAATTTCTTCTACGCCATTGCAACGAAGCTGACGCTACAGAAAGAACGTCCGAATTTGAGCAGAGCTTACTTGACGCGCTGCGATCAACATATCGCTTGCAGATCTTCAAACTCATCTTCAACACGATGAATTTTCGTAATAGCTTCTCTCGTCGTGTTTGATTCTCTGAAGACTCTGCTGCAATCTTGCTTACGAGATCTGACTTCATTTGCAGAATAGACGACGAAGATAACATGTTTCTCAGTCTCGTAACAAGATAGTCTTTCACGACTTGAATCGCAACATTATCAATGAAATTCTTCATTGCAACCTGTTAAAGAGAAGTTAGCATTCAGATATTTATTGAAAAGATTAGAATAGAGCGATAATCTTATAGTATGCCTTCATACAATCGAGAATCTCGAAACAAGCATATCTGTTCATATCGACTTCATTGCGTGAAGACAATGTCGATATCAAGTTCGATGTTTTGACGTTTTTGACATTGATCTGCTTCGTCGTTGCGTTCTTCTTCTGATCGAGGAATGTGTTCAAGCGTCTTGCAATCTCTTTCTCGAGACGTTTCTGTCGAACGTTCTGAATTGTTTCAGTAAAATAATGATTGTAAGTGATCGAATGATCTCTTCGATGAGGTTCTAGAAGCTCATCGAGCTTTTGATCTAGTCGTCTGAGCTTCTCATTCATAAGAGAATCGACAATCTCTCGAAGTAACGCTTCTGAAGTGACATCGTTCGTCAAATGCGACGCTGTCAGCTTCAGAAATGCTCTTGTCGCATTTCATGTGTCATGAAGATGCTGTCGAGCCAAGACTTTCCAAGATTTGAATTGTTCGCAGAATAGATCATCAATTATGAGAGAACTGAACATTCCTGAAAGCTCTCTTTCTCTACTTTTCTTCAAAAGATCTCGAATCTCACTGATGAAATCGCTTCTTTCAACCAATTCGAATGTAGACGATCGATTGAAAGCATCGAGCAACATTGCAGAAGAGCTTCCTTCAGGAAAAATCGTCTCGACAATGAATCGATGATGGTCTTTCACTCGCATTGACTTCGCAAAATTCAGATTGAGATTCTGAACAACAGCGCGAAGGCGCTTACAGTAATCTTCGATCGAGCGAGAGTCTTCGAAGAAAGAATCATCGTAGATGTTGTCAATTGCTGCTCTTGATAATGACTGAAAAGCCTGACTGATACGTAAAAGAAACAGTCGTTGTTTCTCAACGATAGCGCGACTATCTTCGAGCCTGTTCAGTTGTATTTCACAATTCTCAATGCTGACTTGAATGTCGTCAACTAGACTTGAAAGCTCGATTCTAATTTGTTCAAGAAGAACAGTGCTCAGTCGATCTCTCAATGTGATGATTTCAACTGAGCGACGAGAAAAATCTTTTCAGACATTCTGAGAGAAGAATTGTCTCTCGGCAAGATCGCGAGCTTTCTTCGTGCAATCTTTCGTTTCATAATCTCGATTGCGTAGCACATGTCATTCAAGACGAAATTCTATGTCTTTGTTTCTCGTCAGATTAATGAAATCGATCTCGCTTTTCAAATCAACTGAAAGAGTATCAGGCTTGATTATCATTCTCAAAGTGCGTAATTCGATTGAATCAACGTCTCTTGTCATCTTCAGCACAATCTGATTTGCGTAATCATTCTTGACGAATACAATCGCGAGATTGATACTTCTGCGATTTTCCATGTAGCATCGAACCATTTTCAAAACCAGCTTCACATTCGCAGCGCTCTGCGCCTTGTTCTCAGAATGTATCAGACCTGACAGATTGACAATCGTGAGATGTGATCGATCTGATTCTGATATCTCAACACGAAGAACATCGTTGAAGAATGCGCTTTCAGTCATGAAGACGCTCATCAACGTCTTTGCTGTTTCAATCAGCGACGAAAACTTCTTGAAATCTGTCAGCGTCTCTTGAAAGCTCAGAATTCAATGACGATCTGACTTCGATCTTGTCTGATTGAGTACGATTGCGACAGAGACAATGATGATAGAGATTCTTCGAAGGATCACTTTCGTTGCGAAGCGTGTGCACAGATTATCTTTGATGAGAAATGATATTTCGAAGATGGCTTTCAAGACGAAGCTTTTGCCGAAAGATTGATCGTCACAAACGATAAGCTGTGACAGAGAGACATAGTGACTGATTTCCTGAGAGCGCAGTTTGTCAATATCATCGAGAAGTTTAAGCTGATCATCGAATTGTAACAGATCTAGTTGATCTACATGCAAACTATCGTTCATCATGTTCAGTTCGAACATCTCGTTTCTTCAGCTTGACAAATGAAGAAAGATCTAGTCAACGTAAGTTGCAAGAGATCGATTTAATTTATTTTTTGAGAGGTTTTAGTGACTTGAAGAATACGACACAGGCGATAGAGAAAATCTCGAGACTGAAATTCATTCACAAGAGTGGGTTCATTTTCTGTGTGTTGACGTCAGTCTAAGTAGTCACAACGCAAAGTCAGCATGATATCTAGATCGACTTTCTAGAAAAGATGATTGATTTGCATCAATCGAAGACTTTTTTCTTCGCCTGCGCACAGCTCATCACATCTCTATGCGATCTTTCACATTCTACAATTACTCATTTTTGACTTCTAACATTCTCTATCATGCCTTCATCATACCCAGTGCCTGATTTATCAGATCACGATTTCTTAACTAGATCTTCAGGTAAATGCCTCTATCTTTTCTTTTTACTCTGCTGATGTTAGAACGAATCAGATGATCTTTCGAACGTTGAAAGTCTAGTGAATTCTGAAAATGATCACTCATCTAAGATATTGAAGATCACTACGTCTCTGAAAGATCTTCAAAGTGACGAGCAGCGAAATGTACTCAACATAGTCGACCAGCTTCGCAAATGTGATCTCGAGAGCATGCTGTTTCTTTCTCAGCTTGTTGTATGCAATGATCAATCAGTCGGTAAAAGCTCTGTTCTCGAGATGCTCACAGAAATTTCTTTCCCACGCAACGATAATCTTTGTACACGATTCGTCACAGAGATAATTCTACGTCGAGCGACAAGTGATGCTATCACGATCAAAGTGATTTCAGATAACGAAAGATCTAATGCAGAACGAAATTTCATAGAAGCTTTTAAGAAATTCATCTCGAATTTCGAGAAGCTTTCTGACTTGATGAATAAAGCAACGAGTCTTATGAGAATCAATAACAAATCCACTTTCAAATTCAAAGCTTTCGTCAAAGACGTTCTGAGCATCGAAATCGAAGATTCTTTCAGATTTCAACTTACACTAGTTGATCTTTTCGAGCTTGTTCAGACTCAAATCAAAGAAGTGACTGAAGAGAACGTTCAGCTTGTCACAGAAATCATTGATCAATACATATTTCAGCCTCGTACGATTTGTTTGACTGTGATCTCTGCGACTAATGATTATGCTAATCAAGATATTCTAAAAAAAAGTTAGAAAGATGAATTCGAAAGAAGATCATACACTTGATATCATCACAAAATTCGATCGTCTATCCGCAGACTCTGAGAGCGAAAAAGCATTTCTCGAGCTGACACGTAAAGAAGACATATTCTTTAAATTAGACTGACATGTACTGAAGAATCGTACTTACGAAGAAGATTCTAGCTCGTTTGAGGAGCGTAATCTATCTGAGAGCAGATACTTTTGAAAATCGAACTTCGCTACACTATCTAAAGATTGCGTTGGCATCGATTCTTTGCGGAATCGCCTCAGTCAACTTCTTTTCAATCATGTCAAGCAGAAGCTTTCTAAGCTACGAAAGAACCTTGAGAAAGCATTGACAGACTCACGAGATCAGCTGAAGACAATGAATGATCAAAGAGTCACGTCGACAGAATGCAGAATCTTCTTGATGCAGCTTAGTCTGAACTTCTATGAGGTTGGCAAAGCTGCAGTTAACGAGCATTACGAAGAAGATTACTTCACTCACAACATCGATTCTACCTTTTCACTACAATCACTCGCGACAATACGCAGACTGCGAATCGTCATTCAGTACATGAATTCTCATTTTTTCAACTCTTTACGCACGCGTGGTCATAAATATCACATTGATAGGTCAGAAAGATCAGACTCTAAGGAAGCAGAAATCACTATAACAGACGTGATTGTCACTCTCGCAGACTCAGAGCACGAGGCATCGACTAAACTATCTAAGCCTGAAGCGCTGAAATGAATCGAACAAGTTCTCATGCGAATTCGTGATAGAGAACTCTCAGGAAATTTCAACTCGCTCTTGATTGATGAGCTCTTCTGAGAGCAATCTAGTAAATGACGACAGTTGACTGAGAATCACGTGAAGAATGTCGCGCAAGTCTGTAGCCGATTTCTTCATGCTTTACTTCGAGAGAAATGCTCTAAAGACGTATACACTCGCCTCTGATCATTCAAAATCGAGGACGCTCTTAAGCTTAGATTCGAGAACTCAGCTAAAGAGATGAGAAGAATCATGGAAGACATAAGAAGTTATTTAATAACGTACAATCACTACTACACAGACACAATCAGCAAGAGACGTTGCGAAAGAGAACAAAAGTCTCGATTCGACTGTATTGAGAATGTCACTCGACATATGAGACTTTCAGAATGGCGATCGAATTCTATAAGCGCGAAGGTCAACGCTAGACAAGCAATGCAAGAGTATTTCGACAAAATAGACTCGAACATGAAGAATCGCAGCTGCGAAGAGACACTCGACAGTCTGTACTCGATCTACAAGATTAGTATTTCACTCGCATTCCTGATAGATCATCTCTAACTCGATTATGCATAGCTCTCGCAAAAAACTTTCATCGATAACATTACTACGCAAGTTGTGAAGCGACACGTCGTGCGTGATCTTGAGAAGATTTTTTCTTCCATCATGATAAACAGTTTGTCAGACATCGAAACGAAGACAATCATCTCGAAGCCTCTGTCATCAAAGAGACAGAGAGATCTTCTTGTGAATAGAATCAAGAAGCTTAAAGATGATCGTAGCATTCTTCAAGGCGTTATGAGAAGCGCTGAATCATAAAATGATTATTTTGCTGTCAGAAATCATGTTTCTTTAGAAACAACAGCATCTATGATCAGAGAAGATTTTCAGGAAGATTAGCATATGTTAAAGACGAAAAATCTTCGATCTCTGCAGCTTCTTATGTCTTCTTATATTCGTGCTGAATGTAAACTCTCTGATCGACTTTCCTTATCAAGATACATATTTCTCTGAATCAGTACTTTCTAAGTCGAAGAGCAAGACTCAAGCAATCACTAGAATAATGTCATTAGAATTTTCAAGCTGTCAGACTTACTCGTTTCATGAGAGTGCGGACTGAGGCAGCAGCGAGAAGGCGAGAAGAGACAGGCGACGAATCGTCGAGAAGCAGAGAATGAAGTTTACTGTGCTTGATGATTAGTCATAGAACTTGATAGTTAGATTTGAGAATCAGATGAGAAGACATTCAACTCGTCAAGAAAGTGTCCTCATCGACGCGAGAAGATTCGTACCATTTCGATGAGATCATCATTATCTTCATACCAGCAAGTTCCGATCGACATCTGACGACGGCATTCACAATTGATGCTGACATTCACAACTGACGACGACATTCACAACTGATGCTGACATTCACAACTGACGACGACATTCACAATTGACGATCTAGAACTGAAGACTTGCATTAATATTCTGAAATGATTCATCTACTACAGCAAACTTAAAGAATTCATAATTCAAAAAATCAAAAAGCAGATTTCATATAAGGAAAATGTGCTGTTTTATCATTGTTCGATCGAGATTCTACAACGAACAATCATCACAACCTCTTAAGAATGCATTAATTAAATGACTTCAACGCAAATATTCACATCTCTTTGACGATCGCGATATTCTCTCTGATTTCTACGAATCATTATCTTACGCTATGCCTGTTATCAATGTGCCTACTCAAGAAGCATTCTCGAGCGTGTCATCGCAAGCAAACAAAAGCGCATCTTCGTACGCTTCAGATGTATCTTTCTATCAATACAAATAACATCGAGCTGCAGCGAAGCACTTGATTATCTGCTTTATCGTCGCGATTTGAGTCTGAGAGATAATGTTGAGATGAACTATGTTTGAAGTTGACTCGATTGCAGCCTTATTTTAGAGCTAGCTCTAAGCACAGCTAGACATCTGATCACTAGATAGCAATTCAAGCTTATTCCACACACTCATATTAGAACTAGGCAACGCACAGAATGAGATTCTCGTACTCTGAAAGATGTAACAGAAGTGCAGATCATATTAAACGAATGATTAACACTATGAGAAAGTGTGAAGAGAGACGTTTGCAGTTCGCTAAAAAGGGGCACTAAAGCTTGATTACTGATGCTTATCAAACCTTGCTTGCCTCTCAAGAGAAAACTCTTCCTTGCTCTATATAAAATCCTTGAGCTCATACTTTTCGTCCCCTTGATCACGCATGAACGAATGATGAATGACTTTGTTCTCAAATTAGAAGCAGAAATCGAATTGCGACTTTCTGTCTCTTGAACTGTGTACAGCTTCAGAACTGAATGCTCAAGGTTCAGAATTGAATGCTAAGATTGATTCTTTCTTATGAGCGCTCATGTTTCTAATAATGAGTGAAGCGTCTGACATCTCTTTCGACCTTGAAATAGCAGTAGTAGTTTGTATCTACTTCGCGATTGAACTTCTGACCGAATTGTCACAGCAATGACTGTTACGATTCTAGCTACGCATCTTCGTTGATAGCTATGTTGATGACTATGTTGATGACTATGTTGATGACTATTCTGAGAGCTATCGTCGATCGCTCGTCGCTAGAGCATAGACTTGTTTCGAAGT
>JAABUH010003149.1_pt1 | contig 14656 bp, 18 predicted proteins | sample 5559121 | NCBI WGS metagenome assembly JAABUH01 (sample SAMN10711871, study PRJNA513364) | rock metagenome | isolation source: Antarctica rocks | place: Antarctica: Victoria Land, Battleship Promontory nord | collected 2015-12-28
GGCTGACGGCCGCCTGGGCGCGCATGTGGCGAGCCTGGGCGGCGCGCCGGGGCCGCCGCACCCGCTGGAGCGCGCGCTGCGCGCGCTGGCCTACCCCGCCTGGCAGCTGGAGGAACGGCAAAGAAAAAAAATCATCACCAACAGCGCGGGGCGCGCCGTACACGCCGTCCGCGTCGGCGCCGGCCAGCACCAGCGACAGCAGCAGCCCGGAGCCCAGCACCAGCGCGCCGCCCGCCGCCAGCAGCGTCGCCTGCAGCCGCGCGAGCAGCGGCCGCACCTGCGGCGCCGCGCGCGCGCCCCTCAGCACGCCACTTGCAGCATCCAAGGTTCTGCCGGAGCATACATACACACGAGCGGTGCGTCTGTGCTCCCAGCCAGCACCTCAACCCTCTTTGCACGAGCAGCGCGGCCTCCCGCGCCAGCGCCCGCGTCTGCATCGAGCAGGCTCGAAGACAGGCCACTTTCTGCCGACCATGTCTGGGCGCGGTCGGCGCTCCAAAGGGGCAGAACAGGCGCGGCCCCGCACGGCGCTACGCCAGCACCTGCGCCGCAGCCGCAACCCGCCAGACCGGGCAGTGTGCGCAGGCGCCGCGCCGCTGCCAGGGCAGGGTTAGGGTCCGGTGGGCGGCGCGGCGCGCGCCCCTCATACGCGGCCAGCAGCCGGTCGCGCACGAGCACCTGCTGCGACTTGTATAGGGGTGGGGTAGGGTTAGGGTCGGGCGGGTGGTATGGCGCGGCGCGCGCCTCGTAAGCGGCCAGCAGCCGGTCGCGCACGAGCACCTCCTGCGGCTTGTGGAACGTGGCGCCGTCGTACCAGCCGGTCTCCTCGTAGTCCAGCGTCGCCGTGCGCAGCCGGTCGCCCACGTACTGCGCCGCGGGCAGTACGTGGCTTGTGCAACACGAGTCTCCCCCCCAAGCGTCCGCGCCGCGCCGGCGCGGGCAGGGCGTAGAGCAGAAGTGGACGCGGAGCGCGGCGCGCAGCCTGTGATCGGCCGCGCGCGGGGGCCGGCGCGCGGCTCGCGCTCGTTGGCGGCCAGTGTGTTGTGCTCTGCAGCAGTGCTGCGGCACCACCCACCAGTGACAGCCGGTGACGAGCATTTTCGGGCATGACTGCAGGCCCTCGAGTACAGGCCACACGCAGCCCCGCCTGGCGACGCGCCCTCTCCCGGCCGGCGCCGCGCTGCCACTATAGCTCTCGCCCCGCTTGATGTTCAGTACAGCAGAGAGTCGCGCAGTGGAGGCCAGCCCTCTGCCTCATCCTTCCCGAACACCCCCATGTCCTGCTCGACAGGCGCGGGCGCCAGGGAGCGCGCACCGCCCACCCGAGGTAGATCCGCAGGATGGCCAGCAGCACGACCACGCCGGTGCCTATCGCGCCGCTCAGCAGGAATTGGCTGGGCTGCCGCTGCGGGTCGAAGGTCTGAAAGGCGACCGGCGCGCCCACCACGCCGTACAGCGCCGAAAACAGGATGGCCAGCTGCGGCGCGGGCGAGCGCGGTCAGGGCACGGCCGAGCGCGGCGCAGCGGCCGGCCGAGCGGCGCGCCAACTGGTGGCTAGCACAGGACAATGCCGGCGCACCCGCTTCAGGTAGTCTGGAAGAGACAGCGTCGCCTGCGCAAAGCGCCACATCTAAACGTTAAGCGCAGACGCTGTTGCCGAGCAAACGCAGGGGGTGCTCGCGCGCATGCAGCAGCGCACGATGCACCATCATGCAGGTGTGCGGCTGGCACGATTTGGGGGCCAGACGCACGCCCCACGTATCCGGCCTTGACCACAGGTGACAGGCCGGCTGCAAAGGGGGCCTGGCACGCACCCACGAGAACAGCCAGGACTTGCGCAGCTGCGCAAGCTCATTCACGGGCCGCTGCTCCCAGGGCACAGCCACCTCCCGGCTGGAGTCCAGGCCGCCCCCGCGGCTGTCCCCGGGCTCTGCGGCCGCGCGCTGCCGCCGCGCAGCCCACCGCCGCGCCCGGCGGCAGCAGAATGCGCGCCTGCAGCCCCACGCCGGGACGCGCGGCGCGCTGGCCGGCGGGTAGCTGCAGGAGCACGCGGCAGCCGCGGACCGTGCCACCTCCATCTCTGGGCTTCAATCTTCTTCCCTTCTGTACATTCAAGCGAACACACTGCTGGGCGTGCACGTTACCAGGCGAGCCCTTTGCCAGGGACCCTACCATTCCTTGGACCAATGCAACCTCCACAGCTTGGGCATGTACAGCGCTTCCATCAGAAAGCATGGTCTAAAGCTTTCAGGCAGCCATGGATGTGTGCGGCAAAGGCGCCTGGACGCCCGCTGCAGCGGGCGCGCTCGCCCTGGCAGCGGCCGCGCTGCTGGCTTGGCGCTTCCGCAGGTCGCTCGTGTGCGCAGCCACAGCCTCACAAACTGCAGCCGCATGCTTGCACGGCTTGCTCGCAGTGCATGACATAAAGCCGCTGGCAGCTCACCGCATGCACGCCTCCCCGCTGTGCAGCTTCTGGTAGAGCATTGCAGCCTTCACGCTGTTTGCAGCGCATGGTGCATGCATCATGGAGGCCGTGCAGCCTCACCCGGGGCATGGGACCATGCTCAGCCGATGCAGCTGCGCCAGGCCCGCGCCGGCTGCAGCAGGTGCAGCTGCAGCGCCGCCGCGCGCCCCAAGCGGTGGCCCCAGGCTGACCGATCCTCCAGGCGGCCGCGGCTGGACCCTGCACACGCGGGGCGCGCTGACGCGCCGCGCTCGCAGGTTCTACGCGGAGGTCGGGCGCCGCGCCCGCGCGCTCAGGAGCCTGCCGGGCCCGCAGTACGGCCTCCTGGGCATCGTGGGGGCCCTGCGCCGCGGCGACATCCACAGGCGCGCCCGGCGCCGGCGCGCGCGGCCGGCGCATACGCAACGGCGCCGCAGACCACCTTTCTCATGATTGCTGCACAAAGCCGCATGCTGTGCCAGCGACTGATTCTTGGCAGCATCACTGTCGTGCCCTGCATGGTGCCCCAGCGTCCTCAGCGCTCCATGCGCGCGCCCCTGGTGCCCGCCGGCCCTGCTGCCTGCGGGCGCTCGCATGCCTCCCGATGAGCGTGCATGGTGCACACGCCCGGCAGCGCCGCATCGCGCGCGGCCTGCCGGAAGGGAGCACCACTTCTGATCGACCTGCCTGCGCGCAGGCAGGCCACCGAGTGGGCCGAGGAGTTTGGGCCCGTGTATCGAGTGCGCTTCCTGTTCTACCATGTGCGCCTGCCGCAGCACAGCTGTTGTCCTGGCAATGAGCGCTGTCGTTTCGACCAGAGCCCGCTCTCGGAGCATGGCATTAAGGCGAACTCCTGTAAGTCATTGCACCTGCTGTGCTTATAGTAAGAGTACCGTTGTCGACGATACTTCGTGCCTCGTGCACGGAGCGTCCGTGTCAGCTGCGCAGCAGCTCGGGCCACGGCCTCTAGCGGCCGGCGGTGAACGCTCTCAAGTGTGAAGGGGCGGCGGCGCGCGCGCGCGACCGCAGGCGGTGGTGATCACGGACCCGCTGCTGGCGCGCGCAGTGCTGCGCTCGCGGCTGCTGGACAAGTTCCGCAAGCTCTACTCCTTCCTGGACCCGGCGCGCGGCCCGCGCTGCTAACCCTATCCCTACCCTGGCCCCGCACTGGGCGGCACGCCTGCCGCTCCATGCAAGCGCGCCCGCAGGCGCGCCTTATCTAATGGCACGATGCGCGCTGCGCGCGCCGCGCCCTGAGCGTGCCTCGCGCGCCGGGCGCATGCACTTGCGCTCGCCAGACCCTGCAGCACGACACAAAAGGTGCCCGGTCAGGCGCCCGCACAGCGTGTGGATCGGGCGCTGCCCGTGACGGGCCTGCCGAGGGCGGCCGCGCCCGAGCGGCGCCAGGGCGCGCACGCACACCAAATCAGGCGGGGCGCGCGCGCAGTTCTTGGCGGGCCCCAACCTGCTGACCGGCAACACGGACGAGCACTGGCGCGCCGTGCGCAAGGGCGTCGCTCCGGCCTTCAGCGCCGCCAACATGCGGCGCGCGCCCCTGCCGGGCACTTCGGGCGGCGCAGATCGGTCTAGGAGCCGGTGTCAGCGGGACAGCGCTGCTCAGGCAAACATTGCTCCCATGGTGTCTCGTGTGGCGGGCGACCCTGCTGCAGCGGTGTCAACGTCCACCCCGCACCAAAAGGCTTCCATCGCAGCCCTGATGCATGCATGCCCCTGGCAGACGGCCTCACATAGCACATACTTGTGGGCGTCGGGAGCAAACTGGCCATCAGAGCTGCACGCGCTGGTAGGCCGCGCCCGCTCGCCTTGCGCGCAGCGTGCAGCCGGGGCAGAGCGGCGCGCGCCGGGCCCCGCGCGCAGGGCGGCGTTCGCGCACGTGGTGGAGCGCGCCGGCAAGCTGGCCGACATCCTGGCGGATCACGGCGCCGCCCGGCCCGTCAACGTGGACAGCCTGCTGCTGCGCGAGAGCATGGACATCATCGGCGCGCCCCGATGTTGCTTCGGCTGTTGTGTGCTGACAGGGCGTTGCACACTCGGACCCTCGGGCCCTCCGTCCTACGTGCCTGTTTGCTGCTGCTGGTAGTGCTGACATGCGCAGGCGATGGTAGGGCGAGGCGGGCGCTGCGGCGCGTCGCGGTGTGCGCGGCAGCGGGGGCGCACGCGCAGGCTGCAGCCAGGCAGTGCCTGGACGGTCTGGGGACCCTGACATGTCCTTGCGAACGGGCACGCCGGCCGAGCAGGGCCCTCTGAGCGTTCTGAGAGCGTGCTGGCGGTCGCTGAGGGACTGGTGCAGGAGGTGCGGAGCCTGGCCGGCGCGCGCAGGCCGCGTGGGCTTCGAGCGCGAGATGGGCGCGCTGGAGAGCCTGGCCGACGGGGACGACGCGGGCCCCGGCCGCAGCGTGCGCGTCATGCTGGAAAGCGCCGCGGAGGTGCGCCCTCAGCAACGCCCGGCCCCGCGCAGGCCGGGCATGGCGTATCGCCCCCTTCCATGCGCAGCCTGCCGGCGGCATCACGCCAGCCGCGGGCGGACGCCAGCACGCCAGCCGGACGCGACATGATACAGTCGGTGCTCCTTGTAACTGAACACTGGGCTGGCATGGGCCGATACCTGGCTACACTGCCTGCTCCCTGCACCTGCTGAAACCCGTTCACGTCGTCACAGTGACAGGACGGCGCGGGGGCCGCAGGTGACGCGGCGCGTGGAGCAGCCGCTGGCGCGGCTGCGCGTGTGGGACGCAGGCGTGCGGCGCGGCGCCGCGCTGCTGGAGCAGTGGAAGGCGCGTGCGCGCGCGCGGCCCAGCGCGCAGGCCGCCCTGCTGCGCAGCTTCCCTCACATGCAGCAGCTTGTGGCCGGGCCTCGCTCCCGCGGCGCGCGTGCAGCGCCCGCAGCATTGTGTGTCATTTGGGCATGGCCGTGCGGGCGAGGCGCTGGCCCACAAGGAGTGGTGCAGCCGGGAATGGTCCACCCTAAATGGCGCGGCCCTGCAAGCGAGTGTGCACAATGTAACTTCTCACACCACCGGTGAGGGCCTCCTGCTCCTTGCGTGCATGGAGGCTGGTGGTTGCGCGCCACCACGACTGCAGCCCGGAAGCCCGCACTTACCCAGCTGCAAAGGCGCGCAGATGCGTGCTCAGGCACTGACGCGCCACAAATGCTAGAAGAGCGCGCGCGCGCGCAGGGCCTGGTGCGCGTGCTGCTCAAGCACGTGCACCTGGGCGCGCCGGCCGAGGGGACCTTCGCGCACCTGCTGCTGCGCGTCAGGGACCCGGCCACCGGCCGGCCGCTGAGCGACAAGCAGATGCTGCCCGAGATCGCCGCCCTGTTCTTCGCGGGGATCGACACCACCGGCGCGGCCCCGCTTTGCCCCGGGCTGCCTGCGCCGCGCGCGCCCGCGCCAGCGCCGGATGCCTTGAAACAAACCGTGTGCTGCCAAGGTGCAGCCCACAGCCCCCCGTGAGGGCGGATGGTTGTGCATGCGTTGCGCCCTTGCCAGGCGAGGGCGTCCAGGAGCAACTCCACCAACACCACCACGGTTGCTGCGTGCTGCATGCGGCGTGTCAGCCGCGCATGCACTGACGGCATGGCGCTGGAGAAGCTTGACGGAGCAGCATCAAACCCGGGGCTGCTCACGTGCACCGTGCACGCCACGCAGAGGCGCGGTTGCGCCGCATGCGCAAAGCCCTACTCAAGCCCTACTATTATGGTCACCCGTGTGGCAATCCACCACCTGGTTGACCGCCGACCACAGCGCGCATCCCGGCCGCAGCGTTTCCAGCGTGCCCAGCATGTGCAGCGCACTCCACCCAGCTCAGCGCGGCGCGGCGCGGCGCAGGCCACACGGGCACATGGGCGCTTTTCCTGCTGTCGCAGCACCCGGCCGCTGAGGCCGCGCTGGCGGCCGAGCTGGACGGTGCGGGGCTGCTGGCGACGGCCGCGCGGCCGGCGCCGCGGCGCCTGCAGTGGGCAGACCTCGGCCGCCTGCCCTACCTGCAGGCCGTCATCAAGGCGCGCCGCGCCGCGCGCCTGCCTGGCGCCCGCCTGGCGCTCTGCAAAATGCTCCGAAAGTGTGGTCGTCCGGCGGCCCTGCCAGGACCCAGACAGGTGCTGGCCGTGACCGCGCGTGCGGCGCGGCGGCCGCTGGGCCGGGCAGCCCTGGGTGGCGACCGCGGCCCGCGCGGCACCAGCGCGGCGCCGCGCGCGGCGCACGGAGGCGGCGCGAGGCTGCGGGGCACGGGCGGCCGAGACATAATAGGTTAGGGTAGGGTACATATACCTACACCCGCCACTGCCCGCGCAGGAGGTGCTGCGCATGTACCCGCCGGTGGGCCTGGGCCAGATCCGCGTCTCGCACAAGCACGACCTGGCGCTGGCGGGCGGCCGCATCCGCGTCCCGCGCGGCACCGCGCTCTGGGTGCCGCACCATGGCGCGCCCGTGCGCCTGCCGCCCGCGGCGCAGCAGGCTGGCTGGCAGCTGCGCGCAGGGAGCGCCTAAGCGCGATGCTGCGCTGGCAGCGCGCCTCACCAGACAGCACTGCACTGAGTGTCAAATGCCATGGGAGGTCGTGCAGTAGATCACGATGCCGCGCATGTCTGATCATGAACCGCAGGCATATGCTTAAGCATGAGAGCCTGCACCTCCACAGGACACCTGTTGATGGCAGCGACGGCTGCTATGCATGCAGGCTTGCACAACACATCCTTCAACTGGAACCGCCCACAGATGTTTGACCCAGGTATGGGTCCCACCTCAGACGCACTTTGTCACAAACGGTAGACACCTTATGGCAAGGCCTGCTGACACAGGGCATGTGCGTTGTGCGTTGACATGCTTTGATGCATGGCTGTGCGGGGCGCCACTTTGGAACCACTGTTGTAAACACATCGAGTGCAGCGCGAGGCCAGTGCGCCACGCGCAGAGCGCTGGCTACTGCCCGGCGCGGAGTTCGCGCATAGGCGGCCGATGCCGGAAGAGTGGTACAGCGGTTGGGACGCGCAGGCCGGCGCAGGCCAGCTCGGAGTGGCCGCCGACGAGGCTGGTGCGCCCTCGTGGCGCTGGTTGGCCGCCGCACCAGTGAACCTCAGGAATGGCTTGCCTTTCGGCCACAGCGGTTGTATGTAAGTCATGTCCTCGTGCATGTCCGTGTCCCTGTCGAGGTCGCCTCAGGCGGCGGCCCGCCGCTGCGGCGCAGGCGACGCGGCGCCGCCGCGGCGCTGGGTGCCCTTCGCGGAGGGGCCGCGCAGCTGCGTGGGCCAGGCGCTGGCGCAGGTCACGCTGCCGGCCACGCTGGCGCTCCTGCTCGGCCGCTTCCGCTTCTGCCTGGCGCCGCAGGCGCGCGCCGCGGCGCGCGCGCGCGCGCTTGCTCGCTGCATGGGGGCCCTGGCTGCCATGGCGGCCATGCATGCTGCTGCGGCGGCTGTTCTGCTGCTACCCACTGCATTCGTTTCGGCTGCTGGTGAGGAGAGGCTGCTAAACATGCGTGCCAGCGCGCGCGGCAATGGCCCACCAGCTAGGGAGTCCATGGTAGACGGGGTGCATGGAACCAATGCAGATCTTACCATACTGTTGTATTGTTTCCTAAGAGAGAGCTGCGAGTCAAGATGAAGGTCCCATCTCACACGTGCAGGTGATGAGCATCATGTTTGTGCCCTCAGTGCCTTGAGCCACCCTGGATCATGTGGACTGGCGCGTACATGCATATGACTCGCAGCTTTTTTGCCTGCAGTGGTTAGGTCCTGCAGCAGCGCGGGCGCTCGCTGTCTGCGAGCGAAGCACACGCTCGCGCTGTGAGAACAAAGGCGCAAAGGCGCGCGCAGATGGGCGGCGCGGAGGGCGTGCGCGCGCGGGAGCAGTACACGCTGGTGACGGGCATCCGGGGCGGCATGTTCATGCATGCGCTGCCGCGCGTGGCTGCCCAAGGCGCACGGGCCAACGGCTGCCAGAGTGACGACGGGTGAGGGCGGCTCTGCCGCAGCTTCAGCGTTAGTGAGGTGCTGGGAAGTGTGCAGACATGCAGAAATATGCAGCTGTTGCTGAGAAGCAAGCGCAGCGCAAACATGCGTTGATCGGATCCGCTGCAAATGTGCTTTATCTGTGCCCATGTGCGCCTGTGAGCTGTGAACACGTGGTTTGCGCACATGCGCGCGCTGAGCTCTATGAGGAGCTTTTGCATGCAACAGTGCCACCAACATGCGAGATCTTCACATGCCTTGCAAAGGGGGGAGCCGGGGCACATCCAATTGAGAATTCTGAGCCGGCTGACTCGGACGAAATAGGCGCCAGGATAGAACCAAGTCTGTGCGGTGTGCACACTGGCTTCCAAAAGCAAGACAGTCAGGCCAAAAACATCGAGCTATGTAGCTGTGTGTTGTTGCTTTATTTTCATGCGCATTGGCGTGATAGCAGGCATTGGCGCACCTCAGCACACCAAGCCTCATGCCTCTGCCTGACCACTTCCTGTCTGTGTCCGACCAGTTGATAAAGTAGAGCCATAGTGGCAGAAGCAGGATGGCAAGCCTGCTGCGCAAGCTTGTACTGGAGCAGCGCGTCACGCCTGTGGCGCATCGCCTGCTTGCATCCTGCCGCGGCTACGCCAGCCGGCCGCCCGTGCCCTACGCGGAGCTTGTCGTAGGTGATCCAAGACAGCTCGTGCGCTGCAGTGTCCGAGTCGCACAGCATGTGTGAAGCAGCAGCGACGCCGGCACTGCGACCAACTCCGGCGCGGCAGCGCAGGCGTGCCGAAGGAGACCTTCAAGAACGAGCAGCGCGTGGCAGTCACGCCCGCCAGCTGCGCCGCGCTGTAAAGGCCGGCTTCCGCGGCGTCACCGTCGAGTCGGGCGCCGGCGCCGCGGCCGGCTTTTGCGTACGCCCACCTCTCCGAGCGATGTGACAGCCCCTGCACCTGGCTCCCGCAGCACGCCCCTGCCTCCAGCCTGACGCGAAGCAGCGGACTGCGCCTCCGTCCACGCCCCGATACCCCCGACGTGAGGACGAAGCGCGGCGAAGCCGGCGCAGCGCGTGGCTCCACGAGCGCATCGTTAATAGGACTAATGCGCTGCTCCCTGGCGCGCCAGGATGAGGCATACGCGGACGCGGGCGCGCGGGTGGCGGGCGCGAAGGAGGCGCTCGGCAGCGACGTGGTGCTGAAGGTGCAGCCGCCGTCGCCCGCGGAGGTGGAGCAGCTCAAGGAGCACGCGCGGTGCGTGCGCTCTGTGTGGCGCGCTGGAACGAGGGAGAGGGTGCTGCCCTGTTTCTGTGGAGACCCAGCGCTCTCTGCAGCGCCGATCTCAGCGTTATACTGTAACCTTTGTGCCGCACGGGGCTGCGCTGCATGCATGCTGCCTGTACACGCGTGGTCAGACTCGGACAGGGCGCATGTGACTTCCGGCCACGCGCATGGAGTCAGGTATAGCCTGCAGTGGGTATGGGTGCCTCCGCCAGGTGTGAGCAGAAGCATACCCGGCCAAGCACGCCGCCGCAAGGCATGCTCAAGGCAGACGGTCGTGCGCGCTCCTGCATGACCCGCATGGCCGGCGCTGCCATGCAGTGCCATGCGCGCGGCCTACTGCGGCCTCTGGGCACCGCAAACGTACCATGCTGTTGGACTTGCAGGTACTATGCAGGATAAAACTCTGCATGGCACCTGAGCTCATTGGTGCGGGGCGGCGCAGGCTCTTTGGCTACATCTACCCCGCACGCAACCAGGAGCTGCTCCAGCAGCTCCAGGCGCGCAAGCTGACGGTCGTCGGTGCGCACGGCCCCGGGAGCCCGCGCCCCTGGCCTCCCTGCCGATGGGCATGCTGCTCGCTGCGCGGCTTGGCGCGCGGCTGCGGATATTCCAGGCACTGACCGCGGCGCGCGCGCGCGCATCGCAGGCATGGACTGCATCCCCAGGACGCTGAGGCGCGCAGCCTCCCGTCCTGCTGGGACTTGCATGTCCTGCCACAGGGTAGCGGGGCGGTGGAAGAGGTAGCCAAGCGCGCGCGTGTAACCATCCAGTGCCTGCTGCTCTGCCGCCTCAAGCGCTTGCCGATGCCAGGTCAAGGCCCAGGTCTGCGAGCGAGCCGTGTGGTGCCGCGCTCGGCTTGTCGCGGACGGCGGGCCGCCGATCCGCGCCCCACGCTCTGCCCCTTGACGAGACGCGCTTGTGCGTCTGACATGCGGGCGCGCGGCTGCAGCCGGGCGCAGGTTTTCGACTCGCTCAGCTCCATGGCCAACATAGCAGGCTACAAGTGCGCGCACCGCTTTTCTTGTTTTTTATTTGGCGAATGTTGAGCTCTGGGACTGCAGCGTCCCGCGTCACATGCGATGTGCCACCCAAAGATCCAGTCACGCCTCAGTGTACTATCTACTACAGGCATGGTGCAAATCTGCACCGGCTGTCGCCTGTGCAGGGCAGTTGTGGAGGCCGCGTCGCGCTTTGGCCGCTTCTTCGCGGGCCAGATGACGGCTGCCGGCCGCGTGCCACCCGCGAAGGCGCGCGCCCGGCGGCCCCCGCCGCCTGCGTCCGCTGCGCCGGCGCAGGGTCAGGCTTGCAGGATCCGTGCGCGGCGCGAGCGGCGCGCGCCGGCGCTGCGCGCAGGTGCTCGTGATCGGCGGCGGCGTGGCGGGCCTGTCCGCGGTGACCACGGTGCGCAGCCGCCTGCTGGGTGCTCGTACATGCTACGTGGCCCCTGCCAGCAGCACAGGGGCGGCTGCAGCGCGTGCAGCCGCGCGGCGCCCCGCCGCTCGCCGCGCACAGCCTCCAGGCTCGAGCTGTTTGTGCATGCGCCTGCTCAGCCGAGCGCCGGGCTCGCAGACGCGCAACATGGGCGCAATTGTGCGCGTGTTCGACACGCGCGCCGCCGTCGCGGAGCAGGCGTGATCCCCTCTGTCGTGATGACGCGTCTGCTTGAGCTCAAACGGCGCCCTTCTGTGCCCAGGCAGGCTGGAGTATGTTGGGGGGTGGCTGACGCGCTGGAGTGGGGTACGCGCAGGCCAGGAGCCTTGGCGCAGAGTTTCTGACTGTGACGATAGAGGAGAGCGGCGAGGGCACGGGGTACGCTGCACCCGCTCTCTACTAAACCACCTTGCGTCGGCATCCCTGGCATTTGTATGGGGCGCTACCTCTGCTCTGCAGGCATCTCAGCAAGCACACCACATCTGTAAGCACACAGCATTCACGTGTCGTGCAGTGCGTGCTTTGCTCTGAGCGGCGCGGCGTGGCAGGGGGTATGCCAAAGAGATGTCGCCGGAGTTCATCAAAGCAGAGGTGATGCCCTTGCGTGCGTTGGATGCACGCTGTGCAAGTTCGCTTACGAGAAGACCACAGTGAGCACTAGTTTTGCTGCTGCCTGCGATGAACGCTGCACGCCTGTGTTGCTGGCTCCCCTGGTATGGCATGCATGCTCCTCCGCCTTGTGCAGCACTGCATGGGTGCGACGCTGAACGGAGCCGCGCGCGCGGGTGCAGATGGACCTCTTTCGTCAGCAGGCTAAGGAGGTGATTCCCTTGCGCCTGGTTTGGGCGGCCTCTCTTGCTTAGTGGTTGTAAGTCTCATGCAAGTGCTCCGGACTGGGGCCTTTCTCAGCATATCCCGCCCATGCTGCCGGGTGCCTTTCTTGGCGGCGGCGTCGGCGCATGGGAAATCTACAGAGCGACTCCGCACTGCGCTCGGCAGCGGCAGCCTGCCCGCGCGCTCCCAGCGGCACCACGAGATGCGCCCGCGCCGCAGCCGGGCTGACTAAATCGCGCGCCGTGCGCGGCCAGGTGGACATCATCATCACGACAGCGCTCGTGCCCGGCCGGCGCGCGCCGGTGCTCGTCACGCGCGACATGGTGGAGAGCATGCGACCGGGCTCGGTGACGGTCGACCTGGCCGCCGAGGCCGGCGGCAATGTGGAGACCACGGCGCCGGGCGAGGTCGTGTCGCACCAGGCGCGCGCGTTAGGGTACAAGGGTCAGATTGCCCTAACCGCGCTGGCGGCTGGCCCGCTGCGGACCTGGGAGGGCGGCTGTTGGCCACCGTGCTGCGAGCACAGCAGCCCTCTCCGGCCCCGCTGCTTCGCGGAGGGGATCGTGCGGTAGAGCAGCTCGTCGACAGCCTGACGAGCTCAAGCTCCGCCGCACATGCGATACGCGCCTGGCGCCCGCCGCGCCGAGCCGCGCTAGTCATCACCCCGCCCTGCAGGCCAGTGCGGCCCACGCTGGCGAGGCCGCGAGCGCGGCCGCGCGAGCGCGCGCAGGGCGTGACCTGCATCGGCTTCACGGACCTGCCGTCGCGGCTGCCGACGCAGTCGTCTACGCTGTACAGCAACAACGTCACGCGCCTGCTGCTGTCCGCGGGCCCCTTCACGACCAAGGTCAAGGACCAGTTCCTGATCGACCACGAGGACGCGGCGGTGCGCTCGCGCATTCCCATGCGCTCGGGCGCGCGTCTATCGTCCCGCACCCAGTGCTTGCTCTGCTGCCCCGAGGGGCACGAACACTCCAGCGCCCGTGCGCCAGGAGCACGGCGCGCGTAGCGTGCGTGAGCAAGGCCAGCAGCCTGCCTGTGAGCTGAAAGGGCGCAGAGAGGCATGCGCAGGCTGCAGCAGTGCGCGCGACGCGGCTGCCTGGGATGGGGTCGGACTGACCCTAACCTACCCTGCGGCCCAGATTCGCGGCGCGCTGGTGCTGGAGGACGGCGAGCTGCGCTGGCCGGCGCCGGCGCCGCAGGTGCGCTGAAGCACTTACTGGCTGAGGCGCCTCAAGCGGTGTGCTGCCACCCGCATGCCACCTCTTGGCTTCTTGAGCTTGGGGTTGGTGTGAGGTTGCGGTCAGACTCGGCAGCGCTGTGAGCGCCGCGCAGCCTGCTGCTGCCGGCCGCACTGAGCGCTGCCGAGTCTGAGCGCAGGCTCACACGAGCCCGCAGCTCAAGCAGCCAAGATGTGGGATGCGGGTGGCAGCAAGCCGCTTGAGGCGCCCCTAAGTGCGGCCGGCAGCAGCAGGCTGCGCCTGCGGCCACAGCCCGCCGCACACGTGGCACCAAAGGGACCGCATGGCTGGTCTGCAATCGTTGAGCCTGCCGATCAGCCCGCCAGCATGCAGTGCCATGTTGAGGTACGAGCACTTGGCTCGGGCGCCTGTGCTTGGCAGTGACTTTGCCGTGTGTGCGGCGCGGCGGCAGGCGCCGGCCGCCGCGCCCAAGGCGGCGGCCGTGCAGGAGGTCGTTGCGGCCGCCGGGCCGCCCGACCTGTACCAGCAGACGCGCTCCGCGGCGACTGGCACGGCCGCGGGCCTGGCGGGGCTGCTGGCGCTGGGCGCTGCCTCGCCGGGCAGCGCATTCAGCGGCCAGGTCGCCAAATTTGGCCTGGCCTCCATCTGCGGGTACCAGACGGTGCGGCGCCGCGGCCTCTGCTCGCTCCGTCACCCCGTGGCATGCCACTACCCCTGACCCTACCCTAGACCGATCCCTACCCTCAAGGTAAACTCTGTGTTGAGACATGGTGCAACGCGCAGTGCATGCACAGCAAGCATGGCACCCTGGTTCTCTGCTCTAGTCCCCTGCCGCAGGCTCGCTGGCCGAGAGCAGCGGGGCGGCGCCCGCCCGCTGCGCGCTGCACGCGGCACGCGGCGCGGCGCAGGTGTGGGGCGTGACGCCGGCGCTGCACTCGCCGCTGATGTCCGTGACCAACGCCATCAGCGGGCTGACGGCCGTCGGCGGCATGCTGCTCATGGGCGGCGGCCTCCTGCCCGACACGACGTCCCAGGCGCGCCGCGGTTTTGGGTATATGGTAGGGTTAGGGCCCAGGCGTGCCCGGCTGCGCGCGCTGCGCGCGGCGCCCTGCGGCGGGGAGCCGCAGGGGACCTGTCCGGATGTTGGTGCAGCCAGAAGGGCCGCCGCTGGTGCTGCGGCGGCTGCCGCAAACGCCGCGCTGGCGGATGGTCCGCCTGGCCTGGCTGCTGCGGCAGTTCGGTGCTGCTCAGGCAACTTAGCGGCGCTGCGACATGGCAAATCGACTGCTCGACAGTTTGGTACTAGGTCATGGGTGCTTGGATGCGCTTCGCATGTGTGAGCATTGTTAGGGTATTTTTCAGGGTGACCATAGCCCTGCTGGATTATATGCGCCCCGACAAGCAGTCGTCCAGCGCGGTGACGGCGCTGGCCACGTCCGCCAGCTCGGCCGCCAGCGCCTCGGCGCGCTCGTGCACCGCCTGGCCCCGCACAACGCGCGGG
>JAABUH010003150.1_pt1 | contig 14642 bp, 7 predicted proteins | sample 5559121 | NCBI WGS metagenome assembly JAABUH01 (sample SAMN10711871, study PRJNA513364) | rock metagenome | isolation source: Antarctica rocks | place: Antarctica: Victoria Land, Battleship Promontory nord | collected 2015-12-28
CAAATGTCCATGTTCACATCTCATCTGTATCAAGAAGCGCCCGCACCTTTTCCGCCGCTCGTTGTAACGCATCACAAAACGGCTTCGTCCGTCCTTTGGTGCTCTGAATATAGAAAAGGCAACCATCGTCCTCGATCTCATAATGGACGAATACGCTCTCCGGGTCTGGCATGAGGAACCCTGCCTCTTGCGTCATCAGTCCGTCTGTTGCATCTGTCTTGATCTTCCTTGGGCTATTCACCCGCATCATCTGCCACGTCGGATCCTTGAAGAGCGCCGGCATCGGCTCGTCCGCGCGCAACACATCTTTCAGACACTCAAGATGGCTCGCAAAGCCCTTTCCCCTTGCGATCCTGGCCACTGTGTTGGTGTGAACATTGGCCGCTTCCCTCAGCAGCGTACACTGCTGAGCCAAAGAAACGTCGTAGCCGGCTGCGGCTTTGCAGAATGCCAACATGGCCGGAGAAACCACTTGCATCCAGTCCAAACGGCCCTTTTTGAAAAGCATCTTGGTGATTGTCTCCCAGGAAGGATATTGCTGGCCGAAATAGAGGAGAGAGGCAAGCTGAATGACCAGCTGGTAGCCCGTTTTGGGTGGCATTTTCCGAGTGCGGAGGAACGTGTTACCGAAAGTAGAGAGATAAAAGTGGGCGAATTCGATGGGAGTGTGCGTCGTCTTAAAATGCATCTGGATACGGTCGATCTGGTCACTAATAGCTTGATTTGTCTTGAAATGAAGCTCTTTGACCATTTCTCCGATACCGGTGGCAGTATCATCAACAGAGCGGTTGTGTCCGAGAAGGGAGCCATCATTCATGGATCCATTATATTGATGTGTCTTCCCAGGAATATGTGCGAGAATGGCCTTCGTGACGGATGCATTAAGCTGCTTAGTTGAAGACGCATCCAGCATTGAGTGTTCACAGATGTACGCCGAGACGCCGTTTTTACAAACTACGAATTGCAAAGTTTTATCACTCCACCGGTTTGAGGGAGATCCCAGAAGAAATTGATTGCATCGCTGTGTCGCGCTGTCCGGGGATTCATCATCAAGACAGACGACGAACGCGGCATCTTCTATCAAGGCGATTAAGTCGTTGTTCTCCTTGTTTATTGATCGAATCATTCTGTGTAGCTCTGCCCAAGACTGTCGCGTATCTGCAGTCAGTGTAGCTACTGCTGGCCGCCTCTCTTCTGAAGTATCCAGTACCGTCTGGAACATAGCCCTCAAACCTTCATAAGAGGCATTTGCGCCACCTTGCCTAAGGATGACTTTAAACAGATTACCTCGTCTCAGAGCGACAATGTAGTCTCCATTTGTATGCTTGGACACCTTGTCGATATCGATGAAAGGCTTACGACTGGTGTTGAAGAGCCACTGTAACGAGTCCATGCAAAGTGGTTCCTCGTTCAGATGGTCTTGATCCAATCCACCATCGTTCAGACGCTGCATGAATTCTAGGGTGGCCAGAGAGATAACAGCAGCTCGTTCGGCCTGGCCATGTGGTATTTTCGTCAATTGATGGCTTCCATAAAAGATCCCATAAGGATATATAGGCTCGCGCGCTTTGAGGTATATGCTGCTGACCTGGAGATCGTACTCCCAATTATCTATTTCGGGATCTCTTGTCCGCTCCAGGAGGCGTTGCTGAAGCTGCAAACCAATACCTTCTCGGAACAATCGAACTGCATCACCGGTGTGTTCTAGCTTGTCCTCGGACAAAAAGGAACGAGCACGATCATAGTATAGCTCAAGAGTGCCGCTCAGGTCTGGAAGAGGAAGTTGAGGCAGCGATAATCCTGTATTCATATTGTGATTTGGTCCGCGCTTCGAATCTTGTTCCGGGTTCTCGTTAGATCCTGTTTGTACAAGTTTTGATCTTGAAGCCGCCTTGGTGGCTAACGCCACAATACTGGGTGCATCGAGAATCTCAGAGGCCTGGATTGCCGTGTTTAGGTCTTGCGCAAACCAATTCTTCAATTCGATAGCAGTCAAAGAATCCAGGCCATAGCTCATTAAGGGAGAATCTAGACTAATACTTTCGCGATCAAGCGCCACGAGTGTACATAGTCTTTGGACTATAGCTGTGATGAAAGCTTGATGGACTTCCACGGGGCTTTTAGAACTTGTTATGTTGTGTATGTGGCTATTGTTAGTCTCAGTTCTCATCGTACCGTCCAGAGAACCTCGTACATGGAAAAACATTGCGCTTCGTGTCGTAGGTGGGGCGTTCTCTGCCTCGTTCAAAGACATCCTATCAAATCCTATAACTGCTTGCTTACAGTCGTCTTCACGAGCATTTGGAGAAATCGCATAGTCCAAGACTGCGAGGAACTTTTCTAGATCGATTGGAATCCATCCTTGCCGAAGCAAATTCTGTATACGAGTTTGGCCTTCGTTATTGTTGTATACGGTAGTGCCTTCAATCATGCCAAAATCAAGGGCCATAAAATGTGTTTTTGAATTCCTCTGGTTTTGAGCAAAAGCATCCTGAAAAGTGTTTCCTGCTGCATAGTTTGCTTGCCCTCTACTGCCGACGATACCACTCAGTGAAGAGAGCATGACAAAGAAATCGAGAGACAGCTTTGCGAACGCTTCGCTGAGATATTTTGTGCCGTACAATTTAGTCAGCAAGGGTACATTAAAGTCTTCTGCGGTCATACGTTCAATGACACAATCCTGTTTATGATAGTTAGAACTTGTGAGACGTTTTTGAGATTCTCGAAAGACTCACCCGCAATACTGTGGCGGATTGGATGACCCCTTTGACAGGTGGCAATCTCATGTTTTCAAGGGAGGATACCGCCTCCTGAACCACTGGCCTGCGTGATATGTCACACGCAATGCTATAGACGTTGATCTCAGCCGATACCAGGCGAAGTTTATCTTGAAGCTCTTGCCTTTCAGTGGTACCCAGAGATCGCCTACTTAGGATGACAATATACTTTGCACCGCGGCTAGCTAGAAGATAGCAGATTTTTTGACCTAGATCACCTAGCCCTCCAGCAACCACATATGTCGCATTCGCATGAAGCTGTGCAACAGCGTGATGAGCACTGGGATTTGTGGCTTGGTTACTCTCCGTGACTTCAAGTATGAGCTTTTCCGGAGTCTTCTTGGATTGATTTAGGTTAACCACGTTTCTGATACTCTCCAGTGAAAATTTGACCACCTGCTGAGTAGGCACGAATGAGTCGAGCTTAAATATCGACATGACTTTGTCCATAATCGTAGCTACCTTATGTGGCCGGACGTGAAGAAGGCTAATTAGGTCGAATAATACAAACATGGCATTCTTACCAAGTGGTGGTAAAAATACCTGATCGTTGGAGTTATCTTGTGGCTGCGCGACCTGGACGAAACCCCCAAAAGGTTTTAAGCAGGCCCACGAGTCAGGAATAAACTCTGTGCTGAGTGTACTCAGAACAAAGTCAACTCCCCCCTCTTGTGTCAGCTGCAGAGCTCTTTTGTAAAGGTGCATTCCCTCGCCGAGAACAACATGCGTATCCGGGAGCTTGAATCTTTTTATTAAATCTTCTCGCTCAGTAACACTCAAGACAATAGCAATGACCTCTGCTTCAACATAAAGCGCAATTTCAATCGCCGCTTGTCCAACACCAGACGCAGCTCCGAAGATCATGATCGTTTCCCCTCTTTGCAGATCCCCAATTTCAAGAATACTGTAGTAAGCGGTCAAAAAGGAAAAGGGGATCGCTGCCCCGATTACCAGGGGCATAGATTCCGGCAGGTGATACACGTGCCTGCTATCGATTCGTACGTTGCTTGGGCATAATGCTCCGTCACATTTCCATGAGCAAACCCGATCACCTACTTGGAACCTTGCAGTTGCTTCCGAGCCAATTGCTTTAACAACCCCAGCGAATTCGCAGACCATGGGTGGTGGAGCTTTAGTTTGATCAAGGGCAACGATCAAATCTCTTCTACTGAGTCCATAGGCCTTCACAGCTATTTCCACGGCGGATGGATCGAGGCCTCCCCGAACCGAGTCATCGTCAACCAAAGAAAGGGTGTTGATTGAGCCCGACTCCTTAATGCTGAGTTTGAGTGCACTTTCAAGCTGCCCGTAAGTCGCTAAATCCACTGTTGGCGTGCTTGCCGTTCGTGTCATCCAATCGTCGATCTTCGAATCAGGTTTTAGGCGTGGGACAAGGACTTGGCCCTCCCGGTAGACGAATTCGCGTTCGGCTGCCTGACCACTTTGCATGGCTATGTCGAATGATGTTACAAGGATGTCTGTAATAATATGCACTATTTCTTGCGTCCAGGTCTTCATAGCGTCTTGTATATCAAAGGTGATCATATTCAAGCTTTCATTCTCAGCGAGAGCAGTACGAGCCAAACCTGTCACCAATCCTTTTGCTGGATTCATGGAGGCAGAAGCATCGTGATGAACGCCTATCCAGAAAATATTAGATGTTTGTCCAACCAGTGCCGAGATCTGCTTAAACCTCTCTGAAGTTGCCTTGGTCAATAATGGAGTTTTGCCGTTATCTAAAATAACGTATATCGCTTCCCTTTTTGAAATTTCATTGCCCCAACCTTTCAACGCGGCCTCCTTACCTTTACTTGTCAGCGCGACAGCTAGGCCGCGTGCCGAGTTTTGCATCTCTTCTTCTGCAATGATCTCGATGGGCAGGGCCGAGGTTTTGCGATCGGGAAAAATAGGTCTAGAAACAAGCATAGTCTCACAAAAGCCCATTAATTCGTGGTCATCAAGAACAAGCTCTATTCCATTAAACTGACATTTCAAAAGGGCGTTATGCAAGTGGTCTTTTGGATAGATATTTTTGTCATTGAGGATGACGATCAACCTTCCCATGGGCTTTAGAAGCTTGTGAATATGCTTGATGGTCGTCTCTAGGTTATCTGACAAGTAAAAAATATTGATAGCAATGATTAGGTCATATGAAGATTCTGAGAGTCCCTGCTCGGTCGGGTCTTGTTGCATATCCATTGGTTTCCAATGCATCAATGATTTCCAGTCTTTAAGAAGATTCTGGGCCTCATAAAACGACTCGATCGATATGTTTGCGAAGTGATAGCATTCGATGGGAACAGGATGATATTCATAGAGCAACTGCAGGACCGAGATCATCCCGTCTGGAGCTCCTGTCCCAATTTGGAGGACGGTTACTTCGGAATTCTTAAATATTAGATGCCTTAGATAGTCCTGCTTCGAGAGGGACCAAAGAGATCTAAGGGAAAGATAGTTAATATCAGGAGCCCACTCCATTTGATAGCTTATAGCACGCGTGACTGAGGACTGGAGGACGCTTTTTCGTACTGTCCCGAGTCCACGAAGCTCCATTTGAGAAACTTTCAACACTAGCTCACGACCCGTACCCACGTCTGCTCCAAAACAAGTAATTTCTGCCTTTGCGGATCTGAACGCGGTTGGAGACAGTGTGGTAGTTACCATGAGTCTTTGCCCTTGAGTGCTTAAAATTTGAGGCGAGACATAGAGCGCACCGATTGACACTGGCACAACAGACCCAGGCCCGTTGTGCTGTGCGTATAGCGGTAGACTAGAGTGCATGAGTGCATCTAATGTAGTTGGATGAATGACATGTGGTTGCATATAACCGAAAGGCATAGTAGAGCGAACATTAGGGACAACGACTTGGGCTATCGCCTGAAACTCCCCCAAGTGTAGTTCACTTGTGGCAGCAAAACAGGGCCCGTAAGAGTTCCCATTCGATCGAAGCTGGCCGTAAAGACGCTCTGAGCTCAAATTCTGCCAGTTTCCATCTCTACTCGTCTGGGAGATCAATTCTTCAGGAAGCATAGAATGATTTTCAGGATTGAGTGAAATATTGTCTATGAATACTGGCTCTGATGCTATTTGTATCAGACCACGGCAATGTTCATACCAGACGCCATCTTGCCCAATAGCATAAATTCGAAATTCGCGCCACACGATGGTGGTTGATCTCCGAGTTCTCAAGCAGAGTTGAAGTTCAATTTTCTGTGGAGTGGGTGGAATGACAAGGGCTTTGAAGAACGATATATTTTTCAAGGAAAAAGATTGGTAACCCTGAAGCGGCTGGCTTTCGGATACGATTTGGCGAATGGCCTCAATGGCCATACAAATATATCCAGCACCTGGGAAAACAACCAGATTATCAATTACATGTTCCGCCAGCCAGGGCAAGCTAGCAATACTAATAACATGTCTCCAGCTGGGCTCAAGTGGAGTACTACCAGGTATCCGATAACCCAGCAGATCATGGCAAGGATGTCTGCGAAAACGGTAATCTTGGCTCACGCGAGATTCGTGCCAGTAAGTTATGGAATGATCCCATGGATATGTAGGCAGGTCCTGCAGTACTCGGACTGAATGTTGAGAATAAATCATTGAATTGAGAGCCTTCAGATTGATCGAACAGCCATGTTCAAATAGCTTTCCAGCCATCTCCATTATATTCTTAATCGCGTCTTGGTGTCTCACCAATGTTGGCAGATAGACAAACTCAAACGACTCAGGTTTTTGTATCATCGTCTGTTTGATTGGTCCAGCTAAAACACTGTGCGGTCCTATCTCTATCAGTATATCAGTAGAAGCCATCGTCGATTCTGACTCTTCAAGTTGAAGACGGCAGTACTCCAGTAGGGTGCCCGAAAAGCGAACTTTAGAGACAAGATTGTGCACCCAATACGCGGAGCCGAAGTCTGAGATTTTTTTCGCCATTTCAACCGTTGACATGAAGATGATATCGTTGGGCGGAGCAATTGTCTCCAGTCTGTCTAAAGACTGAAGATATTCATGGGCAACCTCTCGCATGTGATGAGAGTGATACGCGGTCTCGACGTTCAATTTCCTGTTGAAGATACTCGTTCGATTCAGCATATCTTGGAACTCCAAAATGGCAGGTTTGTCGCCGGAAACCGTAGTACTCGATGGGCTGTTTACACAAGCTAGATCTATGATGCCTTCACGCAATTTTTTGAGCAAAGGCAGTACCTTATCTTCGCCGAGCCCGACTGCGAGCATAGCACCCTCGGTTGAAACAGCTCGCCTGCAAGATTTTGTAACGCTACTACGGCAGTAAGAAACTCTAAGTGCCGTTGCTTGGGTCAGGATTCCTGCTGCATACGCAGCAGCTATTTCTCCGCTCGAATGGCCCATGACCATCTGAGGTTTTATGTCAATGCTGGTGAGCAGATCTGTGAGTGCAATTTGAAGGGCAGTGCTGGCTGGTTGAGCGATTTCGCTTCGATTGATTCGAGAGCTCTTTTCATCCAGTAAGAGTTCGTCAATTAGACTCCATGAAGCTCCAAGCTCCTGCAAAATTTTATCTGAGACGACTAAAGACTCTAGGAACTTCGAGTGAGTCTGAATCAGCTCACGGCCCATAGCCGACCACTGCGCACCCTGACCGGTGAAAATAAAGCCAATTCTGATATTAGATGAGATCTTGTTGACGCGCAGGGTTTTCTGGTTTAAGGATGCCATCAATTCTTCATGAGAGCTAGCAAAAATGCTATACCGCCAGTGCATTAGGGATCGGCGGCTTGATAGGGTATATGATAAGTTGTGGAAGTAATGTTCATAGTCGTGGCGTGTGGATGCCCAACTCGCAAGCCTTTTCACGACTTCATGGATTGAACCCTTGGACTTGGCTGACAGGGCAAACAGCTGTGGCAAAAATGTCCTAGCAAATGCTGAGGCTTGACGTCGCTCATTATTATCCCCACGCCCTATCATCGCTATTTTTCCATTGCTCAATGGTCCCTGGGTTTTGTGGTGCTTGATACTACCAATGTCGTTAGATCCCGGTATCTGATTCTCATCACATTCGGCATTGCGGTCATTTTTCTTCACCCACGGCCTTTCTTGAGGGGCTGCTGGAATAGTAGTAGAAGCTGACTCAAGGATTACATGTGCATTTGTGCCACCATAGCCAAAGCTATTAACCGAGGCTTGGCGAATGCCTGCTGCTGGCCAAGGTTCGAGCATTACTGGGACCTAGAGCACCAAGTCAGCGAAATGGGTAGTGCAAGGGGTGGGAATGTACCTTGATTTTCCAACTCTCAAAATTGAGCTCCGATTTCCCGACCTGGAAATCCGCATTCGGTGGAATTAGCCCTCGTTCTAAGACCAAGACTGTTTTCATCAAGCCAGCCAACCCGCTCGAGCTTTCAAGGTGACCAATGTTCGACTTGATTGACCCAACGTGAAGACAGTTTGAGCGGTCGGTAGACTTGCAAAACACATTTGCTATGGCTTGCAATTCAGCAACATCACCAGCGGCAGTGCCAGTCCCATGTGCCTCAACGTAATGTGTATGACCTGGATCAAGGCCGGCGTTCTTATATATTGATTCTTGAAGGTTTTCTTGTGCTTTTTGGTTTGGTAAAGTGATTCCATTTGTTCTCCCATCCTGGTTGACTGCGGTATTGCGGATTACCGCCCGAACACAATCCCCGTCTCGAAGAGCATCATCGACACGTTTCAGGAGAACAGTGGTTACACCTTCGCCACGGCCATAGCCTGAACCCCTGATGTCAAAAGGATAAGATCTTCCGGTATCATTGAGCATACTAAAACCATCTTGTCAGCCATTGCATGATTTTCAATCAGAAAGATATCTGTTACAGACTGCAGCTTAGTCATTCCAAACATGTGATCTGGACTTAAGATTAGATTGACTCCAGATGCCAAGGCCATAGTTGATTCTCCGGTACGCAAGCTTTGACATGCTTGGTGCAAGGCAACGATACTCCCGGAGCAACCAGTATCCAGAGTCATCGAGGGGCCTTTAAAATCAAAGACGTAAGAGACTCGATTCGATAAGATAGCTTCTCCTGTTCCGGTGGTTTGATATTTTGGTAAATCGACAGGGTCCTTGAACATGTTGCGGTCATAATCTCGCGTGAACATGGCAGTATAGACCGCTGTGTTTGAGCTTCGGGCGCCGTCTATCGGAATACCGGCAATTTCGAATGCCTCGTACGTGGTTTCGAGAAGAAGACGCTGCTGAGGATCCATGGCCTGAGCTTCGATGGGCGATATCCCGAAGAATGAAGCGTCAAAAGCGGCGATATCAGGACTGATGAAGTGACCACCACGATGGTTTGTTGTGCCTTCATTTTCCGGATTTGGATGATAGAAAGCTGCTTCGTTGTACCTTTGAGAAGGCACCGGTGACCAGCCAACCCTACCCTCGACTAGCAGGTCCCATAGCTCCTCGGTGTTTGTAACATTTCCAGGAAGGCGACAGGCCATGCCAATGATGGCGATCGGAACTGGAATTCGAGCTGCCATCATAACTTCTCTCAGGAAAAACCGACTGTTTTTGTTGTTCTGAGTCTGATGTGCTCCAGAGAGCGACCCTACCGTAGAAGCGAAACACCCATGGTAGTATCCATCACGGTAAATGACATTCTCTCAAGGTCATACAGGAAAAGGTAACTCGAGGCACCTTGCAGTTCAGGCACACAACCTGAGAGGCAAAATTGTGATATCCATAGAGTATTCTAAGTAACACAGAAAAGGCTGTGCTGCTCTCCTGTATTTTCCTTGCACATACTTCGCCACAATGAGCGCAGAGAGTCCTTCACTATTGTTTGGTTGCATTATTTTGCGATACGATCTCCACAGAAGCCCCGATCGGGCATTATACGCTACCCAATCCACGGCGTCCCCAGCGATGGGCTATGGCAAATCTCCCTATCAGCCGCTGCCCAGCACCATGGGTTGTGTTCCTTGGGCCCCACACATTCACGACTAAATCCTTGAACCCATAGCACAGACCAGATCTGCCAACGGCGTTGAGCCATAGATCACTCGCGTACTACGTACCTAGTACTAATCCGTGGCGTAGAAGCGACGTGACTCCCTCTACCCATGCCTTCCTTCGATAGCCCCCGACCTAAGGTAGGTGATATCGTAGCTGATTTATCCTAGCGATCCTATCGGAGCTCGAGTTGGGGTACTTTCAAACGGAAGCTCGAGGTTCTTTCGTCCTCCCGTACGGCCGCGTATTTACGCTAGAGTGATGATCGAAAATTACGCACAAGCGCGGTAAGTATCGAACTAGCGTGGAATTTTTTTACATAAGGTAGTAGCCTACCTTTATCGATAGTCGCCTGGAGAAAGCGAACTCGTCTCCAATGATGAATCTTGACTGGATAGGATCAAGCCAGGACCAACGCTTTTATTTGTAAAGAGAGGCAGAGCAAGACGGGCTCAGACATGCTCAATGCTGCAGCATTCGAGATTCTTACAAGGACACGAGCAAGCGATGCTGAACGATATATTTACATGGCTATATGCGAAGTATGCTATCTTGTAATGTATCAATGTAGCCAGACATCATGGCATGCTTTGGGTATCAGAAAACCTAAGTAAAGAAGAAGCCATTGCATCCTAAAACCTGCCACCAGAGCGTAAGTATCATGATCCTCTTTCGATATTCCCGTCTACAGTGATGTTCGTCGTGACAACAATCCGGGGATCACCCGCTCTATTATCTTCAAGTCGGTGGAATCCCTGGCCTTTGATACCTCTATCGTGAATAACAGGTCTGTTATCCAACGGTATGCTTGCATTCTGCTTTCCAGTGTGGTTTGGAGTGTATCCGTTTGACCTTTTAGTGGCTCTGAGCCTTCCGACAAAGCGGCCGTGACCAATACGCTCCAAAAGAGGTCGGTATGTCATTACACAGGCAGAGATAAGGTAAACGCCTGCTTCTACTTGAGTCCAAATCACTAGATCCACGGCTGACCAGGTACCGTCTGTAAAGGAGTTGTTATTGAAAAAGGTAGTAAAGCGAATTATGGAGGTTATAAGGCCACTATTGTAAACTAATAGTTAGAATTTGAGTCATACAAACACTGTCTCATGGTCAAGGGGCAACACGTACAAGCTACCAATTGCAAAGGTGGCAGTTAATCCAATCTTCAAACGAGTGGTGGTGTGTAGGTTCCATACCACCCGTATCGGCACAATTAACATAACAATGTCGGTGACAATATTTGGTATGCTTCCCCAAATGAAGAACGCTTCCTTGTTAATGCACACAGCGCCCGGCATGGTAGGGTGCCAATTAGCGGCATATGGTCTGCAAGCGACACTGACAGTCACTATAGTCGATACAGTGAGCGCAACTAGAACTCCTATAAGAACATGTATGACAACGCGTATGTTCTTCTTCGGGAAAAGTCGCCGATAGAGCGCCAAGATGGCAAGTTTAGGTATGTTGACGCTGCCGAAGTACAGAGTCGATATTGCGACAAGATACTTGCCCCATATCGTCACTTTGGTGGGATCGGTCTGTAACAAGTGCTGTATATGGTAACCGACTCCAGCATGCTTGACAGAACCTACATGATTCAGCACTTTTGTTCAGATACGAGACGACACTCGAAGAAGAGGCCATATTTACCAACTGCAAGACCGGCCATCCCCAATTGCAGAACCAGTGAAGTCAGAACCACAATGTCGTCCAGTCCCCATGGTCCCTCTACTAGATACCGTGCGAGGTATCGTAGTGCAACACAACATATCTGGATGGGAACAAATATCGCGGTGAAGATTGTCAGTTTGGCTCCAGTGTATTCAGGGCTGTAGTCAGGCATCGGCGCTGGACTCGGACCGGTGACCATTGTGCAATATGATGGGTAGTTATGAGCGTTTCATGGAAAATTGGGACTGAGCCCGAAGGAAAATGAGAACAGGGGAACAACTGGTATTCAACGGCCTTTGTACAGTTACGGCGTGGAACATCGAAACAGTACAGAGTATAGTAACGCTAAAAGCATTCAAGGCAAGATTGTGGCATGGCTCAACAAAGCGTTGGAGCTAGGGAATGCAGCAATAGTAGCATTGCATACCTAGCCTTACAAAATGTATCGTTGCACGCAAGGTCCTCGCAAAAGTCGTTTTCAGCTGACATTGGCCATGGTGTGCTTGCTGCCATGCCCTGTAGCCCTCAGAAGTCCGCCCTCAGCCCCCGGGCGGAAGTCAATGAACGGTCTTCGTATAGAGCGATATTATCGCTTCTCTTCCCTGAATTCATGCTAGTGCCAGGGGCTTGGATGCGTCCGATATTGGCCTGATGGGTTCATAAAGTACTTACATATGGGCTATTGGGGTGGCATGAGGGAAGAAGAAGCTAAGGTACAGTAAGGCAAGTGTCCAAGCTAAATTTACGGAAGGAAGGGCCGGGACGGACGCCTTGGCGCCTAATTATATACTGCGTAAAATTACAGTACGAAGTAATCCGAAAAAAGAAGGTCTTAAGGTACCATTGTGCCATTCTGCCACACAAGGCTAATCAGTGGTGGGAGAAGACCATCGCTAGGTACCTGAAAATCGCACGTATAAGGTAAGGTAGGTAATTCGTTCATGCATGTGATGTGTCTCAATAACGCACCAGTTATGAACGGCAGTTGCTGGGCCACCGGCTGGCAGGAAAAGAAGAAGGCCCCATCGATGATGCTTGACATTGGTTGGTTCCTCCAAGGTGTTCTACCATCACGGCTATCTTGTAGCACCGAAGATCACCAGATTTCGTATGACACTGCAACTCAAGGTACGGAATCAATGCAAGCTATAAGGGACGTGCGTCAGTACATAGCCCATTACATGACATGGTCTCGTCAAACTTGATGCCCTATTCAGTGTTAAAGTCCGGAGAGGGTGCTGCCATAACATGGTCTGTTTACCATCCTCGCCGCTTATTAGTGCGTGCGTATGCCTTTGATACGGTGCTTTGGGAACTGCAGGCAGCCGTCAAACAAAGCAGCGGTGTAACCTTTTTTCAACTGGCTTCGCTTTCAGAGACGTCTACCAATTTCAGGCGGTAACACTCAGATCACAATTAGTAGACTGCACCGACTATATCAGTTACTGCAGGATGCCCTCGGTACCTAATTAATGCAACCTTTAGACGGCAAGTCAACGTTACTATTTTCGAAACCCTCCGCACATCGCAATCTAGCGTTTGCGCGGGTTTCTCTCTTCACATCCATAATTCAGTCTAAACATCAATGTCGCTCTTGCTAATCTTTCAATATAGTTGCTACTGGACTATTCAGAAGGGATCGCCCTGACCGTTACATCGATGTCCAAAGAGAAAGAAGGCTACTTACGTGAGCCAGAGAGCCTGAGCCGAGATAAATCAGAGGAGAGACAAGCAACGCCGGCCTCAGCTCCAGACACCGTTCCGAATGGAGGTTTGGTAGCCTGGGTTCAAGTGGCTGGAGCGTTCTGCATTTTTTTCAATACTTGGTAAATTTCCCGTGCCCCGATTTATGAGGTGAAGAGCACGACTAACAGGTCTTTTTATTCTCAGGGGAGTGGTGAACATGTATGGGGTATATCAGACGTTCTACCAGACCAACTTTCTGAGATCAGAATCTGCTTCAAACATTTCATGGATTGGCTCTCTTCAGTCTTTTCTCCTTCTGTTTGTTGGTGCCATGACAGGAATCGTCTATGATGCAGGCTATCTACGATCCTTGCTCTGGTTAGGAGCTGGCCTGTCGATCTTTGGTATGATGGTGACCAGTATCTGCAAAACCTACTGGCAAGTTCTTCTGGCCCAAGGTATCGTGGTTGGGTGCGGATTCGGCCTTCTCTTCGTGCCAAGTCTAGCTGTTGTATCCCAGTACTTCAGCACCAAGAAAGCCTTCGCAACCGGGGTTGCGTCTACTGGGAGTAGTTTAGGTCAGTAGCATGATGCCAGATCCTTCATTGATACATCTGACATTTTTGTACATAGGTGGTGTCATCTATCCTATCGTCTTCGCTCAGTTAGAGCCTCGCGTAGGCTTTGCCTGGGCCACTCGTGCGATAGCTTTCATTATGCTTGGTACATCAGCCGTGTTTCTATTGAGCATGCGGCAAAGGTTCCCGCCATCTACGCGTCGTGAGATCCTCGATGTCAAGGCACTTAGGGACTTGCCATTCTTGATGTACAGTCTTGGGCTGTTCTTCGGTTTCATGGGCATTTACATTGCCTTCTTCTACGTGCAACTCTATGCGACTACACAGTGCAACACCAATATCAGCCTCGCGTTCTACCTTCTTCCGATCATCAATGCGACCTCAACGTTCGGTCGTCTTCTACCTAACTTCTTTGCCGACAAAATTGGTCCGCTCAACACGCAAATTCCATTTGCTTTCGTTACCGCACTTCTGTGTTACTGCTGGATTGCCGTCAAAACCACTTCGAGCCTAATAATACTTTGCGCTTTATATGGTTTCTTTTGTGGCTCATTTGTTTCGCTCCCTGGACCTACTGTCGTTACCTTGTCGCCCAATCTGGGAGCAATCGGAACACGAATCGGTATGGCCACCGCGATAGCCGGTGCTGGACTGTTGATTGGTAGTCCCATCGCTGGGGCCATTTTGCAGGCCCGAAGTGGCTGGCTAGGCTTGAAGGTATGGTGCGGTGTCCTTCTTACGGTCTCGGGGCTGTGCATGTTGAGTGCACGTATAATCAAAACTGGTCTGACGTTGAGTATAAAGGCTTAAATTGCTAGATTACAATCCATGGTGATGCACAAGCTCTAGATATGTGGATGGATGTATTTAGATACTAAGATTAGATAATAGATGAGTATCAAGAACATTGATTTAGAGTCGTCTGTGAGGTCGCAAGTCGCGAGTACC
>JAABUH010003151.1_pt1 | contig 14639 bp, 22 predicted proteins | sample 5559121 | NCBI WGS metagenome assembly JAABUH01 (sample SAMN10711871, study PRJNA513364) | rock metagenome | isolation source: Antarctica rocks | place: Antarctica: Victoria Land, Battleship Promontory nord | collected 2015-12-28
TCTGGCCCGAGCGCTTTCAACGCGGTCACCAGCTGCACCCACGGCGGCCGGTACGTGGTGAGAGACCGGGATGCAGACATACCTGTCAGAGCAGGCCGTCGCTTTGGTTGATCAAAGCCAGCATGCAATTTCCAAAGCCTTATACACACCTGTTGCCCAATCTCCACAAACTTGGGAAATTCCTTCCTGCAGGCGCAATTGAACATAGGGTCAGCAGGTGCCTGGGCGATGGGCATGCCAACCATGGGAGCAGGCAGGGCAGCGCACTTCATGTTGGCGGTGGCAAAGGCTGGCGCGATGCCTTTGCGCACGAGCCGCCACTGCGGGGAGGCGCTGTCGTGCGTGACCAGGCTGGTGCTGTGGGTGGCGCTCGTCAGCTGCGGCCGGCCAGGCAGTTCGTGAGTTGCTCAACATGGCGTCCGCACACAGCACTGCTGCAGCAAAGGTGCAACACAGCAGCGTAACGATATTCATGTGTTACCAAGTCGATGGGGCTCTTGTAGCGCCCATGCGTCTTCTCCAGGCCCGCTTCGCGCGACAGCACTTGGTGCGCGAGCTCTGGGTCCGTGATGATCACGGCCTGCACGCTCGTGGCACGAAACTGTCAGAACTATATGAAACCATGTATACAAGCCCATCACGGCAAGCAAGGCACGTTCGTCACTGCGCTACGGCTCCAGTTGGCTCAGGTAATACGTCGACCTCCTTGCTTCCACTTGTGCAGTGCTGCAGCACCGACACAAAAAAGTCCAAGAAAGCTTGGCAACGCAATGTGATTTTGCCAAGCAAGTCAGTGGTCAAGCGGTGCCAACGCTGTGCGCACCTTGAGCCACATTATCCTGCAGCTGAAGATACCGCCAAAGGTGGCCGCCCACGCGTCAAACGTTTTGTAAAACGTGGGCTGCCTCACCACGGCCACATGGCCGCCCAGGAACCCGCCGAGGCCTGGCGGAACCTTGGGGTGCGGCAGCGCATCCAGCACAACCAGGCCGCGCCACCACGACAGCAGGGAGCGCAACCGCTGCCCAGCCAGCAGCGCCACGCTGGCCGCCAGCAGCGGCAGCACCAGCGTCCACATGCTTGCTGCCTACGAGAGAGCGCGATATGCGCCGGGAGTCCACGACGAGGGACACAGCCTCGGACATCGAGCTAGGGAAAGGTCCAGGGCTTTCGATACACTGTCGCTGGGCCGAGCTTCTTTCTTCCGTCGCCTACGCTCTTCACAGATTGGGAGCGGAGCTGTTGGACGCAGAGGAGGTGGCTTGTTACATAGCAGTGCAGTGCGCTCCAGGTGATCCGCAGGTGCGCACTCGGGCTGGAGAGCACGCTTGCGCCTTCCGTCACCTGGGGTCGTGCTGTAAGTGCAGCTGGCAAGGAGGTGTAGTGCTGTACACGCTGTTGATTGGCCACACGAGCGCCCATGTCCATGGCCCGGCCTCACCTGCCAGGTCCCTCTGAACATCCGCGGGCGCACGTGCGCAGGGAGCAGGCAGGCGAGCAGGCGCACAGCGCGACCGCGGCCGCGGAGCGCTGGGGGAGCGCAGACGCAGGTGCCGCGCAGGCAGCGGCTGGGCAGCGCGCGGCGCGCGCTCAGGCGCGGCGTGCAATGCGCTGCGACCCTAACGCCGCCGCCAGGTGCGTGCAGCCCCGCCTGTCAAAGGACGCCACGGCCTTGAAGTTGAGATTTCCCGTGTTTGTCGGGGGAGCCTGCGTGTCTGCCTTTCGCCGTGACTGTTGAGTGCTTGCTCACACGCCCAGCTGCGTGCTTGCGGTGGCGCGCCGCCCGGGAACGGAGAGCAGGAGCGCGGGTGTGGCGCCGCAGGGCCGCGGATGCAGTCAGCACGGAGCTGCACAGCCCGGGGCTGCGCAGCCCCGAGCCGCGCAGCCCGGCGCTCCGCAGCCCGGGCGCGCGCCTGCGCAGCCCGGGCGCGCGGTCGAGCATGGAGCGCGCGCTGCCGGCGCGCGCGATCAGCAACAAGAACGTGGAGTGGCTGAGCGCGCCGGGCGCGTGGACGTTTGTGGTCGCGCTCATCGTGCTCGCCTGGCTCCTCTTCTCGCTCGTGGCCGACGCGGTGCGGCCAGCGCGGGGCGCCCCCCGCTCCCGTCAGGCCTGCTGGAAAGAGCGGGTCGCGGCGGCCTGCTTGTGTGGGGCAGGCAGGACTGCGGACCTGTAGCGTTTCAGGGCCTGCCTGCCCGATGACGTGAAGCCCAGGCCGTGCGGCCGAGCGAGCGCACCCGTGGCGTGAGCGCGCGCGCGTGCGCGGCAGGGCCTGGCGTGGACGTACGTGCACCTGCTGCATGGCGCGGTCACGTACCCGCTGCTGCACTGGAACAAGGGCTCGCCGGTGCAGCTGGACCAGGGCCGCTACGACGGGCTGACTTTCTGGGAGCAGCTGGACGACGGCGTGCAGCACACGGCCACGCGCAAGTTCTTCACCGCCGTGCCGGCGCGCCCCGCCGCCGCCCGGCGCGCGCGCCGCCCCCTTGCTGTGTCAACGGGCAGTGTTTGTGCGAGTGTGCCAAGGATTTGAGGACGGTCAGCGGCTGCCAGCGCGCACGGCATGGTCCCAGCAGTGTTTGCCGGGGTGGCAGCCTGTGCGGCGCGCGACGGGGCCCGTCAGAGGTGTGCGTTAATGTGCGGCCTGCTCTTGGCGGCGACGGGCGCGCCTCCAGCCTGTGCACGCACCTCGCTGCAGCAGGGCGTAAGACTGGCTGTCTTGCTGCATGCATTACAAGGGCTGGCGCGGGCTAGCGGCCGGCGTGCAGCGGGCGCTGCAAATGCACTGGCCCACCCCGCGCATCTGTGCCTCTCCCACGGGAGAAAACGCAGCCACGGGACGCCCATCAGCGCGGCACCCGCGCCACTGGTGGTGTTGTCCCTGAATCTATACCCTTGCCCGCCGCGCAGGTAGTCCTGTTCCTGCTGGCCAGCCACGGCACGGACTTTGGGCGCCAGCCGCTCGGCCTCAACCTGCTCGTGCTCCTGGTGCTGGTCATCGCCAAGCTGCCGGCGCTGCACAAGGTCCGCATCCTGGGCATTAACAAGTACTGAGCGCGCGCGCCGCATGGCCGCCTCCGCCGCCGAGGCCATGGGACCGGTGGGGGCTGCGGGGCGGGCGGGGCGGCCTTGCGCGGGCGGCCGGCCCACTGTACCAACATGGGCCTCGCTCGGCCCTGTATGCTGTGCTGTGGGGCTGTAGGGTGTGGCAGCTCAGGCAATTGGCCTGCAGGGTGTGTGTTGCTGCCCGCTCTTGCACTACTGCTTTTGAAAGATTGCCTGTGTGTGTGTTTCGGCAGGCGTGCATTGCAGTGCGTAGTGCTCGTAGTTAGTAGGCGACAGTGATGCAGACTGTGATAAGCTCTACAGCGCATGCGCCCTCCCTGCTCAGCCTGGCCCTTGTCAGCGTCGCAGAGCAAGCAACCATGGCACGTCTTTGTGTAAAGCGCATCCTTGGCTGCCTCAGTGATGGCCTTGAAGAAGTTTTTGTAGACGCTCAACAATGCTTCCAGCCCGTCCTGGCTTTCAGTCACTAGCCCTGGCCTGTTCAAGCACGTCTGGAATGCAGAAGGGCCGTCAAGGTGATGCGCGCTGCTCTGCATGCACGAAATCGGACCCCAAACTCTGTGACGGCTAGCTTGTAGGCTGCATCTGTTCGCTAGCAGACCTGCGAAAGCAGGCAAACCCGAAGACCACAAAGTCGCATGCGTTAGAGCATCCGTTCCACCCGAACAAACCTGTTGTAAACATACATGGAGTGTTCATATCAATACAGTTCCAAAACGCCGGTGCGCACCATGGTGCGCGCCTGTATCCCGGGTGCACGGAGCCTACTCTGCTCACTGCGCGCGTGCAGTCACCGCAATGCGTTGCCGCTGTGGCAGCCATGTGTGCCACACGCGTGCCACATGCGACATAAGAATATGACCCACACCCCAATAGGAACAAAGTGGCGCCAAGGGCCTATAGCTAAAAGGCGCCCAGAATGTCCCAAGGTCAGCGTGCGGCGGGCGCGTGGTGCGCCGGGAAGAGCGCGGCCCACACGGCGTCCAGGCGGCGCGCGTGCTGCACAAACTCGAGCGCCGCAAACGTCTCCGCGATCGCCGCCCGGCCGGCGGCATCCGGCTCGTGCAGGCGCAGGGCGTCCCACTCGAACCTGGCCGCCAGGGACGCAGCAGTGCCAGGTCATGCACCCTCGAGCGCTAAGGCCTGCATTCTTTCCTTCCTGTGCTTCAATAGGACAGATTCGCCCATATGACTTTCGATGCATCCCCCGCATTATCATGCCCGCCGGTTCCGGGCCTACCTGAATTTTGGCAGGGGCTGCGGGGCGGCCGGGCCGCACCGCAGCGGCGGCAGGTCGATGTCGGTGCGGATGGTGACGAGGCGCTTGCTGAGCCGCGCCGCGGCCGCGCCCGCGACGCTGCTCAGCTCCTCCCGCGGCTTCTTCCGCGCCACCTGGCCCGCGCGGCCGCCGTCTCATGGCGCGCTTCTCAAAGCGCGCCTGCCCGCACGTGGCCCCAGGCTCGCCGGTGGAGCGTAAGACAGTGCTTACATGACCAAAATGATATGCGAACCTGCTGCCCTGTGCCGCCCACAGCATGTCGGGGAGGCAAGGATCGCCCGCCGCTGCCTGCAGGCGCTGCGCAGCCGCGGAGCCTGGGCTGCGCGCGCGGCTGCAGCCTGCTTGCGGGGCCAGCCACAGGGTGGAGCCGGGGGGCCCGCGCCTCGCCCGCGCCGCCCAGCACGGCCTCCAGGTCCTCAAACTGCTGCAGCAGCGCGAGCGCGGTCTTGGTGCCCACGCCCGCCACGCCCGGCACGTTGTCCGCCGCGTCGCCGCTTAGCGCCAGCACGTCCGCCCACTGCATGCCCAGCCGGACCCGGGGTCGGGCGCTGGCAGGTTTGCTGCGCGCGGGAGGGCCACCTGCCAGGGGCCGCTCGACGCCCACCGTGCCACAGCGGCGGCCTTAAAACCCTAGGGCGGCCAGTTGCAGGGCGGCAGCAGCCAGCCCTGCCGCAAGCAAGACGTAGGGCTGCATCGGGCAGGGCGCGCCTGATCTCGACACATTTCATTGAGAAGTGGCAAAACGGGCGCAATGCTGGGCGTGGCATGCCTGTTGCACACGCCCGCCATGAACTGCCCGGTCACCCGGCCTGCCCTTTTGCGCACAGCGCCAGGGCTGGGCGGCGCGCCTGAGAGGGCCGCACGCCGAACTCGGCGACGAACGCGTCCGCGTTGTACGGCACGAGCCCGCCCACGGTTGCCTGCCCGGCCGACGACTTCTTCGGCGGGCGCAGCAGCTGCAGGCCCGGCCGCAGCAGCTGGAAGAAGTCCTGCGCGCGCGCGACCGCGCGCCTGAACAGGCGCGGCCTGGTCGCGCCTGAGTCAAGCAGGTGCCCGGCGTGCACGGCCGGCACCTCTATCGCTGCTGCAGCGCTGCCCCGACCCGGTGCACTGAACATGGGGAGCGCGCGCAAAGAGCGCCGGGAGGTCGCGCGCACCGTGCCATGGCCACGTAAGGTATGCGCGCCATGTCAGGTATGCACGACCAGGGCGGGGGCGGGCGCGGCGCCGGCGGCGCGCCTTGTCGGGGGAGGCAATGGCGACGTGGAAGCCCGCGGCCGCCGCGCGCGTGGCCACCGTGCCGATCACGTCGTCCGCCTCGATGCCCGGCACGCGCAGCTCGGCCAGGCCCATCACCTGCCGCCCGCGCCGCGTCGGTGCAGGGCTCACAGGCGCGCTTGCCAGCCCTCCCCACGCCGCGCATGCACGGACAGGCCAATCCTGCGACCGCGGTGAAGCTGGGGACGACATGGCAGCCCCGGACGCCGACCCACGGCAGCGTGGGGAGTCACTTGCCAGGCGGGCGGCCGCCCCCGCTCGATGCAGCATCTCACTGGCCACAGCTGGGCCGCGCACAAGCGGGTCATGGACCATGTGCCAACCCTACACTGGCCCTAGCCGATGCGCAGGCGGCGCACCCGCAGCACCTCGCGCACGCGCGGCACCGCCTGCGCCAGCTCCGGCGGCATCGGCGGCCGCTGGCCCTTGTAGCCGGAGTACAGTTCGTGCCTGCGCGCGCACGAGCGCATGGGTCGCCCGGCGGGGCAGCCTCAGCGATACAAGCGCCGCCGGCGCGGGTGACGCGCACGCGTCCAAGCAGAGCAGGGCCCGCTCCGGACCGATGGCAGGCCGCCTTGATCACCGCAGATACCGCACACAGGCCCGGTCCTGTCTCAGAGAAGCCGGCAGGGGCTGAGACGGCCGGACCCCAGCGTGCTGCCAGCCGCATGCCTCGCTGATGGGCGCAGCCAGGGCTTCGATACGAGACACGGGGCGTGAACACGAGCGCAGCCGTGTCGCCAGGCGCCCAGCGCCGGCCGCGCCGGGCGGGCGGCCGCGGGCCGCGCCGGAACGTCTTGCCGGCCGCGTCAAACACGACGGCCAGGTGCGTCGGCGGCGGCGCCAGCTCCAGCAGGTTGAGCAGCGCGCCGAGCAGGCCGTACGCGGCGCTCGTGTCCTCGCCGCCCGCGGTCGCCAGGCGCGCGCCGCCGAAGCCGAAGTGCGCGCGGTACAGCAGCGCCAGCGCGTCCACCAGGATCAGCCTGGGTCAGGAGCGGACTAGGGGTTAGGGTCCACCAGACCAGCCTGCGGCGCCGCCGCCATCACTCACACCCTCTGAATAACCTAACCCCTCCGGAGAGCCCTGGCGAGGAGTCGGGAGCCCCGCGCGCCCCCGGGCCTTCACGCCTCATGCAGCGCTCGCGGGTGCCTGCGAGCCCGGCTGCGCAGGGGGAGGCCGTGCGCAGCCGTGCCTGGGGGACGATCTGCTCGCTGTCCGGCGCCCCCTGAGTGACAGGCGGACAGCTGGTGCCAGGCGCACGCCGCAGCAGTGGCGTCTTGGCCACCTCAACTATGCCAGCTGACGGGCGAGCCTGTGCACGCTGCAGCACTGCGACAGCGCCCGCGGCGCGCAGCCAGGCTGCCGGTCCGCACGGCCCCGCGCGCACCCTGCTGTGCCGCTGGTTCCCCAAAGGGCTCGCTGGAGTGGGCAGCTGTGCAGGCTCGCGGGCCAGAAGCACCTCCGCCACTGAGCTGGGCGGGAGAGGCACTGCGGCGCGCCTCCCCACGGGCGGCGCGTCTGACGACGCCGGTGCCGCCGGGCACGCGCAGAGGCGCCGCGGCGTGCCCGCCTGCCACGTGCGGCTCGGCACGTGCGGGCCGGCCCCGTGCCTGCCAATGAAGGCACGGCCGGGCGCCGCCTGCATGCAGTGAGCATGGTTGGCAGCCAGCCGTGCGTCAAGGGAAAGGCTGCGTGTGGCAACCCGCAGGCACCTGCTGGCAGAGCCCGCGCAGGCCCGGGTGACGCGGGGCCGCGAGGCGCGCGTCGATGTTGCAGCGGTGGCAGCGGCTGCGCAGCAGTGCCGCAGCGCACCGCAGGTGCGCCATGCGGCCTTGGGCGCCCAGCCCAAGCTAGCAGACGTGCGAACACTCGAGCGAGTGTGCTTGTTCTTATGCACGCCGTCTGAAGCAAGCCACTAAGACTCCTTAAGTCTGAAGAAGGTGCAAAGCAAGCCTAAAAAAGCAGCAAAGCGTACGTTGAGTGTGGGCTTGTCGTATTGGACCGCAGGCGTGCAGCGGTTTCAACTAGGGCACCCCCGGGTATGCTCGACCCTCTCGTGCTCGCTCGTGAGTTGGTGGTGAGGAATTTTCTGGCCGAGATGCTCCGGGCTCGCACAGCGGAGGGCGGCCGGCGAGTGCGCCCCATGCGCGGCTAGGCATGCAGCGGGCGTTGCCTGGCTTCATGGGTGGCGGGCACGCGCGCTCCACTCCCCGCAAGGCACCGCCGGCGTGCCAGGGCGGCCAGGCGGGCGCGGCCGCGTGCGCGCCGCACGCCCAGCTGGGCGCCAGCGTGCGTCCCAGGCCCGGGCCTGCTGGGGCAGGCAGCGTGCGCTGCGATCGCCGGCCCTCAACCAGGTGGCGGCGCTGCATTGTGCATAAAGGCATGCGCTTGGGTCGGGCTCATCCCCGGGAGCGGCCCAGGCTGCCCGGCCCGCCTCGCGAGCCGTGCCAAACTTTGAATACGTGCTGCGCGGGCCGGGCAGCTCCTTTGCGCTTCTGCATCATGCGCGGCGTCAGCCGCTGCCGCCCGCTCTGTGCTGCGCGCCAACGAGCAGCTGCTGCCAGCGGCCGCTCCAAGGCAGGCCGCCGCAGGCCGCTGCGACGCGTAGGCATGAGCGCGTGCGCGTCAGCGACGCGTCCGCACGCACGTGTGCGTGGCAGCTTTAGAGAGGTCAAGGCTGCAGCCGGCAGAGCGGCGCTTGCCGCGGCGTCCCAATGCAGGCTTCCGTGAGGCGCCGCATGCGCGACGCGCCTGCGCGCTGGCTGACCCGCCCCGCTCACGCGCGGCGCGCAGGCGGCGGCGCTAAAGGCGGAGGCGCGCGCGCCGCTGGCGCTGCTGAGCGGCAGCAACGGCGCGGCCAAGCCGCGGCCGGGCGCGCGCGCGGTGGCCGTGCAGGCGAGTGCGGCGGTGGCCGCGCCGGCGGACGCGCCCGCCGCGCCGGCGCCCGCGGAGCCGCCGAAGAACGTGTTTGTGTTCATCGAGCCCAGCCCCTTCTCGCACGTCTGTGCGCGCCCGCGCCCCGGCCGCCTGTCGCGGCGGCGCGCGCCGCGCGCAAGACGTGTGAAGCACTGTGAGCACTGTGCTCAAGGCTCAAGTACTGCTTGCGCCCAGACTGCCGTGTGCGGCGCGGCTGACAGGAGCGCCACTGACAGCGCCAAGTCTGAGTGAGCAGCACTGTGTGTGATACCACGTCTGTGTGCTGACGTCTTGCCGATTGCCCACGTGCCTGCACGAGCACGTGCATGGGTCGCAGGGTCGTTATGCACGCGAGCGGGTGTCTGGCATGCCTGCCTGGCACTGTGCTCGGCCGCACGGCGGTCACGCAGGGGTCGCGGATGAGCTTGGCATGACGGCGGGGCGTGCGCGCGCGCGCAGCGGGCATGAAGATCCGCTTCAGCAACCTGATCAAGGGCCTGCGCGAGGTGGGCGACGACGTCACCGTCGTCACGCCCTGCATCAACCCGCCGCGCACGTTCCACGGCGCCAAGGCGCGCGCGCGCAGCCCGTGACGAGCTGCCCCGCTGCGCAGCGGGCGGTGCTGGCGCTGGCGATGCCTTCGCGCGGGTTGTGTGCCGTGCGCGCCGGGGCTGCCGACACAGCTGCATCGCGGCCAGCGACTCGAGCGCAGAGAGGCGCCGCGCGCCCGCTAATGAGCAGATGTGCTGCTGTGCATGCGGCGGGTGCTCGGGTCGTCTGCGCAGCGCAGCGGCGCATGGCGCGGGAGTGATGGCGCGGGGGTGAGCCGCCGGCGCGCGGCGCGCAGGTGGTTAACGTGCTGGGCTTCAGCCTGCCGTTCTACAACTCGCCGACGCTGCTGCTGTCGCTGGGCCTGAGCGTGCGCGTGCTGTGGCGGCTGCTGACGCACCGCCCGGACGTCATCCACGTGTCCTCGCCCGGCTTCCTGGTGTTCGCGGCCACGCTGTACGCCAAGCTGCTGGGCATCCCGCTGGCGCGCGCCCGTCTCATATGCACACGCATCTATTCATCATAGCCTCATGCCTAGCCTCACCGGGTGAGGTGCCCGCTCGCCACGCAACGCTGCGCGCGCGTCGGCCGCGCTCTCTCCGGCATGCCGATGGCCGGCCAGGAGCGGCGGGCGGCCGCGGGCGGCGAGCGGGGTGGCGGGCGCTGCGGCGCGCCCCGCGTGCATCGCGCGCGAGGGCCGGCCACGCTCCGACCGGCAGCGGTCAGGCTGGGTCGACCGCGCGGCGGCTGCGCAAAGCTCGCCCGCGCCGGCGGCAGGCGGTGCCGCACCACCCACACGCACACCTGTAAGAAGCGCGCCTGCGCGGGCGGCAGGTGGTGTCGTACCACACGCACATCCCGGAGTACATCCCCATGTACACATGGAAGGGCCTGGTGGAGCCGATGTGGAAGGTCATCCGCTTCAACGTGCTCATGGCGGACCTGACGCTCGTGCCGTCCAAGACCATGAAGGCGCGGCCCGCTGCCGCGCCGCCCGCCCGCCGCTCGCCCGCCCTCGCAGCGCGGGCGCGCCTGGCGGGCGTCGCGGGCGGTGCGCCGGCGTCGTGGGGGCGCTCGGGGCCCGCGCTCCGGCAGTGCCCGGCTGGCGTGGCCGGCACCGCGACCCGTTGGCCCTGGACCTGCGCGCTTGTGCGGCCGCCGCTCAGGCGCAGCCGGCGCGAACGCGGCGCCCGAGCCAGTGCCACATGCGACCGACCGCCGCCTCGAGTGTGGACCTACACAACCCTTTAAAACCCCTGAACATCCCCGACGCGCAGGCGGAGCTGGCGCGCAACCGGTGCCGGAGCCAGCGCATCGACGTGTGGCAGCAGGCGGTGGACACCGACGTGTTCAACCCGGGCTTCCGCAGCGCCGAGATGCGCGCGCGCATGTCCGGCGGCCGGCCCGACGCCGTCATCCTCACCTACGTCGGCCGCCTGGGCGCGGGTGCGCGCGGCCGCCCAACGCGCGCGCGCGCGCGCGGCGCGCCAGACGCGTGCAGCCGGGGTGTCCTGTGGGCATGGCTTGGCGTGGCGAGGGTCATTGGCGCGCTTGGGCCTGTGGCGCGACAGGCTTGTCAGCTTGATTTGTTTGAGGAGGAAAGAAGCTCCTCAAGATAGAGCTCGATGGCGAGGGTGCATACACAAGTGGCGCCTGGTGCACACATCATCGCTATCACACACAACTACGCCGCCTGCGGCCAGCGTGCGCAACATCTGGCAGGCACACAGGCGGCGTGTGCGCCCACGCGCTGCATGCTCCCGCACCTGCTAGGCAGCCTGCCATGCGGTCAACGCGCGGGGCGCGGCGCGCGCGCGCAGAGAAGAACTTGGAGGCGTTGCGCGGCGTGCTGCAGTCGCTTGCGGACACGCCGGCCTGCCTCTGCTTCGTCGGCGACGGCCCCGCGCGTAAGGACCTCGAGCGCCACTTCGCGGGCCTGCCCGTCTTCTTCACGGCGCGCCGCCCCGTGGGGGCGCCCCCGCCTGCTTGCGCTAGCCTGCGGCCGGCCTCAGCCGAGCCCTCACCCCTGTTGCCAGGCGGCCGCAAGTCTGAGCATGTCAGGGGCCAGGCGCGGTGCACGCGCATGCGTGTGCCGAATGGCGGGGCGGGGCGCGCCCCGCTGCGGGGGCCACCCTAACCCTAGCTATATCCCTGACGCGCGGCCGCGCGCGCGCAGGGCATGCTGAAGGGCGAGGAGCTGTCCAGCGCGTATGCGAGCGCGGATGTGTTTGTGATGCCCAGCGAGACGGAGACGCTCGGCTTTGTCGCGCTGGAGGCCATGGCGTCCGGGCTGCCCGTGGTCGCCGTCGCCGCCGGCGGCCTGGTCGACATCGTCACGCAGCCGGGCGTGATTGGTGCGCGCGCAGGCTCCTGCGGCCGGCTGGGCTACCCTCGGCCCCCCGGCGTGCTGCCACGGCATCGGATTCAGGCTGCCTGTCGCGCCGGCCGAGCCACACTTGGCCACCCGGCGTGCTGTGACGGTGGCGGTTCAGGCTGCCTGTTGCACTGGCAGCAGCCAAAGCTGACAAGCGTGCGCGTTTGCTACCCCGCCACCCATGGCCTCGCCCAGGACGGCGCGCCCGCGCGTGCCCAGTGCCTGAGCGCCAGGTCGGGCGCCAGGCGCGCACGCGGCTGCGGGCCCAGCGCCTGAGCGTCGGCGCCGCCCGCGCGGCAGGGCACTTGTATAAGTCGGGGGACTACGCGCACGCGGCGGCGCTGGCGCGCGGCCTGGTCGTGGACGCGGGCGCGCGCGCGGCGATGGGCGCGGCCGCGCGCTCGCACGTCGAGAAGCTGGGCTGGCAGGCGGCCATCCGGCGCATCCGCGACCAGTACCAGCGCGCCATCCGCACCTTCCGCGCGCACAAGCGGTGCGGCAGTCACGCCCGCCTGCGCTGCCGCCGCGCGCCGGCCTGTGCTGCCGCCGCCGGCGCGCCGAGCGGCGCGGCGCCCGCGCTGTGCGCGCGCGCCCGGCTTTTGGACGAGCTGCGCGGCGGAGGCGGCCGGCGCAGGCGCCTGACAGGGCGCAGGCGGCGCGGGCTCACGGCTGTGTGCCTGCCTGCCGGCCGCGGGCGGCGGCGTGAGGCCGTGCGCGCTCACGGAGGCGTCGTGCGCGGCGGCGCGCAGGTTCCGGTGGGTGGCGATCCGGGTGTTCCTCGCGCGCATGGTGCACGCGGCGGTCGCTGCGGTGCAGTGGCTGCTGAGCGCGGTCGTGTACCGCCTGGACTACGCGCGGCGCTTCCGGCGCGCGCCCCGCCTGCCGGGCCCGTCGGCTGCCCGCCTGGACGCGTGCGGGGCCGCGGTTGTGTGCCGGCGGGGCTCGCGCGGCTGCGTGTTTGGCTGCCCGCTGCCATGCATGCGGGGCTCGAGGCCGGGTGCGGCGTTCGGGCTGCGCCGAGCGGCGCTGTGCGCGCGCAGGCCAAGCTCGACGTATGGCTAGGGCCGGGCGTTCCGCGCGCTCTTGTGGAGCGCGGAGCTGCGCGGAGCGGTGTGTGTGTACCAGCGCGCCCTAGCCAGGGCGCTGCGCGGGGCTGAGAGTCGCAAGTGTTTCTGGTTCGCGAGGCGCCTCCTCCCGTGCTTGCTGGGTGACCCGGCTTTGCCAAACGGGGCTCTGCTGCGTGAGGGCACGGTGTGCACGCAGCCCGGGCGGGTGCATCGTTGCGGCTGTGCCGTGCACGTGCCCTCGCGGAGCAAGGCAACGCATGTGAGCTTGCCACGGCCCGTGGCGTTCACATACGCCTGTCATGGAACCAACATGTGTAATTTGTTATCAGCACAGTGCTAGCAAATCGTCCTCTGCGCCTTGCGCACGTGCCCCGCCATTTTGGCAACCCGCAGATGCGAATAAAAAAACTCGGGCGGACAGATAGGTGTCCATAGCGACGGGGGTGCCCAAAAAGCCAGCAGGAGCTGGCGGCGGCAGAGGCAGTGGGCGGCTGTGCATGATGCACCGCCAAGTCGTGCACACGCAGGCCTCCGGCCGCGCGTGCACGGCGACTGCGCCGCACTGCCTGCTGCTGCTGCCAGGCAAGGCGGGCGTGAGTGCACACAGCTGCACAGCCAGCAGGCGCAGCGTCAGGCGCAGGCAATCGGCCACGGTGCGCGCGCCTCCGGCCCTTTTCGACATGTCAGGAGCGTGCGAGCGGGTCGCCCGGATGTGAAGTTCAAACTTTGAACGGCGAAGCAAGCACAGAGCTGGGGCCAGCGAACGCAAAGAGCTGTTGCTGGCACGCCAGAGGCCCGCGTTTCAGTCGCCGACACGCGGCGCTGTGCAGGGCCCCGTGCTGTGCAAGGCGTATGACAGCGCCGCGCGGGCCGCGGATTTTGGCCAGAGGCCGCCGCCCGCGCCCGTCAACGCCCACCACCAGAGCATTAAGGTTGGGGACACGCGCCTGCGGCCTTGCGCTCTACCGCTCTGCTGTCTGCAAGGCGTATGTACTTACAAGCAAGCAGCACGCTGGTTGCAGGACACGGTGGGGCGCGCGGTCGTGCGCGTCGCCCGCTACCTGAAGGAGAACGAATACCTGCTGGTCGTGGCAGCGTCGACGATGATCATGTCGCTGTCGCACACCGCCCTGCGGCCCGTGCTGCCCGTGTTTGCAAAGGCGAGCCCCGCCAATCCCGCCGCGAGGCGGCGCTGCACGGCCCCAGCGCTGCTGAAGGCGGCAGGGGTCCGGCGCTGAGGCAGCGATCATGAGCAGGGCTTTGGCGTGGGCGCGGCCGCGGTGGGCAGCACGATCTCCGTGTACGCGGTCGCGCGGCTGATGATGAACCTGCCGGCGGGCATCCTGGCGGACCGTTATGGCCGCAAGCCGCTGCTGGTCTGGGGCCCGGCCGTGACGGCGCTGGGTGCGGCGCCCGGCCCCGCCGCGCCCTGCCTCTGTGCGCGAGGGCGGGCGAGCACTTGCCTTGCTGTGCGCTCTGCTGCCAGGCGCGACACTGTGGCGACCAACGCGTGGCATGAGTGGGCAGCACCTAGTCACTCCACTGCACATAGGTGCTGTCATTGGTTGCCATCGGTGCTCACATGACTGTCTTCCCATAGCGTCGTTAAGCAAGAGACACAGAAAGCAGCAGCAAGTGCTGGCTCACTGCAGGGGCCCGTGTCTGCGCAAATGTGGCGCGCGGCGCGCAGGCATGGTCGGCTGCGGGATGTCGGCCACGTTCGGGCAGCTGCTGCTGTGGCGCTGGGTCACCGGCGTGGGCAGCGCGCTGCAGATGGCCGGCGCGCAGCTGTTCCTCACCGACATCTCCGTCTCCGGCAACCGCGCGCGCACGCTGGGCACCAACCAGGCGCGCCGCCGTGCTCGCGCGCGGGATTTCATTCCGACCGTTTTCCTCCGACCATATGCACGGCCTGGCGTGTCATGACAGCGTGCACTGCTGCAGGGCTACCAAGCACAAACTTGCACACCGGCCAGGACAGCCTCGGCCAGAGCCCTGCATGCGGGCCCACGGCCTGCTGACACAACAGGCGGGCGCCAAGCGCAGTAGGCTTGCGCTGACGCGCGCGCTGCCTGGGGCGGCGTGTAGGCGGCCTCGCTGGTGGGCGGCCT
>JAABUH010003152.1_pt1 | contig 14637 bp, 15 predicted proteins | sample 5559121 | NCBI WGS metagenome assembly JAABUH01 (sample SAMN10711871, study PRJNA513364) | rock metagenome | isolation source: Antarctica rocks | place: Antarctica: Victoria Land, Battleship Promontory nord | collected 2015-12-28
TTGGTGCTCATGGGGTGCTCCTGTCTGGAACGGGGTTGACCCCACGATCTTCAGACAGGCCCCACGGACCCGGTATCTCAGCCTCGCGGCTGCAGAACGCTCCTACCGCGGGAGCGGTTTAGTTCTCTGCGTACCAGAAGGCCGTTCCGTTAGTTCTGGGATTGATGGGGTGGACGGCCCCCGCTCCGTGCGGCCCTGTCGTAGAGTGGCTGGCGGCGCAACACCTGGCGCACTCTGGCCGAAGCGGCCATTCCGCTTTCAACCGGGCGATGAGCGGAAACGGACACTCGGGTGGCTCCGCTCCATCTCGGCCAAGCCGATGGCGACGAGGCGAGACAGCCGTGTTTCAGGGGAAGCGGCGGTTTGCGAGCCAAGCCACACGTCATTCAACATGCAGCGACCTTGGCCTCAATGAGCCCTTGATCGCTGTCCATGGTATAACGACTGCCGATGAAGCGGGCGGCTCGCGGTCGCGGAACTCTATCCTGCTTTGGTCTTAACAATTTGCTTGGCCAGCGCGACGATCCCTTGCGCGAAGGTTTTTCGTTCGACCTGTTCCTTGATCTGTGCTTCGTCGGCCGGATCGACCTCGAACTGGGCGGACCACTCCACGAAGGTCCGATTGCTTTCCGTTACCGGCGTCAGGCCGAAGCGCGCGCGGTAATCGCGGATCGGCATGGGCGAGACCAGGATGCTGTACGTGAAGCAGTGGTCGATGTCGCTCAACGAGAGCAACTGCTCCCGCAGATGGCCCCCGTTCACGAGCGTGAAGTTGCGGATGCAACCGACCGTGTCGCTCGACAGCCCCCCTTCGATGTGGCTCTCCGCGATGAAGGGATGCCACTCCCCGTGCCCGTTGAAGTCGCGGGCAACGGCCCAAACTTGATCAATTGGCGCATCGATCACGTCGGTGATGAAGACGGTAGCCATGCGATCATCCTTGCTGGGTGAAGCGTTGCTTGAGGGCATCGAAACCGGGTTGGAACACCCCGTTCGCGAAGGTACTGGTCATAGTCGCCTCATCTGCTTCGGCGGTGCTGAACGTCGCCCACCATTCCACGAAGCTGGCATCGCCGTCCGTTACGGGCGTCACGCGAAGGATCGCGCAGTAGTCGCGAACCGGAAACGGCCAAGTCTGGAAATCGTAGGTCATGCTCCGCTCGCTGTCGGACAACGCGAGCAGCTTCTCGCGGATCGGCGTGCCGTCCTGCAGTGTGAAGCTGCGGATCGAGCCGACCCGGTCGGCGGGCAATCCGTTCTCGATCTCGCTCTTCGCGATACCCGGATGCCAGTGCGGCAGCCCGTTGAAGTCACGGATCACGGCCCAGACCGCGTCAGCTGACGCGCCGATCACCGTGCTGGCATAGGATCTAGGCATGGAGGCCTCCCCTGTCTCCGCCCGCGCGGCGGATCGTCTTGAAGCGCCGGGTCTGTTCGACAAGCGCCTCCTCGGTGGGCAGGCGCTCCATGCTGCTCGCCCCGTAGAAGCCATGGCAATCGAAGCATCGCGCCAGGATGAACTCGGCGTCGGCGGGACTGGCGATGGGACCGCCGTGGCACAGCATAATCACGTCCTTGCGGACCCGGAGGGCCGCCTCGGCGATGGCGTTGATCCGCTCTATGCAGCCCTCCAAGGTCAGCGCGGTCGCTGCCCCGATCGCGCCGCCGGTGGTCAGCCCCATATGAGCCACCACGATGTCGGCCCCAGCCTCGGTCATGGCCCGTGCCTCGTCCGGGTTAAACACGTAAGGGGTCGTCAGAAGATCCTTGCCGACCGCCAGCCGAATGAGGTCGACCTCGAGGCCGTAACTCATCCCGGTCTCCTCGAGGTTGGCCCGGAACGTTCCGTCGATCAGCCCCACGGTGGGGAAGTTCTGGATACCGGAGAAGCCAACGGCCTTCACCTGATCGAGGAACCAGTCGAAGTTGCAGAAGGGATCGGTGCCGTTGACCCCCGCGAGAACGGGCGTCCGCTTGACCACGGGAAGGACCTCCCGGGCCATCTCCATCACGATCTCGTTGGCGTTGCCGTAGGCAAGCACGCCGGCGAGCGAGCCGCGGCCCGCCATGCGGTAGCGGCCGGAGTTGTAGATCACGATCAGATCGATCCCGCCTTCTTCCTCGCATTTGGCGGACAGGCCCGTGCCGGCCCCGCCCCCCACGATGGCGCGCCTGTCACGCACCATGGCTTGAAACTTCTCGATCAGCGCGCGGCGCTCGAAACGGGCCATCTCGGGAGTCCTCAGAAGATCGAGCGGAATTGCGAAGCGAGTCCTTCCGCGAATCCCGCGTCGTTGACATGGTCGGGTAGCCGGATCAGTTGCCGATCGGCGGTCCGTCGAACGCTCGCCTCGAGCGCCTGGAACAGGGCTTGATCGGCCTGTGGGTCGTGGAACGGCAGTCCGGGCGCATCGAGGGCCGAGACGCCCCCTTCCGGGATGAGGAAGCGCACCGGCCCCTCGCACCGGTTCAGCTTCTCGCCGATCCAGCGGCCGATGCGTGCGTTCTCCTCGGGCGTGGTCCGCATGAGGGTAACCTGTCCATTGTGTACGTAGAGGTTACGGTCGCGGTAGTGGGCGGGCACCGTGTCCTTCGGTCCGAAGTTCACCATGTCGAGCGCCCCGCACGAGCCGACGTAAGGCAGACCGGTTTGCGCGACCGCATCGAACCGCTCCTCCGTGCAGGGGAAAACGCCGCCCATCAGGAGGTCGCAGACCTCGGTCGTGGTCACGTCGATGAGGCCGATCACGAGGCCCGACTGCGCGAGCTTCTCCATCGACTGGCCGCCCGTCCCGGTCGCGTGGAAGACGAGGCAGTCGAAGTCCATGTCGAGCAGGGCTGTCGTCTGGCTGATGCAGGCAGTGGTGACCCCAAACATCGACAACCCGATCGCCGGCTTGTCCGCGGTGTCGGCCGGAGCCGGGTGGCTGGCCATGGCGGCGATAGCATGCGCCGCATTGGCCAGGATCACTCGTGAAATGCGGTTCAGGCCGGCGATGTCGGTGACCGAGTACATCATGGTGATATCGCTCGGCCCGACATAGTTGGCGACGTTGCTGGAGGCCACCGTCGAGACCATCAGCTTCGGCACGCCGATCTGCAGAGCGCGCATAGCCGCGGTGACGAGCGTGGTGCCGCCCGAGCCGCCGAGCCCGATCAGCCCCGCGACATCGGTCTGCGCCGCCATGTAACGCTCGAAGGCCGCGGCCATCCCCGTGACGGACGAGCCCCGGTCGCTGGTGAAGACCGCCTGGGGACCTGCAGAGTGGTAACTCGCGATTTCGGCGGCGCTCACGTCGACGTCACCTCCCCGCGCGCGCGTCGATAGATCGACGAGCCGGGTCCGTTGGCCGTCGGCTTCGATGATGTCGCGCACGAAGCGCAGCTCGCGGTCCTTAGTATCGCAGGTGCCGGCGACATAGACCCGTTTTCCGTCCATGGATGCATGTTCTCCCGTTGCGTGCTCATCAATGAACGCGCGTGCTGACGCCCAGGTATCGCCGCTGCAGCGCCTCGTCGCGGGTGATCTCCTCGGATGTCGTTTCCAGCGCGATCCGGCCGTTCACCATCACCAGGACCCCGCGGCTCACGGCGGTGGCGACCCGAAAGTTCTGCTCGATAAGCAGGAGCGCGACCCGCTCGGCGGACAATCGCTGCAGGACCTCGATGACCTGATCGACGACCACCGGCGCCAGGCCCTCGGTCGGCTCGTCCATGATGAGGATGCGAGGGTTGAGAAGCAGGGCGCGGGCGATGGCGAGCATCTGCTGCTCGCCTCCCGAAAGTTCAGAGCCGCCGTTCCGACGCCGCTCGGCGAGGCGTGGAAAGGTCTCGTAGATGCGGGGCACCGTCCAGCTAGGCCGGCCCGGCCGTTCCACCAGCAGCAGGTGCTCGTGCACGGACAGGGACGGGAAGATCCGCCGGCCCTGTGGAACATAGCCGATCCCCGACCGGGCGACGCGGAAAGAGCGCTGCCCGGCAATGTCCTTGCCCTCCATCCGCACGCGTCCCTCCCGGACCGCGACCAGGCCCATGATGGTCTGGCACAGCGTCGTCTTGCCCATCCCGTTGCGGCCGACAACCGACAGGGGCTCGTCGCCGACCGACAGCGACACGCCCTGCAGAATGTGGCTGACGCCGAGGTAAGCGTGGAGCCCGACGATCTCGAGGATCGGGTTGGCCGGAGCGTTAGGCGCCATGGCGGCCCATGTAGATCGCGTGGACGGTTTCGTTCGAGGCGATTTCGCCCGGATCGCCCGCAGCCACCACCACACCGTTGTGCATGACCGTCACCCGATCCACGGATTGAAGGGCAATGTCCATGTCGTGCTCGATCATGACGAGCGTCACGCTGCGAGGCAGCCCGCGCAGGAGCGAGAGGAGCAGCACGCGCTCGTTCGGCGACAACCCGGCGGCAGGTTCGTCGAGCAGCAGCAGCTTGGGGTCGCCCGCCATCGCCATGCCGAGTTCGAGCTGGCGTCGCTCGCCATGGGACAGGGAGCCCGCGAGCCGCCCGCGCACGGCCGACAGGCCGACTCGGTCGGCGATGGCGTCCGCTTCCTCCATTTGCGGCGAGCGCGAGGCGAGCCGACCCACCGCGAAGCGGCCACCTTTGACACCCCGCGCCGCCAGGAACAGGCTCTGGCGCACAGTCAGCCCGCTAAAGACCAGCGAGGTCTGGTAGGTGCGGCGCATGCCGAGCCTAATGCGCTTGCGCACGGGGAGCCGCGTGATGTCCCGACCGAAGGCGAGGACGCGCCCGCCCGTCGGCATCACGTCACCGGCGATCAGGTTGAACAAGGTGGTCTTTCCCGCGCCGTTGGCGCCCAGGATCGCGTGCCGCTCCCCGGGCGCTACCGTCAGGGACACGCCCCCGACGGCTTTGACGGCCCGAAACCGGCACTCCAGACGGTCTGTCTGGAGTGCCGGGGACACATCCTGCCCAGAGGCTAGGGTCACGGGCAAGACGGGTTGTCGCGGGAGGGCAGGCCGAGCTTGGCGTAGGCGGTCTCGCCCAGCCCGAGCGTCTGGTCGACCTTGTCCTGCTTGCTGATCGGCTTGGTTGTCAGCGTGCCGCCGGTGTCGACGATCTCGTTGACGAAGACCGCCGCAGTGGCCTGCCGGTTAGCGTTGATCGACACCGGGCCGGTCGGGGTGTCGAAGCTCAGCGTGTCCAGAGCCTTGCGATACTTGGCTTCGCCGTCCGAAAGGTCGCCGTTGACGGCCTTGACGCCGAGGAGCGCCGCCTTTGTGCTCGTGTAGTAGTTGAAGGCGAACAGCGAGGGCGAGGGGAGGCCATCGGGGAACTTCTTCTGGTAAGCGGCCACGAAATCCTTCCAGGCCGGGCTCGTGTCGGTGTCGGAGATCGGTCCGGAGGAAAGCACGCCGGGCAGGTGGGCCCGCGCCGGCCCCTTCGCGGAGAGCACGGTCTGGTCGACGGTGATCGAGCCGCCCACCATGGGCAGTTCGCCACCGGCCTGTGTGTACTGCGTGAGGAAGTTGACGGCATCGGCGCCGCCGAGCACCACCAGCATGCCGTCGACCTCGCCCTTGTCGGGCAGCTGGGCGATCACCGAGCTATAGTCCTTGGTGCCGAGCGGTACGTAGAACTTCTTCACCATGTGGCCCCCATTGGCGCAATAGGTACCCATGAAGCCGAAGATCTGCGCATAGGGGAACGAGTAGTCCTCCGAGACCAGGACCATCTTCTTCCACTTCTTGTCGTCGGCGATGTATTTGCCGAGCGCCGCCGTCCATTGGGCGCCCTCGGTGTTGAAGCGGTAGAAGTTGGGCGCCGGCGTCACCAGCGTGGTTTCGATGGCGGCCGACGAGCCGTTGAAGAACGTCACGTTGGGCACGGTCTTGGCGTAGTCTCGCATGGCGATGCCTTCGCTGCCCGACAGCGGCCCGATCAGGATCTGCACCTTGTCTTGGTCGACGAGGCGGCGGGCCGACTGCAATGCCACCTCCGGATTGCCGTCGGACGAGGCTTTGACGAGTTCGATCTTCTTGCCTGCCACCACTCCGCCGACCTCGTCGATGGCGAGCTCGACGCCTCGCATCGAGTCCTTGCCCGGTTCGGCGAAGGGCCCTTCTAGCGTCGCGAGCGCCCCGATCCTGATCGTGTCCTCCGCCTGGGCGACCGCGCCCGTTCCGGCGAGCATGGCCGCGACGCTCAGACTGGTGAGAAGGTTGGCAAACCTCATGGTGTCTCTCCCTTGATTTTGTTGATGGGCGCTGCCCGAACCCCGGAGGGTTCGGCCGGAGCGACCGGACCGGATTGGGGCCTGTTTCCGGCGATGAAGCGGACGAACAGGTTCAGCTTCCGCCCGATGCCGACGAGACCGTCGGGCGAAAACAGGATGACGATGAGGAAGACGAGACCGATCAGCGAATTGAAACGGTCACGGAAGAAGAAATCGATGGCGAAGTTGTTGACCACCGTGAACACGAAGGCTCCCAGGTAGGCGCCGACCGGGTGGACGATGCCGCCCAGCACGGCGGCGATGAGCACGTTCGTCACGGGCGTCAGTCCGATGGAGCCGGGCGACACCGACCCGTTCAGCCACAGGTTCATGATCCCGCCAAGGCCGGCGAGGAAACCGCCGAACCCGAAGCCGATCACCCGCAAGCTCTGGACGTCGTAACCCAGGGCCCGGACGCGCCGGGGATTGTCGCGCGTAGCCTGCAGCGCAAGGCCGAACGGGGTGCGGACGAAGTAGTGCACCAGCCCATACGAACCCGCCGCCAAGGCGAGGCAGGTGTAGTAGAAGGCGAACGGGTGCTGGTTGACCGCGATGAACGGCGGCGGCGGGACGCTGGTGAATCCCGTGAAGCCATTGAAGATCGCATAGTTCTGCAGCGCGAGGTAATAGGCCCCCATCGCGATGGCGAGGGTCAGCATCAGCGTGTAGATCCCCTCGGTCCGCACCGCGACCAGCCCGATCAGGAGACCGCAGACCGTCGCGACCACGAGTGCCACGAGCAGGGCCAAGGGCCAGGGCAGCAGGATGCCGGTGGTGCCCATGGGCGCTGTGCAGAAGGCGACCGCATAGGCCGCGAGGCCGCCGATCGTCATCTGGGCGAGCGACAGGAGGCCCGTATAGGCCGCCAGGAAGACCAGGCTAAGGGCGATGGTGCCGAAGCCGAGGGTGCGGCCGCCGATCTGCACCAGCCAGAACTGGTTGACCACGAACGGATAGGCGAGCGCTCCCACCAGGACGAGGATCGCCAGGACGAGCTTTGTGAGCCCGCTCATGCGGGCCGCCCGAGCAGGCCACGCGGCCGGAAGGCCAGAACGAGCACCATCAGCACGAAGGTGTAGACGATGCCGTAGGTCGGCGTGTAGGCGAGCCCGTAGGTCTCGGCCAGCCCCACCAGCACCGAGCCGATCGCCGCGCCGGGGATGCTGCCCATGCCCCCGACGATGACGACGATCAGCGACGACAGCAGATAGCGCGCATCCTCCCCCGGCGAGATGGACAGGACCGAGCCCCCGATCGCCCCGGCCAACCCCGCCAGACCCGACCCGAGCGCGAACACGCCGAGAAACACGAGCGGCACGTTGAAGCCGAGGGCCTCGAGCATGCGGCGGTCGTCTACCCCGGCGCGGATCAGCAAGCCGAGCCGGGTGAAGCGCAGGAGGAGCCAGAGCGCCACGCCGATGCCCCCTGCCAAGCCGATCAGCGCCAGCCGTGCGAACCCGTAGCGTCGCGCAAAGGGCACGGCGACGAAGCCCTGCAGGAAATCCGGGATCGTCAACTGGTAGGTCGTGCCGCCCCAATGAGCGAGCATGAGATCGGCGGCGATGATCGACACCGCGATGGCGGCGAGGGCCTGTCGAACGTCGTTGCCCTGCATCCAGCCGAAGATCGAGACCTGCAGCAGGGCACCCACGGCGGCGGTCGCCAGAGTGCTGCCGACTAAGGCGAGCCCCCACGAACCGGTGGCGCTGCTGACCTCGTAGCCGAGGTAGGCGCCGAACAGGTACAACGAGCCGTGGGCCATGTTGACCACGCGAAGGAGACCGAAGATCAGGGTGAAGCCGCTGGCGACGATGAAGTAGAGGGCCGCGAGCGTGAGGCCGTTCAAGGTCACGGTCGCAAACAGGCGAAGCGCGGCGGGCTCGAACGGCGTCACCCGGGCTCCCTCTGACGCCCGACCGGCAGCGGCCTCGACAAGGGCAAACGCATGTTCTCCTCCCGATCGACCACGCTTGCCGTAGCCGCGGGTCGTTGCGGAAGGATCAGCAAGGCCTATGCCATGCCGGGCAGCCGAAACCAGCAGCAGGCTCGCTCGTGCGGCTAGCCTTGGAACTTTCAAACGAGACTAGTCATCCTAACAATGGGTCGTAATGAGTAAATGTGGTTGGTAGTAGGATGACCCAAACCTACCAACGCCCTCTGCCTATCGTCAGTGACTGTCGCTCGGAGGGTAGGGAAAGTCCGCTTGTCCTAGCCCCTGCCTTCAGGGGCGTTACCCCCAACTTGGCGGACCTCATGGCGCTCCTTCCCATTCGCGCGGTCAACCAGAGAGTCCTCGCCGAGACCGCGGTCGGGATCCCCCCAGGCTTTCACGTGATCGCGGCCGTGCTGTGCGTCGACCCGTTCATTAACGGGGAGGTGCTCTATCGAAGCTTGGCCGAACATGGGGTCGCGGGCGTCATCAACTTGCCGAGCGTGGCGATTGCGGACGACCAGATGAAGAAGGCGCTAGAAGTCGCCAGACTGTCCGTCGAGGAGGAACTGGCGTCCCTCGCTGCGGCGAGGCGCTTCGGGTTGACGCCAACCGCCGTCATCTTCTCCCACGTCGATGCGTTGCGCGCGACCGCGCTCGGGATCGAGACGTTCGTTCTGCACCCCGGCCTGCCGACGGGCGACGAACGGATCGACCGGCGGGTCGTGGACGGCGTCGAGGCGACCCTCGACCGCCTGCTCCGGCAGGGCCACGAGACCATCCTCTACAAGCACCCGGGCTTCGCGCCACTGCTCGACGGTGCCGCAGCCCGCGCGCCCCGGTTGCTGACCTGGGGCTTGCCGTCCGGCTAGGGCTCAGGCGAGCCCGTGTTTGCTCATCTTGTTGAACAGCGTCTTGCGCGAGATCCCGAGGGCCGCCGCCGTCTCCCCCTTGCGAAAACGGTGCTTGCGCAAGCTTTCGAGGATCCAGTCGCGCTCGCTGGCGCCGGTCGGCGCGGGGCGAACGGTTTGGGGCTGGGCAGCCGCGTCCGGCGGCGGCAGGCGTGCCCGGTCGTCGAAGGACGGCAGATGTGCGACGCCGATCCGATCTCCGTCGCACAGGATGGCAGCGCGTTCGAGGACGTTCTTGAGTTCGCGGATGTTGCCGGGCCACGAATGGGTCATGAGTCGGCGCAAGGCTGGCCCGTCGATGGCGCGGACGGCGGGATTGATCGCGCGCACCGCGGTCTGCAGCGTGTGTTCGACGAGGGGGGGTAGGTCCTCCATCCGCTCGGCGAGCGAGGGTAGGTGGATCTCCATCTTGTTGAGGCGGTAGAGAAGGTCCTCTCGAAAGCCGCCAACCGCGACCATCTTGAGAAGATCGCGGTTGGTCGCGCAGATGATCCGCACGTTGGTCCGGCGCACTTGGTTGGAGCCGAGTCGCTCGAACGATCCGGTCTCGAGCACCCGCAGCAGCTTGGCCTGAAGCGGCAGTTCAAGGTCGCCGATCTCGTCGAGAAAGAGCGTGCTGCCCTGTGCTTCCTCGAAACGGCCGAGCCGCGTCTTCACGGCCCCTGTGAACGCGCCCTTCTCGTAGCCGAACAACTCGCTTTCCAGGAGGTCGCGGGGGATCGCGGCACAGTTGATGGCGACCATCTGGCGGCTCGTGCGCGTGCTGGTCGAATGGACCGCTTGAGCGACCAGTTCCTTGCCGGTCCCGTTCGGGCCCGTGACCAGAATGGTGAGGTCGGTCTTCCCGAAGCGCTCGATCAGGCGCACCACCTGGCGCAGCCCGGGAGAGCGTCCGATCAGCCCGAACCGTCGACCGTCGCCGAGGATCTCGTCCTGCAGTCGTTCGAGCTTGCGACTGAGGACGTTGACCGAACGGAAGGCGAAGGTCGCATCCGACACGGCGCTCTCCAGCGGCAGCCGGTCGATGGTGGAGCCGCCGATGTAGCCGTCGGCCTCGGACAGGCGGCACACTTCCGCGGCCGTTTCTGGACTGTCGATCGGACCGCCTTCAGCCACGCAGAGCACGTCCGGCCGGCGGGCGCGAACCAGGCCGAACAGGCTGCCCGCCTCCCGTGTCGCCTCGGCCAGACCCATCGATGGCGGTGCCCCGGCGACGCCCCCGATGTTCCACCCGAAGTTCAGGCAGATCAGATCGACGCCGGCCTCCACCATGGCGAGCGCCTGATGCGGGTGCCTGGCATAGGCGACGGTACCGAGCCCGAACTCTCGGGCACGCGACAGGAGGTCCACCTCCCGCGAATAGCCGAGCCCGAGCCGGTCGAGCGCCGATTCGAGCTTACGTCCGGTGTGGATCACGGTGGGGAAGTTGGTCACGCCCGCGAAGCCCCACGCCTTGATGTCACGCAGCAGCTTGTCGACATCGAGCGCCGGATCGCAGGCGGCAATGCCGAACACCACAGGGATGGACACCCGGCCGATGATCTCGCGCCTCGCGAACTCGGTGACGAACCGGTTGGAATCGTGGATGGCGAGCATGCTGGCGATTGAGGGGGCGCCCATTACCCTGACCCGACCCACGCTCAAGGCGAGGAGGAAATCGGCCCCCCCGCGTTCGGCCGCCCGCGCGATCATCCCGGTTCCGATCGCGGCGCCGACGAGGAAGCGGTCGTTATCGGCCACCTCGCCCTTCGGCATCAGCCAAGGCGGCAGGCCAGCTTGGGGCGGGATGGCCGTCATGCGAGAGATTCGAAGGCGGTTTCCATGCCCCACCATAGCCGACTTCCGGCTCCGCGCTCCAGCTCCGCGCTGGCAAGGTTTTTGCCTTGTGGGAGCCAAGGGACCTGCCGACGGCGTGAAGCGCACCGCGGGCCAGAGATCCTCGAGGGAGCGAACCGATGGCTTACACACGAGCCGACATCCTGGCGCGCCTGCGCCGCAAGGTCGACCGCCGCGAACCGCTCGTGTTGGGTGGGGCCGGGATCGGACTCGTCGCCAAGGTCATCGATCGGGCCGGCATCGACATTATCATGGCCTACAACACGGGGCCGTTCCGGATGGATGGGCACGGGTCGCTGGCGGGGTATCTGGCGTATGGCGATGCCAACGCGATCACGCTAGAGCTCGCCGCCAAGATCCTGCCCGTGGTCGAGAACACGCCGGTGATCGCCGGCATTGGCGCTGCCGATCCCTACCGCGCTATCGGGGCGCTCATCTCGACGATTATGGGGGCGGGCTTCTCGGGCGTCACCAACGTGCCCACGGCCGGCATCTACGACGGCAACTTCCGCCGGCAGATCGACGGGACGGGGCTTGGCTATCCGAAAGAGATCGAACTTATCGCCACGTGCCGGGCTCGTGACATCTTCACCATCGCCTATGCCTTCGACGAGGACGAAGCCCGTGCCATGGCGGAAGCCGGGGCGGATGTCGTGGGTGCTCACGTCGGCCTGACCAGCGGCGGGCTGATCGGCTCCGATCAGGTCGTGGATCTTGAGGAGGGCTGCGCGCGGATCGAAGGCATGCGGCGAGCGGCCGTGGCGGCACGGCCTGACGTGATCGTGGTGGCCCACGGCGGCCCCTTCGAGGAGCCGGACAACGTCCAGGCCTGCTACGACAGGGTCGATGTGCACGGGTTTCTGGGCGCCTCGAGCATCGAACGTCTACCACTCGAACGCGCCCTGAAACAGACCGTAGATGCCTACCGGGCGCTGCACCTCAAGCGTTGACGGGGGAACCAGATGGGCCACGTCGTCCTGATCGGCACGCTCGACACCAAGGGCCCGGAGCACGCCTATCTGCGCACCTGCCTCGAGGAAGCAGGGGCGTCTGTGACGATGATCGACATCGGCGTGAAGGGGCCACCCGGCGCCATCGCCGATGTCACGGCTCGCGAGGTCGCCGAGGCGGCCGGCGTCTCGCTCGACGAGCTACGCCACACCCGCGAGGGCAGCGACACCCGCGCCGTCGCCCTGGCCGCGATGGGCCGCGGCACGGTGCGGATCGTCGAAGCCTTGCGGGCGCAGGAACGATGCGACGCGGTGCTGACCGCGGCCGGATCGGGGGGTGCGAGCGTTATCGCCCCCGTCTTCGACGCGCTGCCGCTCGGCGTCCCCAAGCTCATCGTGACCACCATGGGTGGTTACCTCGGCAGCCTGTCCCGGACACGTGACATTACCCTCATGCAGTCGGTGACCGACATTGCCGGGTTGAACCGCGTGTCTCGGCAAATCCTCCGCAATGCCGCCTTCGCCGCCGCGGGCATGGCGCAGAGCGGAACGGTCGAGGCAGGAAGCAAGCCGCTGGTCGCCATCACCATGTTCGGCGTGACTACGCCCGGCGTGCTCCAGGTCGATGCCCGGCTAAGGCAGGCCGGGTTCGACACCATCATCTTCCATGCCGTCGGCAGCGGCGGCCGTGCCATGGAGGAGATGATCGAGGCGGGAATGATCGATGGCGTGGTCGACTACACCATCAGCGAACTCACCGACGAACTACTCGGCGGTATCTTCCCGGCGGGCGCGAACCGCCTTGAGGCGGCGGGTCGCGCTGGTATTCCGCAGGTGGTGGTGCCCGGCGCGATCGAGGTGCTGAACTTCGGCCCACGCTCGACCGTGCCCTCTCGCTTCGACGTGCCCGGGCGGCGCCTGATCGTCCACAACGAGAACGTGACGGCGGTGCGGACCACCCGCAACGAAGCCGAGGCGCTGGGACGGCTCGTCGCCGAAAAGGTCAACCGCGCCACGGGACCGACGGCGGTGATGCTCCCGCTGCATGGCTTCGACAGCTACCAGCAGCCACCCGATGGCCCCTGGATCGACGAGGAGGCCGATGCGGGGTTCACGGGTGAACTGCGCCGGATGCTCGATCCGCGCATCCCGTTCGTCCAAGTCAGCGGCAACGTCAACGATCATGCGTTCGCGGACGCCGTGGCCAATCGGTTCCTCGAGCTTTGGGATCAGCGGATTCCCAAGTCATGAGCCATCCACACCTTGCCGCGTTGCGGGCGAGCGCCGACGCTGGTCGGCCGATCATTGCATCGGGGGTCGGATGCGGCCTGACGGCCCAGGGCGCCATGCAGGGCGGCGCGGACCTCCTGGCCGTCTACAACACTGCTGTCTACCGGATCCGCAACCTGCCCAGCATCCTCGCCTTCTTGCCGGGCGAGGACCCGAACCAAGTGACCCGGACCGCTGCGGTCGAGGTGGTCGCCAACGCCGGACGCTGCCCTGTCCTTCTCGGGTTCGCGGCCCACAACCCGCAGCTGTCCCTGGAACGGCTCCTCGACGAGGCCACTGCCCTGGGCGGCGCAGGGGTGACGAACGAGCCCTTCACGGGCTTGTACGGCGAGACCTTCCGGATCGCGCTCGAGCGAGCGGGCTGCGGCTTTTCCCGGGAAGTGCAACTGATCGAAGCCGCCAAGGCGCGGGATCTGCTCACCCTCGGCTGGGCCTGCGACCCGCATGAATCCGCCCGCATGGCCGAAGCGGGCGCCGACCTCATAGGCCTCATGCTCGGCATCACCGAGGGAGGAGCCCAAGACGACCTCCAGGACGTGCTGGAGCGCACCCGCCTTATGGCCGATTGCCGCGCGCACGAGACGACCCGAGGCGCTTCTGGTTGCCCATGGCGGGCCTATGACGCAACCCGAGCACGCGGCGGCGGTGCTGTCCAGTTGTGGCGTTCACGGTTACGTTTCGGGATCTTCCGTGGAGCGGAGCCCTGTTCTAGAGACCGTTCGCGATGCTGTGGCGCGCTTCAGGCGAGGCGGCCTGCGAAGTCAATGATGGCTTGCCTCGATCAATGTCTGCCCGTGCGCGACGACGCCCGTGTCGCCATGGCGTAGCGCTTGCCGGTCTCTCCCCGCGACGCCTCCCAGCATGTTCGGGAGTTCGAAGACGGTCGACCTGATCCAACGACCGCTTTCGGTCGCAGGCCATCGGCCGCTCACGTGGTGGATTGACGACAAAGATCGTCGCTCTCGTTGACGCGTTGGGTAACCTGGTCCGATTCGTACTGCTTCCAGGGGAGCGTCACGACCTCGCCGGCGTCAAGCCGCTGATCGAAACCGTCGACTCGACATGTTCCTGGCCGACAAAGCTTTCGATGCCGATTGGCTTCGGGCTGAACTGGATGATCGAGGCGCCATTGCCGTGATCCCGCCCAAGTCCAATCGAAAGGAGAAGATAGCCTGCGACTTCCACGCCTATCGCTGGCGCCATCTCATCGAGAACTTCTTTTGCACTCTCAAAGCGTTCCGCCGAATCGCGACGCGTTACGACAAGACTGACGTGAGCTTCGGTGCCATGATCCATCTCGCTGGCGCAGCCATCGCTCTGCGCTGAATGTCAACATGCCCTAGTGCACTGACGCACACGGAGGATTGAACGAACCCGCTGGCGCGGGAGGGTGAGCTCTTATCGGGAAGTGTCCTGTCTGTGAGGATTGCGGGTGTTGACGCCCCATCCTTGAAACAGGAGCACCCCGATGGCCG
>JAABUH010003153.1_pt1 | contig 14626 bp, 26 predicted proteins | sample 5559121 | NCBI WGS metagenome assembly JAABUH01 (sample SAMN10711871, study PRJNA513364) | rock metagenome | isolation source: Antarctica rocks | place: Antarctica: Victoria Land, Battleship Promontory nord | collected 2015-12-28
GTGCGCGTGCATGGCACGCGCTGCTGTGACCCGACCTGACCACGGGCGCTCGCCTGCGATGCGCAGGCCAGCTCCACGGCTTCATCAGCATGGCCGCAGTCGTGGACCGCGCTGCTGTCGCTTTGAAGGAGTGCGTTGCTGCGTTGGCCAAGGCACTGCATGTATGCAGCGCCCGCCCTGCCGACCTGGCTGCCGAGGCCTGATGCGCACAGTGCTGCTGCTGAGCAGGGGTGTGGGCAGGCAGTGCGTGCAAAGCGGAGCCTTACTTCAAGTTATCTTTCTTGTAACTTGGCATTGTAGCAAGTACAGCTTAGCTCGCTGGCAAGGCAGTGCCTCAGGTATGCAGACTTGGCACCAGGTTACTTTGTAGTCAAGTCAGGCGCAGCTCACGTCTTCTGCATGGTGTATTCATCCCTCGGCGTGCGCACATGTAAACTGGCCTTGTAGGCTGAGTACGGCGGCATGTGCCGCAATGCGACGTAGCAGGCGCATTCTCCCCAACTGCACGCAGTTTCCGCTCAGTGCCATGTACGAATGAGCAGGTAACGATGGGCACTGGCGCACGCACAGACACCACTGTTTGTGGTGTACTGCAACAGGTAAAAGGCACGCGGAGATGCCACTGGACCCGCAGGCCGCTGCGCTGCTTGCAGACCTGCCCAAGGACTGGTACTCTGATGAGCGGTACATGCTTGAGCAGCTCCGCAGCCGCGTGTCACACGCTGCCGCGGAACAGCCGTGTGGGTGCGCTGCTGTCGACCCAACAGTGCAAGCCTGGCTGTTGTGGGAGACTGCCTGCCCAGCTCGCTCTTACAGCTGGGGTGGGCCTAATGGAGCGCCAGAGAGCAACTGGGGTGGGCCTGATATGCGGTCAAGGCCTCAACTTAACCGACAGGAGTACAACACCACCACCAAGTCAGGGCGAGCACAGGCGTCTGCTGCAGAGCTCGAAAATATCGCGCTGCGGGGCTGCAGGAAGGTGCCACTCTGGGAGGTGGAAGACAGGCAGATGTCGATGCCGAACGGCAACCTTGCCGCGCGTATCTACCGCCCTCTGCAGGCAGACGGTGTACTGCAGCCCGCCGCTGTCTACTTCCACGGAGGTTCGGCTGCACGTCAGCGCACTGCATACATGCTGCTCTGACGCTGTCGGTGCTCCCCCAGTGTGTGCTTGTGCCTGTGGCATGATGCTCCGTCTTTACTTTGAGCATGCGCTCATGCTTCACGGCTTTGCTAAGCAAGCATGCGCATGCTTGCACTCCCCTGGGTCTTGCGCTGAGGGCCTTCTGCGCCTGAGCGCGCTCCGGCGCACAGGCGGCTTTGTGATGGGCGACCTTGACAGCCACGACGGCCTGTGCCGCGCCCTAGCGTCGCTGTCTGGCTGCACCATAGTGGCCGTGGACTATGGGCTCGCTCCAGGCAAGCAGTGCCGTCATGCTCAGGGCAACGCTCGGCAGCCTCTTGCTCACACTCGACAGCTGGCACCTGCATTCTTGCTCCGGCAGCTCAAAGCGACTTGCGCATTGCTCCAACACCTGAAAGCGACTTTGTGCGCCTGCACAGCAGCGCATGCGCCTGTGCGACTGACATCAGTCCCGCTGCCGGCAGAGCACCGCTTCCCGACCGCGGTGGACGACGCGCTCGCTGCGGTGCAGTGGGTGGCGCAGAATGCGCAGGAGCTGGGCATCGACGTGCGCCGCATCGCGGTGGCCGGCGACAGCGCCGGCGGCACGCTATCGGCGGTCGTCTGCCTGCTGGCCAAGCGCGCGGGCGGCCCGGCGCTGGCGTTCCAGCTGCTGCTCTACCCCCGCACCGGCGGCATCCCGTCGGAGCACCCCTCGCTCGCCCTGCTCGACAAGGGCTACGCGCTGACCCCAAACGATATCAGGTACGCGCACGCAGTGCCCGGCGAGGTGCCGGCCAGAGCGTCCAAGATGCTTTGTGCTGCAGAACTGCCAGTCCATGCAAAGCGTCCGATTGCCACAGACTGGCAGGGCTGTTGCATGCGGCTATCCAGCGTACTGCTACAGTACACTTGCGCTTGTCCCTGTTAGTTACGTCGGGACTTTCTTTTGCTAGCATTACCATTTATCTGTGTCCGTGTCCCTGGCTCGTACCTTCATCCCGCTCAACACTGTCACAGCGTAAGGGTGGCCAGAAGTGCCCTAGCAGCCGCCTCAAACGGCGCGCCTGTTGAGCTGGCGGTGCGCTGTGGAAGGTTTTTCTGGACAAGCTACACGGGTAACCCCGACCCGCCGAACGACGAGCGGTTAGCCCCGATGCTCGCATCCGACCTGGCGGGCCTGCCGCCAGCGCTGGTGGTCACTGCGGAGTACGACTGCCTGCGAGACGAGGCCGCCGACTACGCGCGCCGCCTGTCCGCGGCGGGCGTGCGCAGCGAGTACAAGTGCTATGAAGGTGCGCATGTCGTTGCCAGAGGGCGCTGCTTTTCAGGGCGCGGTGAAAGGTAGGGCTGCCGCAGAGTGTCTGGCCTTGATGGCTCGCATGATGCTGCTTGTTCTGACTCCTGCGCTCGCGCCCTCTGCGCCCGGGACCGCAGGCCAAGTGCATGGCTTCCTCAACCTCACGTGCGTGACGGATTGCTCCGTGCAAGCAGTGAAGGATTGTGCGGCGGCCCTTGCAGCAGCCCTGCATGCGCAGCCTGGCGAGCCTTGTACCGCCAGCGGTGCTGCATGAGGCACAGAGGATCTGAGTCTGGCTGTAGGACAGCCTTCAATCCATGGCACTTATCAACGTTATGCAGCACAACTCTGGGGTCTCCCGGGGTGTCCCGCAAGGGCAGCTGTGTGTGCTTGCGGCGCCTGCGGAAGTTGGCACCTGAACATTCTCAGCCTTCTGTGGCAGCTGTTTTGTAGCACATTATCTCTGTTGTGCGAGTTGCCACCTTGCATTCTGCAAGTGCAGCGCATATGTGACCTTGCATAGCGTATAGCATGGTGTAGCATGTAAGGGCGTGCATGCATGTGTCTGCTCTGCCTTGCGGGCGAGCGCAGTGAATATAATGCACTCCTGCATCAGGTGATACAAGGCGTGCCGCCCACCATTCTGACCGGCCGGAATGAGGACATTGAACGATCAACTTCTGATCAGGGTATGCTCCAGAGATTGTACAGACATAGGTTGAGCACCAGCGCATGCACTAGGGTGCATGCGCTTTAGGAGGAGTAATTACACGCTGTGCACGCGTCCCAGCGCAGCTGTGCGCACAGCCTAGAACCCCTGCTCGGCTTGAGCGGCGAGGCTCTCCCGGCTGTCATATGCGTAGAAGCAGTTGACGTCCGCCAGCACCCCGATGATGGTTCCCGCCATGCCGCTGGCCTGCGCAGCCGGCGCCTCACTTGTTGCGTGCCGCGCGCGCTTGCATGTTTAATGTATGCGCATGCATGGTGCTACCGGGCTTTCTCCCTGCGGAGTGTCAGGCATCCTCCGCATTTGCTGCGATAGTATGGCTGCATGCACCAGCCTGGTTGCTGCGACCGAGGATGTGACACGCTCTTTGTGCTTTGCACTCCTATGAACATGCAACACACTGGACATGGTCCAGCACAGGCACGTGCTTGGAAGCAGGCAAGGGCACGCCGCTCTGCTCAGGTCGCCAAGCAGCAGCGCCGGCGTTTCGGGGCAGGCTGCCCGGCAGGCAAGCGAGGCGGCGGTGACCGAGCATGCCGAGCGCGCGCGCCATCAGGTCTGCGCGCGTGATGCGCTGCGGGTCGGCCGGGCGGCAGATGTCAAACAGCTCGTCCTTCACGTCCTCCACGCTTAGCTCGGGGTACTGCCCTGCGGCCACCCACAGCGCGTGCACCGCGCGGAAGAGGGTGCACACCTCCGCCTGCGCGCGCAGGCACGTGGCACCATGTGGCCGTGCTCAAGCAGGAACATGGGATCGAGACTGCAATGCGTCGCATGCCCGCGCGCACTCTTCTCCTGGCATGACAGAGCATGACAGAGCAACCTGTCTTGCTGTGCGGCAGCTAATCATGCAAGCATTGACATTGGTCTGCTCGACTGCGCAGGCTTTGCACTTTGCTGAGGTGGCGGAGCGCAGGCCGGGCTGCGCGCGCGCCTGCGTCAGGTGCCCCCGGCCGCGCAGGTCGAGCACCGGGAAGAAGTACCGGACGCCCGCCGGGCTGCCGCAGTGCTCCCAGGCCAGCAGGAAGTCCTGGAAGGCGTCCCAGCCCATGCCCGCTGCGCCCGCGGCTGCTCGCTGGCCGCGCCCGCGCCCGGCTGCGCCGCTCGCGTGCGCGCGCTCCTCGAACAGGCGCGCCACGAACAGCGGCGTCATCGTGCCCGTGCTGAAGCTGACGGTTCCGGCCCCCGCACAGAGAGTGAGACCGTACAAGCGAATACTTATGCACGACGGAAGTGGGCTTCTTAGCAGTGCTGCAAGGCCCACGACAGCGACGTGACTGCATACTTTGCTGCTCAGCGCCACACCGGGCACAAAGTGCGAAGGCCAGGGCCGGTTCGCAAGACATCCGAGCTAACGACGGGCTGGTGTGTGATATAACATGTGAGAGTGAGAGGTGAGCTTCGTGTGACATTACTTGTAAGTGGGGCAGCGGTCACTGGAGGCGGGACACACCCGAGGAAGTCCTCGGGGCTCAGCCGCCCGCAGCCCCGGCTGTCCAGCTCACTGAACAGCTCCCGGGCACGCTGCATCCATGCTGGCGCGAACCTGCGTGCCGGGCCGCGAGCTCAACGGGGTGGCACCTGCTGGCTACAGTGCAGGATCGTCTGCTGAGAGGCATGGGTCTGGTACCCGGCACTTCTTCTGCCGTCACAACCTGCACCCCGTTTCGCATGCAGAACACAGCCCCTGCATCAGGCTCCGCATCCGCATCAGGCGCCTTACAAGGGCAGGCTCAAGCAGCACCGAGCTCCATTGAGCTGCAGGAGCTTGGAGGCACAAGGATGCGTTGCTGGCTGGCTGGGCGCTAGGGGCTGGCGGCTGCAAGCAACACGTCTGCGGCCGGTGGCCAGCACCAGCTGCTGGGCGGCTCGCCGTCGCGCGCCGGCAGGCGCAGCTCCAGCAGCTCCGACAGCGCGGGGCCGGTCAGCAGGTCCCGCACACGCGCCCTGCCCTCTTAGTTGGGTGGGTTTAGGGCACCCGCTCAGGAGCCTCAGCGCACTTGCTCATACGCGCCAGCCGTTTATTCAGCAGCCCATTTTATTCAGCAGCGTGGGGCTGCGATGACGCACCAAGCGCTGACAGGACCCAGCAAGCATCAGTGCATGTCAGCCCCCACGCCTGGAGCGAGTGCCTGCCCAGGCGCAGGCATGGCGCATGGCGAAGCGCACACAGGCTTGCCATGCTTGCACTGATGTGTGAGGCTGGCGCTTGTCTCTGCTGAGCAGCCTGGCAGGGCGCGCGCCTGCCTTGCCGCGCGTGCAGGAACATCAGCTTGCGCGCCGCGAACTCCGCATACTCTGCCAGCGCCGCGCCCTGCCCCCCGCCCGAAGAGCTGCCGCGGCCACGCTCTGCCACCCCGTCCTTTGCTTCGGCAACCTCAGCGGGCTCCCGCCCCTCGTTTGGGTTTGGCGGGTCGCAGCCTGTCACGCTCAGACACGCGCCGTCTGCTGGACTGGAAGGCCCTTCACCCCGCTCAGCAGGGTCATGTCCCGAGTCGCGCAGGCCGCCTGGCGCCTCTGTTGCGGAGGCGTCTGGGGCGCTGCCGGTCCGGCTGGCGGCAGCGTCAAACCGCGCTGAGTGCGCTGCTGGAGGCGGGCTCGCGGGCGACGTGCCGAAGAGGCCGGCCAGGCCGGGCAGCTGCGGCGCGAGCGCGGCGATGTAGGCGCGCAGCTGCGCGGCCGTCAGAGCCGCCACGGCGTCCTCGTCGAAGCAGCTCAGGTGGAGGCGCTGCGCGGCGCCGACCTCGCGTTGTCATGCGGATTTACATGCTGTTTGCACGCAAAGGTTGTGCAGGTGGTGCGCGCCGTCTGCAGCAGCGCGTTGCGGCGCATGACGTAGTGGAAGAAGGACAGCAGCGGGATGGCGCCGCGCGCGTCGCGCGCAAAGCGCAGGAACAGAGACGCCCGGAAGTGGCGGTCCATGCGCGGCCCCACGGCCTCCCGGCACGCGGCCGCCGCCTGCACGCCCACAGGCTTGGTGCAGGGCGCGCACCGGCATCCAGCACGCGGCCAGCGCGCACACCTGGAATAGTGTGCTGCCTTTCGGCCGCGCATGCCTTGTGGGTATCGCCATAGGCACAGGCGCGTGACTTCGGACGTGGATACACGTGCAAGTGCAGGCGGTGTCTCCATTTGTATGATCTCTCACAGGAGTCCTGCACCTGACAGAACTGGTCATAGTCGAGCCGCTCCTCGCCGTCGCAGTCGCTGTCGCCGTCTGCGCCGCCCGTGGCGGCGCCGCCGTCCGCACACTGCTGCAGGATGCTGTACATGGTCTCGAGCTGCTCGTTGTCAAGTAGCTCGCAGGTGCGCGCCTGCGCAGAACATGGTTTTTAACAGCGTCTGCGGACGGCAGGGCTGACAAGGCGCCCAAGATGGGCCTGCGGGCGCCACAGGAAGGTTACCCAGGGTGTCAGGTACCCAACACACAAACGATGTATATAGCCGTGGGCCCTTGCGCAGCCACTGCAGATCCGGCAGATAGTCAGGATGTGCTCAGGTAGGTTAAGCCTGGCTGTAAGGCCACAGCAGTCCTGACGCTCGGGGGAGGGTGTAAGCGGGGCAGCGCCACCTCAAGCATATGCAGGCGCGCGGCTCGCTGCACCAGGCCCGGCAGTGTGTCCTGTGACGCGCGCTGCAGCACTCGACACTGTCAGTGGTCAATAGCTCAAAGGTGGGTATGTGCTTTGAGCTTGTATTGCACGAGCGATGACAGGCGGGAAGCTATGTGTAGTGCGCACCGCAGAAAAGAATGAAGGGATGGCCGCATGCTTGGGTGCGGCGCCTGGAAGCGTGCTGTCCTGCGCAGCGTCCTTTTCCATATGGCGGCCAGCTGACCCTGCGTGCATAGCTCCTCTTGCGCTGTGCGTATACGTGGCAGGATGCGGCTGTCTTTGCTTCGTGAGCTGAGAACGCGCCTGGCGTACTGCTTGAGCTTACAGTGAGCTTGTACTCTCACTCCTGTGGCATGTCAGCGCAAGTTGGGCATAAGCGTGCAGAGCGAAGTAGCAGTCAAGTCCGGCTCCTCTTCTTTGCGGCTCTCCTACCTCGCAACCTCTTGCGCCTGGGATCTGCGATGCTCGTTGAATAATAATAGACACCGGCGCAGCCAGCTGTTATGTTGCAGATTGAAAGGCACACTGTAGCACCTTATTAGGCCTCTGCAAGACTCGGCAAGTGTTGCAAGAGCCCAGTTGCGATGGCCTAACGAATGCAGACGGGTCTGTGCAGCTCTGAGAGAGCAGCGATATGCAATGCAGAGCTCGAGGTAGCAGCCCGAACAGTATTCCGCACGCTACAGGCGTTCGCTGCTAGTACTCACAGCGAGCAACCTTTGCGACTTGTAGTACAGGTCGCAACACCAGACAATGCAGCCATGAACCGCGACCTGGCACACTATGCCACCAGCAAGCTGCAGGGCGATTGGAGCGCGCTGGCTTTCACGAAGAGCCTGACGCGTGAGATGCTGCAGTCGCTCATACCGCGCTTTGAGAAGCTGGACCCCCTTGTGCGCGTCCGGCTGCTGCTCGCGGCGCTCATGCTGCCCCCCGCGCAGCGCGAGGAGCTGCTGCCGGAGCTGCAGGCGCGTGCCCGCACAGGCCGCGGCTCGTCGGCAGAGCTAGAAGCACCTGGCGCAACACTGTAGCAGACGCTGCCTCTGTGAGTAAGCTGTGTGCTGCATCCCAGCCGTACACATCTGCCGCTGGCCAAGGAGAGCAGGAATCGCAACCCCCCTGGCGTACTGCGTGCCAGTGCTGCCGTGCGCTGAGGTTGACCGAGCGCTCGGCGCTGCCAGGCGCTCGCGGTGGCGGCACGCACAGACAAAGAGGAGTGGGTGGGCGTTATGGGCCGGGCGGTCGGCGACTTCAGCGGAGTGCTGGACCTGCCAGCTGTGCTGGAGGCCTCCACTGCGGTGCGCTCGGCGTCCAGTCTCCTGGCAGGGTTGCAGGGTCAGCCGCTGCAGTGTGCCAGCTTTGTACAGCTTTTCTGCTCAGTCGAAGGGGACCTACAAGCCCGCTGGCCTTGGCAGGAGCCTCCAGGCTCAACATGGCCCTTGGGGCTCCTCCCTCGGCGTGCCATCCCGCTGTATGCTGGCTCGGCGTGCTGGGGGCTCTGCGCCCCTGCGCCCGTCCGCTGCCCACTGAGGACGTTCCCCACAGTCTGTGAAGCAGCAAACTGGCTCGCTTCCAAGCGTGCTGGTGCGGCAGGCGCGCGAGACCATGAAGGAGCTGGAAGGGCGCCTGGAGCGGAGCAGCGCCAGCAGCGACAGCGACTTCCGGCCGCTGGAGGTGCGGACGAAGGTCGTATGCGCACCCTGGCAAGTGTGCTGCATCTGTCAAGACCTGCCGTACTTCATCTGGCAGCAAGTTGCCGCCCTGGTAAGCTGTTTATTACTGCTGTGGAGTGTTGAGATAGCGGTGCGGGTTGCACGCACCAGTGTCGTCGCGACGGTCTGCTTGTCTATATCACACAGCAATATACGGCACCATGCAGGAGGTGTACCTGAGCGCCCGGCTGGTGACGGCCGCCCAGGGAGCGCCGCCGCAGGCGCCCGCGCACGCCCACTTCACACTGCGGCGCGCCCCCCGCTGACTGTCTCTTCAGGCCCTTGACCCCTTTAGCATCCTGCTGAACACGTCCTTTGGCCCTCATTGGGCCCATCCTCCCTGATGTCTTGGGCAGCGACTGATCTCCCGCTTGCTATCTTAAACAGTAAGCAAGCCTGCTGTTTCTTGTGTAAAGCTCCCCTGCTGAGGCGCCACGGGTGCGCAGGACGGGCGTGCTGCTGCCGACTGCGGAGCTGGCCCGCAACGTGACCGGGGCGTCCACGCCCGCGGCGGTGCCGTCTGCATCGGCGCCCTCTGCGACAGCGGCCTTTGCCCAGCCAGCGCCGTCGCCGCCAACGTCGGCAGGCGCCGCAGAGCCGGCGCTCAGCAATCCATCGTTGCGGTTCCCTGAGGCGCCCGCCGTCCGAGGTGGCCTGGCAGGCGAGCGCTCGCCTGCGCCCCTGCCTCTGGCAGAGACAATGGCGCACCTTGGGCGCTTGGTGTGGAGCAGGCGGTCAAGTGCGGGGGCACATTTGGCAAGGGCCTGAGGTGGCTGTGTTGCGGCTGCAGGGGTGGCCGCCACATCTGCAGCGCGCAGTGTGGGGGCTGCGGGAGATATGTTCCGGTCGTCGCGGCCGGCTCTGGCTGCGCGGTCCTCCCTGGTGCGCAGCGTGAGGTCAGCGCTGTGAGAGGGGTCCGCTCTCGCTGCGCGCTACACGACGAGGCGCCTTGCTGTGCACGCCTGCCAGCCGTGCAGAGTGCCCGAGGGCGTGAGCTAGGCAGGCGCCTCCCTTGCTCTCTTCACAGCAAGCATGACGTGCACCAGTCAGGGATGCGCGTGTGGCAAGGGCGCGCGCGGCATGCGCCGCTGCGTGCATGCGAGCCAAGCGGAGCGCATACACGGGCGGGCACGCGCGGCAGCGCATGCGCTGCTGACCCAGCGCGCTCCACGCAGGCGGGCGCGGCGGCCGGGCAGGACAGGGGCGAGCGGCGTGGCGAGCAGCGGACCGTGCGCACGAAACAGCTGGACGTGGGCGAGGTCATCGCGCTGCACCGGCAGAAGGCGTCGGAGGCCAGGTGCCGCACGCGACTGCTAACCCTACCCTATTGCACCCTCGCCACGCCCGCAACGCGCTAGCACGCCCGCGCGCACTCACTCTCCTGGGCACGCAGGCCCGCGGAGGAGGCTGGCGGCGGCGCGGCCGTGCCCAGCGCCCCCACGCCGCCGCCGTCGGGCGCGGGCGCGGCCGCCATACAGGCCTCTCCTCCCGCGGCGCCGCCAGAGCGCGCGGGAGGAGAGGAGCCTGAAGAGGGCGAGCTGCCCGAGGAGGGCGAGGTGGCGGGCGCGCCGGCGCATGAGGCGCCCGCCAAGCGGCCGCGCATGGGCGGACCGGCGGCGAGCGGTGGCGCGCACAGGCGCGGCCCTCTGCGCTATGCGGCGCGTCCATGGCGCTCCTGTGCACGCAGGAAAGATATTTCCTGTTGGGGCATGTACTTGAAAAGAAAGTGTTTGACCGCATTGCTGGCTATGTGCGTGGAAACAAAGCAGTTGTGCTCATGCAGGGCTGCACCCTGGGGCGCTGCGGAGGGTGCGGGGCACAGCCTGGCGGGTCAGGCGGACGTGCACAATGGGCAGGCATGCACCGACGGCGGCCAGGGCGTCTTGGGGCACGCTGCGGGCTACCCGGACATGTACATGCATGCGGGTGGCGCGCCGAACGGATACCCTGCACCCGGGGATGGCTGGCGAGACCACGATGCGCACCCAGACGCGCTGCGGGGCGCGCCTCCGCCGAGCGCCCACAATGTTTTCTAGCCGTTCCGGGCGGCGCCTTACGGCCGCATGTGCGCAATACCGGCCCTTCTGTACAGGGAAGCGCTGCATGGGAGTGCAATGACCCCTGCGTACCTTGTGGACCTTGCTGTGGTAAGCTCTACCTGTGAGAAGACTCTGGTTTGTGTTGCACAGCTGAGTGAAGACTGGCGAACCGCTTGTGAACCAGTTCCGAGGCTGCTGCAAATGGTGAGAGCCCCTAGCAGGACAGCTGAGCATGCAATAGAAGCGCGCTGTATCAGCGCTGTTTGTGTGACAATGTATTGCATGTTCCAAAGGTGCCAGCCCGATGTATGCAGCCTGTGAGTGACGAGCTCTTGGAAGGGCAGTGCGTCGGATGCAGGCGGGTTGCAGGTAAGTGCTACAGCGAGGCACATGTGTGCCTGCTGTCTTTGGCAGTGCGGCAGTACTGCAAACGGGAGTCCAAGAAGGGTTGTTGCTGCACAAACTTATGTGTCCTAAGCTGCGTGCCATACCCACTAGCCAAACAGCATACCCACTAGCCAAACAGCATCTTGATAAATACAAGGAGGACGTTGATGACGATGAGCGGCACTGCGGCCACACCCGCACTCAGTCCACTCAGCGGCAACCGTCAGCTGTAAAGACGCAGAGATGCGCTGACCAAACGGCACAGGAGTGTGGGCAGCGCACGTTGCATGTACGTCATCGCGTGCAGCAGCCCAATTGTCTGCTGCTTGAACGCGCCTGGGCTCGGGCCAATCCCGCTGCCGCCGTGCAGCTGCGAGTACCCCCAGCCAACTGCCCCGCGCACTTGACACTCAGCACAGAAGAGGACACCTTGCATAGTTGACTGCAAGCGCCTCAGTAGGGCAGGGGCGCCACACCCTTCTCCAGGAAGCGCTCGTTATTCAGCACAGCCAGGCCGTTTGCAAACATGACGCCCGCCTGCAACACCCGCGGATGCTTACGGCAGGACAAAGCGCCTGGAAAGCAGTAATGTAAAAGCAGAGGCCTTGCGCATGCCTGGGCCAGCGGCCAGAGCCCGAGCATCATCCGTCTGCCTTAGTCAAGCGTCCACGCTCCAGGTCATCTGTGCGCTTCTTTCAGCGCATCCGACAAGACGCAAAGCTCGCAATGCCGAAGGAAACAAGGAGAGGAAAGAGCAAGTGCGCTTGCGGGGCCACCCCCTAGACAGGGCCTCGAGACCCTGCCAGGCGCCCAGATTTGCTGAGGAGACGGCGATGGCACAGCGGTGACTCCCGGGCGTGCAGGGGAGAATGTCGGACAGCGAGAATGAGCACGAGGAAGAGCAGGAGCTGGACCTGAGCAATGTGAGGCGTGATTCGCGCCGGCTGCTTTGCAGCTGTGTCCCTGCAGCAGGCTCTGGGCCGCACGCTGACTGTGGCGTGGCGCGCAGTCGGACGTGGTCACCAAATACAAAGCCGCCGCTGATATTACCAACAGTGCGGGCCCTCGCGAGGAGGCAGGCGGGCGCAGCGTGCTGCGGCTGCCGCATCGCTGTCACGGCTTGTGTGGCCCGCGCAGGTGTGCTGGGAGAGGTAATAAGGAAGTGCAAAGCCGGGGTGAAGATTGTTGATGTCTGCGCGGCGGGCGATGATGCGATAGTACAGTGCGCCCCTTGGCGCCTCGCCTGCTCCACACGCACGCAGTCATAGCATATGCTGACAGCCGGCCCGCCTCTGCAGAGCCACGCAGAAGGTGTTCAACAAGAAGGGCGAGAAGGGCGAGAAGGTTGAGAAAGGCATCGCGTTCCCGACATGCCTATCCGTGAACAGGCGCGGGCCCGCGCGCGCGCCGCGCGTTGCGGCAGGCCTGGTGCCTGCCAGCCGAGCGGGGCCCTGACGCGGGGCGCGCCTGGCAGCGTGGTCGCCAACTTCTCGCCGCTGCCGGAGGACGCGACCGAGCTGAGGGACGGGGACCTGGTGAAGATGTGCGCCTTTGCCTCGCGCCTCCCCATGCAGAGGAGGCGGCACCCACTGGTGTTCTGTATGTTTGGTCTGCCAGGGCGAACGCAGCAGTGTGCAGGCCTGCGCCCAACCCAACAGGTGGGGCTGACGCTGGTCGGGGTGTGCCGGCAGCGACCTGGGCTGCCACATCGACGGCTTCATCGCCACGGCCGCGCACTCGCTGCTGGTCCAGGCTGACGCCGCTGCGCCGGTGGACGGCCGGGCGGCCGAGGTCCTGGCGGCCGCGCACACGGCGCTGGAGGCCGCGCTGCGCCTCGTGCGGCCCGGGAAGAACATCGCGGAGGCGCGCGCCAGGCCCTCCTTTCCTCGTCGCTCGCCTCCGCATCGCTCTGTGTGCAGTGTGAACTGCCGGCTGCTCACTGGTATCGCGATCAAGACCGGAGTCAAGCGCCACAAAGGCGGCGGCGCGTGAGCACGCGAGGAGATGTTCTGCATAAGCTGTTTGGGGCGAGCTGTGGTCGTGCACGTGCGGCACCTGGCAACATGCTGGCGGCGACACGCTCAGAATGCACAACCCTTGTAGAAGAGGGAGAATCCTTCTCATCCCATGCGATCGGGCCGACGGGGCGGCGCGGGGCCGGGCGGCAGGTGGCGCCGGTGCTGCAGCAGGTGGTGGAGAACCTCTCAGACGGTCCCCTCGTGCAAAAGGGCCGACGGGCGCGCGCGCGGGGCCGGGCGGCAGGTGGCGCCGGTGCTGCAGCAGGTGGTGGAGGCGTACGGCTGCAGCCTGGTGGAGGGCGTGCTGTCGCACCAGCTGAAGCAGTTTGTCATCGATGGCAACAAGTGCATCCTGAACAAGGTGCCGCCCGCCCCCCCGCGCGCCCTGCACGCCCGGCAGCAGGAGCGGGCAGGCGGTGGGAGGAGGTTGAGCTCCAAGCAGGGTAGCTGGCGTTTCAGCTCGCACCGAGTGCCGCGCGATTTGGGTTGCTCACACAGGTCAAGGTTTGTGCAATGAGCGGAGGCGTGGGGCGGGCACACATGCCTTGTTTTTGCACAGCACGTTTGGGAGCAGCAGCTTACCTTGGGGTCAAAAGGAAATGCACAAGAGTTAACTAAACCTTAACCCATGCGGCCGGCCTGCGCGGCGGCAGGTCACGCCGGAGATGCGCGTGGACGACCAGGAGTTTGAGGAGAACGAGGTGTACGCGATCGACATTGTGGTGCGCGCCCTCTGGCGAGCCTGCTGGCTGGCGCTGGGCGTTAGTGCGGGGCCTGCTCCCAGCCGAGTATGCGGTTCAGGGAGCTGCGGGACAGTAGTTTGGGGGCCGTGCGAGCGGGGTGCGAGCCTGATGCAGGTCCGTGGGCGGGCGCGCTGTGCGAGCGGGCTCCGCGGGTGGCTACGCACGAGCTGCGACGCCGCGCGCGCGGGCAGACGGGTGGCTGGGCGCGGCGAGGCGTGCGTGGCCGAGCGCTGAGCAAACCCTAGCATACCCTACCCTACCATATCATACCTCAACATAGCCTAAATCGTAACCGGCGCGGCGCAGGTGAGCGGCGGCGAGGGCAAGACGCGCGTGCTGGACGAGAAGGCGACCACGCTGTACAAGCGCGCGCTGGACGTGTCGTACCACCTCAAGATCAGGGCCAGCCGCACCGTGTTCAACGAGATCGCGCAGCGCTTCCCGACGATGCCGTTCACGCTGCGCGCGCTGCCGGGCCGCGAGACGCGCCTGGGCCTGCACGAGTGCCTGAACCACAGCCTGCTGCACCCCTACCCCGTCGTGCACGAGAAGGCGCGCGCCCGTCCGCCCCTATTACGGGGGGACTGCCCGGGGCCCCCCGCGTCCGCCAGCCGCGCCTGTCGCCGCAACCTGCTGCGGCCGCGTGCCTGCCCGGGGCGCGCACGCTCGCGTGCAAGGCGTTCCCTGCGTGTACAGCCGAGCAGGACCCTGCGGGTGGAGGCGGGCGCGCTGCAGCGCCGCGCTCTCCGGCGGGCAGCGGCCCGGCGCTCAGGCCGCGGCGGCGCGCGCAGGCGGGCGAGCTGGTGGCGCAGTTCAAGGCGACGGTGCTGCTGATGCCCAACGGCAGCGACCGCATCACCGCCGCGCCGCTGCAGACGCTGCAGCCCGGCCGCGGCGTGGAGGACGCGGAGCTGAAGAAGCTGCTCGCCGGCAGCCTGAAGAGCAAGAAGAAGGCGAAGCCGC
>JAABUH010003154.1_pt1 | contig 14616 bp, 17 predicted proteins | sample 5559121 | NCBI WGS metagenome assembly JAABUH01 (sample SAMN10711871, study PRJNA513364) | rock metagenome | isolation source: Antarctica rocks | place: Antarctica: Victoria Land, Battleship Promontory nord | collected 2015-12-28
CCGTCCACCAGGCGCCGCCTGGGCGCGCCGAGCTGGGTGGTTACGGTAGGTTAGGGTAGGTTTTAAGTCGGCCAGGTTGATGAGCGCGCCGAGCGCCACATTCAGCAGGTCCATGCCGTCCACCAGGCGCCGCCTGGGCGCGGCGCGCGCGTCCGTCGGCCGGCTGCGGGCCCCGCTGCATCGCGTGCCACCCTGTGCTGACGGGCCCGCTGCTGCCCCTCTGGCGCCCACAGCCCACCCATCACACGCACCAATCACTACCACGCCCACCAAACTCATGCCCCGACATCTGGCTTGGCACGCCCGACTGTGTCAGGGGGCCCGGCTGCGGTGCGCGGCAAGGGCCGCGGCGGCCGGCAGGTCGAGGCGGGCGCACCGGTCGGTGACCTGCGCAAACGCGTCCTCCGGCTCGGGCGGGCCCATGACCGCGTCGGCCACGCCCGCCGCGGCCCCCATGCCGCCCGCGGCCGCCACGGCGCAGCAGCCGGCGCGCCTGCAGGTCATGTTCACCATGACCTGCGCGCGCGGCGGGGGGCGTCGGCGCGGAGCTTGCGCCGGAACGCGCGCCGGGCTCCTAGGGTGCGCAGGCTGCGTTCCTTGCATTGTGCGCGGCGCTTCAACAAGCGCAAAGCCGCGAGCTGAGCACGCCAGCTGGGGAAATGACCGCGCAGCAGCACGAAGGACTTTCAAAGCAGCTTGTGACTGCACTGACGGTCTGCAGACAAGACTGTGCAAAAGCTCATGCATGCGCGCAGGTGTGCCCTTCGCCCGGCAACCTGCTCGAGCAAAATCATGGGGCTGCGCGCCGACAGCGCGCAGTGCAGTGCCTCGCGCCGCGGCCCGCGCGCCGGCAGCGCGGACTGCCGCGCGGTGCCGGCGGCCGCTAGCGCGGCAGCCTGCGCGGTCAGCCAGCCCGGGAAGGTGCCAGGCGGCGGCGACGCGTCGGCGGCGTCTGCGTCGGCGGCGTCCGTGTCGCCCTGCGCGCTCGGCGCCGCGCGTCGCGCGCGGCCTGGCCAAAGTACGCCTGGCAGGCACCGAGACTGTGTCGCTTCTTCACCGCAGCGTGCGCATGTCGGTCGTCGGCGCCTGCAGTCCCAGCCTGCATGCTCACAGAGCGTGCCAGCAGCACGGGCGCACGGCGCTGCCGGCAGACCGAAACAGAGGCAGCGCCAAGTGCGCATGGGTCACCTGCTGCGGACACAGATGCATGCTCGCAAAAATTTTGCGCACCTGGGGAGCGCCTCGGCGGCGCCTGCGTGCCGCGTCGCCCGCGTCCCGCCCCGCCGCGCCCGCCGCGCACGGCTGGCTCCCGCCGGCCCCGCACGCGTCCGGGCAGGCGCCCGGCGCGCCCTCCGCGCCGCGTAGCCCCGGCACGCAGAGGCCGATGAGGTGGCGCTCGTTGGCGGGGCAGGCGAAGCTGGCAAACTCGAGCACCGCCAGGCAGCGGTGCAGGCCCCAGAGCGCCCTGCGCGCGGCCGCCCGGCTCAGGCGCCGCCGGAGCGAGCGCGCGCTGGCGTGAGCGGGCAGGCGTGCACGTGCGGGGCATGCAGTCGGAGCCGTGGCCTGCCGGCGGGCAGCGCAGCCAGGTTGCTTATCTGCCCATGCTTGCAACAGCCTGCCGAGATGCCCATACAGACCACGCCGCCGCACCATGGCCAGGGTCTACAGGAGAGCACTGCCTTGACCGATAGGCACTGTTGGGGAGCGCGCCACGCAAGGGCCCTGAGACTGCCCGTTCAACCGACCATGGACACGTGAGTGGAACGCTGCGGCCCGGCGCGCCGCGCGGAGGCCTCAGAGCGCCCGTCGCCGAAGCGCGCCCCGAGTCGCGCGGCCAGTGCGGCCACCTCCGCCAGCACGGCATGCTCGCGCAGCGCGGCTTTCACAGACTCGCTGCCGCCTGACGCCTGGCGCGGGTTCACCGCCGCTGCGCCGCGCGCGCGCGTGAAATTCATATATGATTAGAGCTACGGCAGCGGCGTGCCTTGGCGTGCCTTGGACTGGCTTGACCAGGGCGGACCAGCGCCGGTAGCCGCGGGGCGCGCGGCAAGACAAGCTCGATGCTGCCTCTGCCTCTGCAAGCTGCACCAAACGCGATGGCTAGGGACAAAGGCGGCATTTGCAGCAAGCGATGCAAGGCGCCGACAGCGCCACGGCCAGCCGAGCGTCCAGGCCAGGCCAGGCTGCGCGTCACGCGCAGGCGCGCGTGCACACCCATGAGCGCCGTGAGCGCGACGGAGGCCGGGCGGCCGGCCTCGGCAGCCGGCAGCGCGCGCGCCAGCGGCGTCTCGCGCAGCAGCCGCAGCACGCGCGCGGCCGACGCGCACGCGCGCCCGCCCGCCCCGCCCGGCCCCACCTCCGCCTCTGTCTGCGCGCCCAGGCGGCGCACGTCACGCGGGATGGCAGCCCTGGCTCGAGATTGAGCATTGCTGCTTGCTCAGGTACGGCAGGAGCACGCCGAGCAGCAGTATACAGGCGGGCGGGTCTGTATTCTGCGCCCAGGAGCACACGCCTCTGTGTTGTGCATGGACAGGGATCTGCCCCATCCCTATTAAGATGGGTGCAGCCCAGGGACCTGGTAGGAGGAGGCCGGCGCGCGGCCAGCAGGTCCCATGCCAGGGCGGAGGGAGGCGGGGCGCGCGCCTGCAGCAGGCAGCAGAGCAGGGCGGCGGCCGCGGGCGCGCCCAGCGCGGCCTGGCACGCCTCTTCGGCGGCCAGGCAGAGCGCAATGGCGGCAAACGCAAGCGCCACCACCGGGTCGGCGGCCGAGGCGGCGCACGCGCGCGCGCCCGCCGCCAGCACGTCGCCCAGCAGGCCCTCCGCCCTGGCGACGTCATGGGTTAGGGTAAGGGTAGGACACGCTCAGCGCAGCCGCAGCCATGCTGGCGCCCTTCATGGCACGGGAGTAGATGGGGCGACTGCCAGTGATCGCGCTCAGGTGATCGTATGCAGGCGCACCGCCCTACCCCTCAACATCTACACCGCCAGAGGCCTGCCGCCGCGCAGTGCCGCACGCTGCAGCAGCAGGGCACCGTGGCGCAAGGCAGGCGCACACGCATGCGCTTGCGGTTGGCAGGGGCCGCCCCGGCCGATGTTTCTGCCACAGCCGGGCCGTACCGCAGCACCAGGCGGCCGCGGCGCGAGCTGGCCGCGTCTGCCAGCGCGGCGGCGCCGTGCCGCGCGGCGCCGGGGCCGGCGGCGAGGCCGTCGAGCGCGTAGCGCACGTCGTCCGCAATGCCGGTCTGCTCGCCGCTCTCCTGGGCCTGCGTTCCACTGAGGGTTAGATCAGGGTTTGGTTAGATCTACCAGACCTCAGCGTGGGCGCATGCGCTCTGCGCAGGCGCCTGCCAGGCATGCACGCACGCCTCGGCAGGTGTTTGCATCGGCGGGCGCGACACCGCCGGCTGTCAGGCGAGCATCCAGCGCATTCCTCCCGGCGCTGCGCAGACTCGTGCGCAGGGGCCCGGCCGACAAGCGCATGCATCCCAGGCCCACACTGCGCGCCTGTTGGCTCAGGGGCTTGGTGTGCGCACCTCCACGATTGTCGCGTGTGCGGCGGGCACGGCCGGCGGCGGCGCCGGCGCCGGCGGCGGCCTCGCGCGGTCCCGCTGCGGGGTGCGCTTCGGCGCTGGGCTGGCCGCGCCTCCGCACGCTCCTTGGCTGCCACTGGGCTGGGATCCGCTGCGTGCTGCCGCACCCGGGCTGCTGCAGCCGTGCAGCTTTTTGCCGCCGCGCAGCTGCACATCGCGGCCCGGCCCCCGGTCCGCCTCCTGGCTGCCGCCCGCGGCCGCGCCGCGGCCGGCCGCCGCGAGGCCCTCCCCAGCGCCCGCGCCGGCCGGCCGGCCCCGCAGCCGCCCCGCGTCCGGGCTCACTGCCGGCGGTGAAAGCGTCCCTGGGCCCCCGCTCACAGGCTCCCTGTCGGGGGGCGCTCTGTTGCCTGGCGCCACCCGCAGCGGCCCAGCAAGCCCCGCGTCGGCGCACCCGCCCGCCGCAGCCCTCGGCGCGAGACTGCGACGGGCGGGCAGGGCGTCAGCCGCTATTGCCAGCCCGTGACGTCTCGACAAGGTCAGGTGGCCCGCTGCCTCGCGTGCCAGAGCAACAGAAGGCCGGAGCATTGGACCGGCATACACAGCGGCGAGTGCCTGCACCTGCGCGCCGGTCCGTTGAGAGCGCCAGCGCTCACGGGCGGGCTGCGGGCGTCCCCGCCCGAGTCCGCGCGGCCATGCAGCGCCACCAGGCCGCGCAGGAACTCCGGGTCGTGCTGCGCGTACGGCGCCTGCGTCCCGCTGCCCCACGCTGCCCCCTGGGGACACGCCGGCCCGCCCGGGCTCCCCGCACCGGCGGCGGACGCGGCAGCCTGCCCGCCGACGGCGGGCGGGCGCGTGCTATCGGCAGCGGCCCCCCACCTCGCCTTGCTGGGCGCCGCAGCAGGTGCTTGCAGCAGCTTGGCCGCCCTGCTGCACTCCCGCGCAGGCGGGAGAGGGCTGGCATCCTCCTCATCACTGGTCGAGAATGCATACGGATCAGCTCCCCCCTCCGAGGCGCCGCCCGCTTCCACGCCATCAGGCGCGAGCGCAGCGCGCTTTGCTGGGCCCCCGGCAGCGTCACAGCCCGCGGCGCGCTTTCTGCGTGCGTACGTCTTCATGAAGGCGGGCAAATCCGGCTCAGTGGGGAGCACGTATCGACGCCACACTGCCAAACAGCAACAGAGCAGTCGCGCTGGCGCGCATGCCCCGAACAATGCGTCGGGTGGTGACTGAGAAGCCTCTCAAGGAGACCAGGGCCCGCTCTGTGTGCATGCGATCTGGCGTGAGCACGCAAGAAAAACATACATTTCCGCAAGTTTTGCGCGCTCGATTGAGACCCTGTCGGGGCTGAGGACGGCCCTAGGGTGCTGCGGTGCTCTTGGCGGCCGCCTCGCCTTCGAGCGCCATCCCTTGATTAGTGCTCCCCGGAGCTTAATATCTTTTCAAGGATCGCCTGTGCGCTATGTCTGGCTCGGCGTCTGAGCTCGCGTGCGTGTACGCGAGCCTCATCCTGCACGATGACGGCCTGGACATCACGGTGCGCTGGCCGCACGGTCGCTGCTTTGGTTGAGACGCGCGTGCGTGCTGCTGGCCTCTGCGCGCTTGACCGCTTGGCACGTCAAGGCCGCTCCATTTGCGTCGCGAGCCAGCTCTGCACGCGCGTGTTTGGTGGCCTGCCGGCGACGCTGACGCCGCCTGCGCGCCCAGGCCGACAACATAAACACGCTCGTGAACGCGGCCGGAATCAAGATGGAGCCGTACTGGGCCAGCCTGTTTGCCAAGCTGTTTGCTAACAAGAGCATCGGCGACCTCATCAGCAACGTCGGCGCGGGTGAGCCGGCCCTTGTGGCGCGCTCCGAGTGCGCGCTGTGTGCGCTGCAGCATCCTTGTGTGACCTTCAACATGCGCCTGGCTGTCATGGCTGCCGTAGAGGCAGGCGTGCAAGCGAGTGTTGTGTTTTTTTATTTTTACGGCCGGCAGGCGGCGGCGGCGGCGGCATGGTTGCCGGCGGCGGCGGCGGCGGTGGCGGCGGCGGGGGCGGCGGTGGCGGCGGCGGCGAGGCTGCGGCCGAGGAGGAGAAGCCGGCCGAGGCGGAGAAGGAGGAGGAGGAGGAGGATGACGGTGCGCTCACAGCCCAGCTGCGGTGCCTTGAGTAGCTCTTTGGCTGCTTGCAACCCCCGCGGCTGACGGTGGCTGACGCTTTGCTGACGCTCATAATTGACTGGCTTGCAGACATGGGCTTCTCCCTCTTCGACTAGGGCGCCTGCTCGCGGCGGGTGCCTCGCTTGCAGCGCCTGAGCAGGCGCCAGCTCGTCTCTCTGTTGCCAGCGCGGCTGCGCTGCACCGCTGGCGCAAGGCTGCTGCTGGAGCGGTCCGCCCGTGCGTGCAGCAACGCGCGGGCGCTGGCGGCTGCTTGCAGCTGCTCCAGCCGGTGGTGCTGCCGTTGCCAGACCTGCCCTGCATCGTGCCTGGCACCTGCCGCGCGGTGAGCGCTGTAACATTGTGGCCGGCAATTCGCGTTCTATGTCCACCGTCGCTTGTTACAGAGCCTGGTGCACATCTGTGCCCGAGTGCATACATACAGTGATCTGACATACCCAGAAGCAAGCGGGCAATGTGCGCGCTGCCACACCCAGAAACATCCGGCAGAGCTGTGCAGGGGCTGACAAAGTGCGTCGGCTGGTCACGCGTGTCCTGGTTGCTAGGCCGTAGCTGACAGCGTAGAACAGGCGAGGCACCCTTGCTGCAGGCTTTACGACCACTCCCTTATGTACCGCTTTGCCTGCGTACACGTACTGACACATGTCACGCACTCGCGCGTTTGAACAAGGACACTTACACAGCAAACGGCAGACAATGCCGGCACGGTGTGTTGCCGTGTGCCAAGGGTACAGAGGTAGGCAAGATGTGGTGGAGAATGTGTGCGGGGCGTGCCTCCATGATGGATGAGAGAGGAAATGACCATGTTCCAGGTACAGGGGTAGGCAAAGGGCGGCGGGTGATGTGTGCGGGGCGCGCCTGCTCCATGGTGAGGAACATGACAACGTTCCAGATATAGGGGTAGGAAAAAGGGTATATGCAGGGTAGGGTCAGGGTAGGGGCGGCTGGGAAATGTGTGTGGGGCGCGCCTGCTCCATGGTGAGGAACATGACGACGTTCCAGGAGCCCAGGCGCGCGAAGTTGGGCAGGAAGCCCTGGTAGAACGTGCCGAGGCCGCCGCTCCGGAACGACTTGACGAAGCAGTCCAGCATGCCGCTGTACTGGCCCTGCCGGTCGCCTGCGCGTGCCGGCCGCCGCTGAAAGCTGTGGTAATCCAAACCCTAACCCACCCCGCTCCGCCGCTGCCAGGCCGCCTGCGCTGAGAGCGCACCGCCCGCAAGACGAGGCTGGGCACTAGGGCATCTCTTGATATCAGAAGGCCATGCCTTGATCCAAGCACCCTTGATCAAGCCGTGGGAGCCTTGCTTGAGGCATGCCAGGCTCCATTCGCACAGCACAGCGGCGCTGTGTGGCCCACGCTCTCCACACCACGAACAGAATAGCGGTCGCTCGGTTCTCCTCAACAGGTGTGCATCCGCAGCCGCGGCCGCCAGGGCAGCGCGGGCGCACCCATCATGCGCGACTTGACCACATCCACGGGCGAGCCGACGCAGACGGCCAGGAAGCCGGCGCCAAGGCCGGCCACCACGTGCGTGGGCAGGCTGTCCGTGAACAGGCCGGTGGAGATGAGTGACGACTTTATCTGCGCGCCCGCGCCGCCCAGCGTGGGCAGGTCCTACCCCGTCTGTCGGGCCATCACTCAGTGGCAGGCTGCCCCAAGCAAGCCTGCCAGGCGGGGGCCTCGCCAGACGATGAGTCAAGTCGAGCGGGTCCGCTCAGGCTAGGGTATAGGGCCTCTCAGGCTAAGAAGCGCGTGTCTGCGCTCGGACGGCGGCGACGCGACCGGGCGAAGCGCGCGTGTGTTATGGAGCGTCTGGTGGGCGCGGCGGCGCGCGGCCGCACCGTGTCGTAGCTGGCGAGCTCCACCGCGTTGATGATGGCGTTGCGCGCGATGTTGGGCCCCACGCCCGTCCATAGCCCCGCGACGCCCTCCTCCCTGCGGCGCGTGCAGTGTCAACAGGGGCGGCGCACGGCCGGGAGCACGTCGGCACTGCAGCCGCGGTGTCCACTTTGGGGCTCCACCGACTCGGCAGCCAAAGGCAGTGCTGCAGGCTGCCAGCGCCCGGGCAGCCGCGCGTGGTCAGGGGCTGCCGCGCCAGGGCGCGCGCCGCAAAATGATGCCGTACGCCGCGCGCGCATTCGGGTAGCGCCTGACGCCCGACGCCGCGGCCGCCTTCCCCGCGCTGCCGGGAGATGCGCCGGTGGTCGCGGCGACCGCCTGTGCCTGTACGGCCGTGGCGGCCGCCTGCATGCGCACCTGCGCGGGCCGCCGCACAGGGCCGCTCTCTCCACAGTAGCCCCCCATACCTCGCTCCTTGCCAAGACTAGGAGCGCCCCTCCGCTGCAGCCTTCAAAAAAAAGAGCTTGCTTGGTGCCACGTCCCTCAAGACGTGCCTCAAGGAAAAAGGCACAGCGCCCGACTACTGGGCAATGCCCGCAGGCGCGGGGCGGCACCTTCACCAGGTCAGTGGGGTTGGCGACCATGATCGCCAGCGCGCCGGTGGTGAGGCCCGCCGCGATCTTCAGGTACAGCGGCGCCTCGCCCGCCGCCTTCTCCCCCACGTACAGGCGCTTGACCGGCTCGTACAAGCCGATCCGGAGGCCGCCAAACAGGAACTGCCGGTGCAGGCCTGCACGAGGGCGCGAGTCAGCCAGCCGCGGCTCGAGTGCGCACGTGCTGCGCGGCTCGCGGCAGTGCTGCCCCCACCTGCTTCCAAGCCGTTCCACAGCGCGCGAGGGCCCTCCTCCGCCGCAACTGTCCTGACAGTGCCCAGCAGGCCCCTGCACAGACCGTCGCGAACAGCTCAGCAGTGGTACGAGGATAGCACAGTGCGTTGCAAGGCAGTCGCAGCCTTGCGCACTTGTACTTAGGGATGCCGTCGCTTTTGGCCTGCAGCTGCAGGCGTACTTTCGCAGTATCAAGCGGCAGTGTGGCGATCTGCCGCCAGCACGCCACCACGTCAGTTCATCAGCAAAGGGCGGGGGTTCTGACAAAAGAGCACAGGCGCAGTGCAGGAGCGCTGGTCGATAGGCAGTGCAGGCACGCGTGCCTCTGCTGTACAAGTCGCAAAGGCCGATGCCGCAAAGGACTTCCACACGGGCAATGGGGCAGCATTGTCCGGCGAAGGCGACATGGCGCCGCTGCGCCTGGAGCCCCTGCTGCCTGACTAAGAAAAATGATGGTTTTTTAATAAAAGAGGACGTGAGGCGCCACCTTCAGGTAGAAGACCAGAGCCGAGCTCGCGCCAATCAGTAAACCCTTCCAAGGTCTGCAGCTCCTCGTGCGCCAAAGTATATAAAAAATAAAGAGGCTGGGAGATAGAAAAAGCTGTGTCGAGCTGGTTCACCCACATACCTGGTTCACCCACATACCTTTGCAAACAGGACCCCTTCATTTATTTATTTATAACTACCGACAAAGGCGTGTACGCTGTTGTTGGCATCGCGCGGAGATGAAGCAGCGGAGGCCTTAGGGAGGGCAGGCTCTGCGCTGGGAACCCGTGCAGGGCGCCGGATGTAGGCCGGTGCCAAATAAGCGGGGCTTGCGGGGCCAGCTGCCTCCGATCAACGCATCCGGAGGCGCCTGTGGCCGGCAGCTATGGGTGTGGTTGACCACATAGCTTCCAAGTTGGCCTTCTTCCCGCCCTCGCCAGCGACCTATGCACTCGAGCGACATGCGGACAACGGCGATTTATACATATCGCCAAAGATGCCGTGCGCACACGCTCGCTGCCTGACCACTCGCTGCTGGTCAGGCCGCTGGCAGCGGTCAGCAAGGTAACCTGCACTTGACGTCGCCTTACGCCTCGGGCCACACCGCAGGGGCCTGCGCAAGGTGCCAGACGCGCAGGTGCTGCAGCTGCAGACCAAGCGCGGCTCGCTGATAGTCGCCGCCCTGATATCGCACCACCTGAAGGAGCGGCCCACCATACTCTTCTCGCACGGCAATGCGGTGGACCTGGCGCTGATGCTGCCCTTTTACAGGTGCGCATGCGTTGCCATGACAGCGCACTGCCATGCCACAGGGAGCCAGTGCGTGTTGGCCTGTGACCTGCCGCGCACCAAGGCATGCTATGCTGTGTCGTGTCAGCGGAGCCAACAGAATGTTGCCCCCAGGGCCGTTGCGTTTTGCTGTGACAGCATAACCAGCAGAGTGCCGTATCCCCCCACTTGATGCGTAACTTCTGAGACGGCGCAGGGAGATGTCGCGGGAGCTTCACATCAGCATCCTGAGCTATGACTACAGCGGGTACGGCTGCAGCTCGGGCGCGCTGTCGGTGGCCAACACGCTGGCAGACATCGACGCAGCCTACGAGTGGCTGCTGGCAAATGGCCGGCAGCCCAGCGACGTGATTCTGTACGGTGCGCCGGCGTGCGAGGCCGGTGCATGCGTCCCGTGCAGCGTGGCGACGTGGGAGGAAAAGCGTAGCTCGACAGCGCTGCGCCTTCACACCTTGGTGGCGAGACAGCAGGGGAGGGAGGCTATTGTGCATGCGTACACGGCCCCGCAGCCGCGAGCGGCAAAGTCAGTGCCCTGACACCTCCACCGCCGTGGTGGCCGGGCGCAGGGCAGAGCGTGGGCAGCGGGCCGACATGCTACCTCGGAGCCAAGGCGCCCGCCCTGGCCGGCGTTGTCCTGCACAGCGCCCTGGCGTCAGGTGGGCGCCGCTTGCCTGGCCTCTGCAACATTCTTGCTGGCTCACGTGGCAGCTTGCCAGGCCTTCGCACCAGTGCGTTGGCTGAGCGGAGCTTGCCTGGCCATTGCACAGCTCTGCTGGCTCACTTGGCAGCAAGTGCGAGGCGACAGCTCGGCAGGAGCAATGGCCCCTGGACAGGCACCGCATGCTGAAGACAAGTGGGCGCGGGCGCTAGGCATGCGCGTCGTGAACCCTGGCTGGGGCTGGTGGCCCAGCTGGCTGGACGTGTACCACAACCTGCGCCTGCTGCCGAAGATCCAGGCCCCCGTGCTCGTCATGCATGTAAGCCGCATCCTCAAACCTGCACCATGTCTGCTCCCTGGTGAAGCTGTGCGCGAGTCCGCATGTAGGGCGTGGGTACCCTGGTCGGCCTCAGCAACAAGGCAATCCATGTGCATCTCAAGCCAGTGCTTGTGCACCTCACCTCAATATCGTGCAGTGGGGTTAGGCAAGCGTCCCTGGCAAGCCAAGGAGGCCGTTGTAGCATGCGCCGAACTTGTGACATTTTTGTGTGCAGAGCATATATTTTATTCGCACAATGCGGCCACTGGTTGGCGTGACGCACCAGTCAACCACAGTGCGGTGCCTGCTGGAACTGACCATTAGTTGCATGGCGCGCATGCAGGGCACTAAGGATGAGGTGGTGGACATCAGCGCGGGGCGCGCGCTGCATGCGGCCGCGCGGAACCCGGCCGAGCCGCTGTGGATCGAGGGCTGCGACCACCAGAGCGTGGAGCTGTCCGTGGCGTACCTGCCGCGCATGCGCCGCTTCATCCAGTCCTGCATGCGCAAGTGAGCAGCGCGCGCGCGGCATGACTGCGTCTGCCTGGCAGACTGCCCCTGGCGCTGCTGGCAGACTCTGCCAGCAGCGCCAGGGGCAGCGCAGCTCGCCCACGCCTCGCAGCACATTTGTGGGTGGACATTGTGTCTGCATTGTCCTGATCTTGGGGCTGCTTTGCATAGGGCTATCACTGTCCAGCTTTCAGTATGTGTACCTATCAGTGCAGCTGTGCAATGTGCAAAGAAGTATACCAAGACATGGCAAAGATGGTTGACAAAGAGTCGCATGGCACCGCCGAGTCAGCTCAAAAGCAATTCTTAAGAATTAAGATTAACAGCCTGCTTTGCTCATCGAGAACCAGTCAGGCAATCCATGGCGCTGGCATACAGAAGCTGCCATGCTGGTGCAAGCGCACCGCGAGCCAGCTCTCCACGGCAAACATGTGATGGGCGTGGCGCCGCTCAATGGCAGCGTGCACCACCGCCTGGTGTGCACACGGCTATGCCTGTGTGCCTGTGTGCTCGTTTCTTTCGCTTCAACGTCTGACGGCTGGACAGGTGACAGCCAACGCAGTTTGGGAGCCCAATGCATGGCAACGCGGAGGGAGCTCATTTCTGTGGTCCTTGCCAGCGCGGTCTTGCTGAGGTGCTGCGCACTCTGGAAGGCTGCGTGCTGATGGACGATGTGCACAGCACACTGTTAGACGCTGCAGGCAAGCTCGCATGTCTATTCCAATACATGCAGCACTGTTTCGCAGGACAGACGAGTCCGCAGCCAGACCGAAGTCACAGAACAATGGAGACTGGTCGTCACCGGGCCTGTCTGCCCCCGTGGATGACGCGGCACCCAGGCAACGCCCACGCACGTTGCTTGTGCTGCGCTGCAGGGCCCATGTGCGGTGCTGTGGGTGACTGCTCCGACTCCCTGCTCGCAGGTTCTCAAAGACGAAGAGCGGGGTGAAGATCCAGGAGCTGGCCGACGGGAACGGGCTGCAGGCCGCGCCCGGGGACAGCGTGGAGTTTGACTACGTCCTGAGGTGCGCCCACCTCACCGCTGCTGCCTGCTGCCTGCTGCCTGCTGCCTGCTGCCTGCTGCCTGCTGCCTGCTGCCTGCTGCCTGCTGCCTGCTGCTGCCGGTGATCAGGTGGCGCCGTCAGAAGGACAGCACCGGCCCAGCTGAGAGCAGCGGCGCTGCACAGAGGTGGCTAAGCTTCACAACGAGCTCTTGGGCGGCGTCTGAGGCACCCAGGGGCGCGCCGCGGCCGCGCGCAGGCGCAACAATGGCTACTTCATTGTCAGCTCCGTGGAGGGCATGAGCTTCCAGCCGCGCGACGTGCCGACGGGCCCCGTCACCGCGCGCCTGGGCGCCGGGCAGCTCATCCCGGGCCTGGAGGAGGTGCTCGCGGGGATGCGGCCGGGCAGCAAGCGGCGCGCGCTGGTGCCGCCGGCGGCGGGGTACGCCGACGCCACCGACGCCGCGCCGCAGCCGCCCACCTTCGCGACGCAGCGCCAGCTCCGCAACCACCAGAACGAGCCGCTGCTGTTTGAGATACAGGTGCTGCGCGTGCGGCGGCCGGCGCAGGCGACGTGACGCGTCTGCATGTGCCCGGTCGTGTCGGTCCATGGGTGGCAGTGCAGCGGTGAGCGCATGCATGTGTGTGCTTATGTGCTTCACACTGGTAATCGCAAGCAGCCCGCATGTCACCGGGCGAGGCTTGCATGCCCAGGCCTCGCCAGCTAGGGACATTTGCAAATAGTACAAAAATTTCAACCTATAGGGAGGCCTTTTCTATATATAGAATATATATATATAGCTTGATCTCAAGAGGCAACACACTTCTTAAAAAGTGAAGACGACACACAGGCTGCTGTGAAAGGCACAGTGGCCTGACGTTGACGCGAACAGCCGACTGCCCAGTGTCAGGACACTTCCACAAGATTGTATATAACGCAATCCGGTCATGCTGGCACGGCGCGTAGCGTCCAGGGGCTTGCTGGCAGGCCTCTGCAAGCGCTGCGGGGTTGCAACGGACGCTGTGGTGGTCGGTGCTGGGCACAATGGGCTGGTTGCCGCTGCACTGCTTGCGCGGCAGGGCCTGCAGGTGCCCACCACTCCCTCCTTGATGGTACACGCTCTGAACATCGCCTCACAGTCAGTCGGTCGCCGCTCACTGCGCCAAGCGCAGGTGCGGGTGTTTGAGGAGAAGGAGGCTGTGGGCGGCGCATGCAAAACGGAGTACCCCTTCCCGCGTGTGCCGGGCCTGGGGACCTCCACAGGCGCGCCTCACAGAGCCAGCGCTATGCGCTCCTCAGCTCAGACCTGGATGTGACCCGTGGACTTGCTTGCAAGCAGGGGCGTACCTGCTGGGGGTGATGCCGCCGGAGCTGCTCCGCATCCTGGGGGTTCAGCTCCCGCTGCTGCGGCGCGACCCCTGGTACTTCCTGCCCACTACAGGCGCGCCCTGCCCGGCGCTGGCCCCTGCACCGAGCCGGGCGCGGCCGTGACGCCTGCCCGGCGCACGCAGGAGAACGGTATCTCCTGTTCGGCTCCGACTCCGCCGCGCTGCGGCAGCAGTTCGCAAAGTTCTTTTCGGAGGAGGACTGGCGCGCTGACCAGCGCCTGCAGGTGCGCCAGCTCGTGCCTGCCGCCGGCGCCGATCGTTGGGGCTGCCGCGTGCGGGCCAGCCTGCTGAAGCGTGTGCCTCTGGCTCAGGCAGAGCTGCGGCAGCTGCGGGACGACATAGCTCCCACATGGCTGCGCGCGCCGCTGTCCGTGGAGGCCACCGCGGAGCGCTACGTGCGGCCCCAGCTGCGGCAGGCGCGCCGCACGGGCCCTTCCGGCGTCGCAGGCCTGCTCCTGTATGCCTGCCTCCAACACAGCCGGCTGAGCGGCGCCGCGCGGCTGCGTGCAAGTGCGCCCGCTGCAGCCGTGCCGCCTGTTGGCAGCCACGTGTGAGCGCATGGCGGGGTCGGCAGCAAGCGCTGTGCGCGGCTCGGCCCGCGCTGCGTGCGACGAGCTGGCAGCATGGGGTGTGGACGCTCGGGGCCGCGCGCGCGGGCGCGCAGGTGTTTGTGGACCTGTGCCGGCGGCCGGTGGCGGACTACCTGCAGCGCTTTGGCTTCCGCAGCGACCTGCTGCGCGCCATGTACGCCGTCACGGACGGCGTGTCCGGCCTGGCCGCGACCTGGGACATGCCGGGCTCCGGCCTGAACTTCCTGTGCCACAACATGGTGCGCGGTAGGGTGGCTGCACCCTGTCTTGTGTCATTGTTATCTGCCCACGGCATGCTATGGGCGGCGGGAAAGATGCCCTGCGCATGCAGGCACGCAGCCAGCGCTCGCGTGTCACCATTGTGGCACAAGTGCGGTTCGAGAGTGCAGCAGCACCCTGTCAGCGCCGTGTCGGGGGCGCGCGCCAGTGCCGCCTGCCGGGCGCGGAGGGGACCTGGATG